>Ga0307379_10008656_pt1 | contig 13693 bp, 10 predicted proteins | sample UN2MG_FD_202237 | JGI IMG/M metagenome (GOLD analysis project Ga0307379, IMG submission 202237) | Soil microbial communities from Risofladan, Vaasa, Finland - UN-2 | ecosystem: Environmental > Terrestrial > Soil > Coastal area > Acid sulfate soil | place: Finland: Risofladan, Vaasa | collected...
GCCGCTCGAAGAGACGCTGGACCTGCTGGTGCGGGCGTCCGAGGCCATGAAAGGCCCGAACCTGAAACTGGCCCAGGCGTTCTTCGCCGCGTACGACACGCGTCAGCACTTCGCCTCCACCGAGGGCGCCCGCATCGAACAGCACATCGTCCAGACGGGCGGCGGCATTGCCGCCACGGCCATCTCGGGCGACGACCTCCAGGTCCGGTCGTACCCGAACAGTTTCCGCGGCAACTTTGCCACGGCCGGGTACGAGTACGTCGAGGCGATGGACCTGGTGGGCCAGGCCCCGCGCGTGGCCGAGGAGGCCGAGGCCCTGCTGACCGCCCCGCCCTGCCCCGAGGGCCGGCGGACTATCCTCCTCGACGGCGGCCAACTGGCCCTGCAGGTCCACGAGTCGTGCGGGCACCCGATTGAACTCGACCGCGTCCTGGGCATGGAGATCGCATACGCGGGCGACTCGTTCCTGACGATCGAGAAACTCGGGACGTTCCAGTACGGCTCGCCGCAGGTCACCATCGTGGCCGACGCCACCTCGCCCGGCGGCCTGGGGACCTTCGGCTACGACGACGAGGGCGCGGCGGCCCAGCGGACGCCGATCGTCGAGGCCGGCCGTTTCGTGGGGTACCTCTCGAGCCGCGAGACGGCCCCGGCCATCGGCCGGACATCGAGCGGCGCGATGCGGGCCAGCGGTTGGCACCGCATCCCCCTCATCCGCATGACCAACGTCAACCTGCTGCCCGGCCAGGCGGGGAGCCTGGCGGATCTCGTCGCCGACACTGGCGACGGCCTGCTGATGCTCACCAACAAGTCGTGGTCGATCGACAACAAGCGCCTCAACTTCCAGTTCGGCACCGAGATGTGCCGCGACATCAAGGGCGGACGCCTGGGGCAGACGTACAAGAACGCCACGTACACCGGCATCACGCCCCAGTTCTGGGGCTCGTGCGACGCCGTCTGTGGCCCCGAGGCGTGGCAACTGTGGGGGACGCCCAATTGCGGCAAGGGCCAGCCCGGCCAGACCGCCCGGGTCGGGCACGGCGTGGCCCCGGCCCGGTTCCGCAGCGTCCAGGTAGGAGTCAAGGCATGAACCCGGCCGACCGCGAGAAACGCCTTCTGGAGATCGGCCAGGAGGTCGCCGCCGGCGCCGGCGCCGACGAGACCGAGGTGCTCCTGTCGGAGGGCCGCGAGTTCCTGACCCGTTTCAGCCGCAACTGCGTCCACCAGAACGTGGGCACCGAGGAAGTCTGGGCCATCGTCCGCCTCGTCATGGGCAAGCGCGTGGGTGTCGCGACGGCATCGAGCCTGCGGCCCGAGGCGCTGAAGGCCGCGGTCGCCTCCGCCCGGGCCATCGCCGAGGCATCGGAACCCGACCCGAAGTGGCCGGGCCTGCCGAAGCCGCGACCCGTCAAGAGCGTCGGCGCGTACGACGCCGCCACGGCAACCACGTCGGCCGACGCGCGGGCCGACTTCGTGGCCGAGGTTGTGGCGGCCGCCCGAAAGAAGAAGGCCGAGGCCGCCGGCGCCGTCGAGACCAGCGAGAGCAGCCTGGCCATCGTCAGCACGACGGGCGTGGCGGTGGCCTCCAGCCACACACGGGCCGAGGTCAACACGGTCGTGACGCGCGGCGACGGGTCGGGTTACGCCGACGGCCTGGCCACGCGGCTGGCCGACCTGGACGCCACCCGCATCGGCCAGCGGGCCGCCCTGAAGGCTTCCATCAGCCGCAGCCCGCAGCCCCTGGAACCGGGGCGGTACGACGTGGTGCTCGAGCCGGCGGCCGTGGGCGAATGGGTCCAGTACCTGGGGTACATCGCCTTCGGCGGCAAGGATTTCCAGGAGGGCTCCAGCCCGCTGGCTGGCAAACTCGGCCAGGCGGTCACGGGCCCGCAGGTGACCATCTGGGACAACGCCCTCGACCGTCGGACGCTGCCGCAGCCGTTCGACTACGAGGGCATGCCGAAGCGGCGGCTGACGCTCATCGACCGCGGCGTCGTGAAGGCCGTCGGGACGAACCATTACCGCGCCCGGCTGCTGGGGAAACGCACCTCGACCGGCAGCGCCCTGCCGGCATCGTCGGGGTACGAGTGCCTGCCGCTGAACCTCTTCATGAGGGGCGGCGAGTCGAGCGAGCGGCGGCTGGTGGGCGAGTTGAAGCGCGGCCTCCTCATCACGCGGTTCCATTACACCAACATCCTGGACCCCAAGCGGACCGTCCTGACGGGCATGACCCGCGACGGCACCTTCCTGGTCGAAGACGGCCGCATCGTCCACCCGGTGCGGAACCTCCGGTACACCGAGAACGTGCTGGAGGCGCTGGGGCGGATCGACGGCCTCTCGCGCCGGCTGACCCTGGTGCCCGGCCCCTGCGTCGTCCCCGCCCTGCGGCTGCGGGGGCTGCGGTTCACAGGCACCACGGAGTTCTGATTGCAGATTGTAGATTGCGGATTGCAGATTGGCGGGCCGAAGCCGTTGCTCAGTTACTCAGGCACTTAGGCACTTAGTCACTTAGGCACTTTATTATGACTTCCCGCGAACGCGTCCATGCAGCCCTGCGACACGAAGCGCCCGACCGGGTGCCGGTCAACTACATCGCCAACCCCGAGATCGACGCCCGGCTGAAGGCGCACTACGGCCTGGCCGCGATCGACGACGAGGGCCTGCGGCAGGCGTTGGGCGTCGATTTCCGCGGCGTCCACGCGCCGTACGTGGGGCCGAAGTTGCACCCGGACATCCCCGACCGCACGGTCGACATCTGGGGCATCCGTCGCCGCTGGGTCGAGCACACCGCCGGCGGGTACTGGGACTATTGCGACTGGCCGCTGGCCGGGGCCACGCTGGACGAGGTCGAGGCCTGGCCGCTGCCATCGCCCGACGATTTCGACTACGCGGCCGTGGCCGAGGCGTGCCGCGGGGCCGGCGATTTCTGCGTCGTCGCGGGCGGCGGCGGTACGGGCGACATCATCAACTCCACCGGTATGCTGCGGACCATGGAACAGGTGCTCGTGGACCTGGCGACCGACGCGGCGGCGGGCCTGCGACTCATCGACCGGCGCCTGGCGGTGGTGCACGAGGTCACGCGGCGGACGCTTGAGGCGGGGCGCGGGCGCGTCGACCTGCTGTGGCTCGGCGAGGACCTGGGCACCCAGCGCGGGCCGCTCATCAGCCTGACGCTGTTCCGCAAGCACATCCGGCCGCGGATGCAGCGGTTCGTCGACCTGGGCAAGGCGTTCGGCGTGCCCGTCATGATCCATTCGTGCGGGTCGAGCAGTTGGGCGTTCGACGATTTTCTCGAGATGGGCATCGCCGCCGTCGACACGCTTCAGCCCGAGCCCAAGGACATGGCCCCGGCCTACCTGAAGCGGCGCTGGGGCGATCGGCTGGCATTCCACGGCATGATCTCGACGGCCGGGCCTGTGGCGTACGGAAGCGTGGCCGACGTCGTCGCGAACGTCCGCGAGACGCTCCGTATCATGATGCCCGGCGGCGGGTACTGCCTGGCCCCGACGCACGCCCTCCAGTCGAACTCGCCCACCGAAAACGTCGTCGCCATGTACGACGCGGCACGCGAGTACGGCGCGTACTGACGCCGCGCCGGCCGCCGCCCACGCCTTGTCCTGAGCCACCGACCGTGGTACAGTTCTGGCGCCGGCGGGGTGCGTGGTCCCGCACGGGGGCGGGCGAACACCGAGCGCGAAGAGGAGTCCGACGCATGAAGGCATTGGTCTTGCACGGCATCCGCGACCTTCGGGTCGACGACGTGCCGGAACCGCCGCCGCCGGGGCCCGGGCAGGTCAAGGTCCGCATCCGGGCGGTCGGCCTGTGCGGGTCCGACGTCCACTACTACACCCACGGCCGCATCGGCGACCAGGTCGTCAGAAACCCCATGATCCAGGGCCACGAGGGGGCTGGCGAGATCGCCGAACTGGGCCCCGGCGTCACGGGCTTGGCCGTGGGCCAGCGGGTGGCCATCGAACCGGCCCGCTCGTGCGGCCAGTGCGAGTGGTGCCGCGCGGGCAAGCCGAACCTCTGCCCCACGGTCCGGTTCTGTTCCACGCCGCCGTACGACGGGCTCATGTGCACGTCCGCCGTCCTGGAGGCCGAGCAGTGCGTGCCGATACCCGACGCGATGACGTTCGAGGAGGCGGCCATGCTGGAGCCGCTCCAGGTGGGCGTCCACGCGACGAACCTGATGGGGGTACGCCCGGGCGAGACGGCGGCGGTCGTCGGGTCCGGGGCCATCGGCCTGGGGTGCATGGAGATGGCGAAGGTCGGCGGCGCCGGCCGCATCATCGTCACCGACAAACTGGACTATCGCCTGGCGCTGGCGCGGAAACTCGGTGCCACCGATACGATTAACGTCACGCGCGACGACCCCATCGAGACCGCCATGCGGATGACCGACGGCCGCGGGGCCGACCTGATCTTCGAGTGCACGAACCGCGCGGCCGGGGCACCGCAGGCGTACGACCTGGCGGGCATCGGCGGGCGGGTGTGCCTGGTGGGCATCCCGGAGGAAGACGAGATCGTCCTCGACGGTCACCGGGCCCGCCGCAAGGAACTCACCGTCCAGTACATCCGCCGGTCGCGCCATGCCGCCAGGCAGGCCATTACGCTGGTCACAAGCGGCCAGTTGGACGTGACCAGTTGGATCACGCACCGCGTCAGCCTTGACGAGGCCGTCCAGGCGTTTGACATGGTGGCCGAGTACTCGGACGGCGTGCTGAAGGCCGTGGTCGTGCCGTGACGGGCGGCAACGGCGAACAGCCAACAGCGAATATCCAACAAGGAACAAGGAACGTCCAACGCCGGAGGCCACGCGGGGGGCAAAAAAAGGAGGATCCGGGTTCGCCGCGTCCCGGATCCCCAAGTCAGGCTGTCCCCGCCACTGGCGGGGTGACCCACAGCCTCACGCCATGTATCGGCACAATCCCCGGGGCCCTTGAGCAAAATCAGGGCTTGGCCAGGACCGCGGGAGACGGCGGCAGGACGGGTTTTTCTCTGGCTATCGGGGGGGCCGACCTGTAGGTTTTCGTAACGGCGCGAGCCCCACCGGATGGGGCAAGCGCCGGTCGTTTGCGCCGGCCGGCGCGCGCACGGACACAGGCGGGACACCCCGCCGCACACTTGTGGGAGGCACCCGACGCGTGAAGGCTCCAACCAACACCTGCATTGTCGGCCTGACCTGGGGCGATGAGGCCAAGGGCAAGATCGTCGACATCCTCGCCGCCGAGCACGACGTCTGCATCCGGTACAACGGCGGGAACAACGCCGGGCACACCGTGGCCTTCGAGGGCGACACCTACAAGTTGCACCTCGTGCCCTCGGGCCTGTTCTACCCCGGCGTGACGTGCGTCATCGGCGGCGGCCTCGTGGTGGACCCCCAGGTCCTGCTGGAGGAGATCACGACCCACGAGGGCAAGGCGGTGGGCCTGCGGCAGCGGCTGCTCGTCTCGAGCCGGGCCCACACCATCTGGCCCTGGCACAAGAAGATCGAGGCCCTCTCCGAAAAGCACCTGGGCAAGGGCAAGATCGGGACGACCCTTCGCGGCATCGGCCCGGCCTACGCCGACAAGGCCAACCGCGTGACGGCCATCCGGATGGGCGAATTCCTCCGGCCCGACCACCTGCGACCCAAGGTCGAGCGGATCGTCCAGCAGAAGAACGCCGTCTTCACGAAGGTCTTCGACGCCGATCCGCTCGATGCCGCGGCCGTCTGGGACGAGTACGCCGCCTACGGCCGCGAACTCGCCCCCATGATCGCCGACACCACCGCCTGGCTCCACGGGGCCATCGAGGGCGGCAAACGCCTCCTCTTCGAGGGCGCCCAGGGCACACTGCTGGACATCGACCACGGGACGTACCCGTACGTGACGAGCAGCAACGCCTCGGTGGCGGGGGTCTGGCCGGGCACGGGCGTTTCGCCGCGGCACATCCACGAGATCCTGGGCGTCGTCAAGGCCTACACCACGCGGGTGGGCGAGGGCCCCTTCCCGACGGAGTTGAAGGACGCCCTGGGCGACCAGATCCGCGAGCAGGGCCACGAGTACGGCACCACGACCGGCCGCCCGCGCCGCTGCGGGTGGCTCGATACCTTCGCCATCCGGTACGCCGCGCGCCTGAACCACGTCGACGCCATCGTCATCACGCTGCTCGACGTACTGGGCGGGCTGGCGGAACTGAAGATCTGCACGGGCTACACCGTCGGCGGCAAGCCGCTCAAGGAGTTTCCCGACGACCCGACCGCGCTGCAGCAAGCCCAGCCGATCCTGGAGAGCCTGACGCCCTGGCCCGAAGACATCTCGGGCATCCGCGCGTTCGACGACCTGCCCTCAGCGGCCAAGGCGTACGTGAACCGGGTGACGGAACTGGTGGGCGCGCCGGTCCGCATCATCAGCGTGGGCCCGGACCGCGCGCAGACGATCTTCCGTTCGTAAGGCGCGCCGAGCGACGAGAGGCGCGAGAGCGAGTCGCCATGGCAGACGCTGCCTACATCCCCGACCTTCTCGCCGACGTGCCGCGCGAGGCGTGGCCACGGCACATCGCCATCATCATGGACGGCAACGGCCGCTGGGCCCAGGAGCGCGGCCTGCCGCGGTTCGAGGGGCACCGCGTCGGGGCCGACAACGTTCCCCGGATTACCGAGGAGGCGTCGGACCTGGGTCTCGGGCAACTGACCCTGTTCGCCTTTTCGAGCGAGAACTGGCGTCGGCCGCCCGAGGAAATCGCCTTCCTGATGGAACTGTACGGCCAGTACCTCAGCCGCGAGCGGCCCACCATGATGAAGAACAACATCCGCTTCCGCACCATCGGCTACCGCGAGGGCATCCCGGAGCACGTCCTGGCCGAGGTCGACCGGACGGTCGAGATATCGGCCGGCAACACGGGCACTACGCTGTGCATGGCCGTCAATTACGGGAGCCGGCGCGAGATCGCCGACGCCGCCCGCGCCCTGGCCGAACGGGCGGCGCGCGGCGGGCTCGATCCCGCCACCATCACCGACGAGACGTTCGGCGACGCCCTCGACACGGCCGGCATGCCGGACCCGGACCTGCTGATTCGGACGGCCGGGGAGATGCGGCTGTCGAACTTCCTGCTCTGGCAACTGTCGTACGCCGAACTGTGGGTTACCCCGAAACGCTGGCCCGATTTCCACGAGGCCGACCTCCACCAGGCGATACGCGATTATGCCGGACGCGAGCGCCGCTTCGGTGGCCTGTCGGCCAAGGACGCGCCGACCTCATGAACCCCACACTGACACGCATCACGATTGGCGCGGGCCTTATCGCCGGGACGGTCGCCATCCTGTTGGGCGACGTGACCATTGCCGACTGGGCCGGCATACCCATCGCGCCGGGGTTCTGGGTGCTTCTCGCCGGGGCCCTGCTGATCGGATGCTGGGAGTTCTTTCGGATGTTGCGCGGTCGCAACCTGCCCTGCCGGCCGGTCACCGGCATGGTGTTCGTCGGCCTGATGCTGGCCAGCGCCTGGCTGGAGATCCACCGCCCCTGGCAGATCCTGCCCTGGCTGTACAAGCACGGCCTGGAACTGTACCTGCTGCTGATTATCGCGCTGGTCTTCACGACGTTCCTGGCCGAGATCTTCCATGTTGAACGCGCCAACCGCGACCCATTGCGGGCCCTGGCCAGCGTCGGCTGGACCGTGCTGGTCGTCCTGACGGTCGGCCTGCTGGGGGTCTTCCTGGCCAAGGTGCGGTTTCTGGCACAGGACCCGATGGAAGGGCTTCTCTACCTGGCCCTGACGCTCGGCGTGGTCAAGGGGAGCGACATCGGGGCCTACGCCATCGGCTCGTCGCTGGGCCGGCACCCGCTCGTGCCGAAACTCAGCCCCAGGAAGACCGTGGAGGGACTCCTCGGCGCCATCGTGGCAGGCACCGCAGTGGCCGTGATCATCGGCGCCGGACTGGGACGCTTCGCGTGGTACCAGATGCTGGTGTTCGGCGCGGCCGTCAGCATCAGCGGCGTGCTGGGAGACTTGGCCGAGAGCCTCATGAAGCGGGCCTGCGGCGTGAAAGACAGCGGTCGCATACCCGGTTTCGGCGGCGCGCTCGACATTCTGGATTCCATGCTGTCCGCCAGTCCCGTGGCCTACCTGCTGCTTGTGGTATTGACCGAGCCGGCCGCAGGGGCATAATAGACGGCTGGTCGCCGGCCGTCACGGCAGCCATGGACCCCTATGGAACGAACGTTCACATTGCAGAGCGACGCGCGCCGGCACCTCGTGTTCGGCCCCCGCGACAGACACCTGCGGCTCATTCGCGGTGCCTTCGCGGTGCAGCTGGCGGCACGGGGAGGCGAAATCCACGTGTCCGGGTCCGCCCAGGCCGTCCGGTACACCCAGACCGTCCTCGAGGAACTGATGCGGATGGCCGACGACGGCCAGATCATCACCGAGCGCGAAGTCCAGCAGATCGTCGATACGGTCGGCCGCAGCGGCCGCACGCCTTCGCTCCAGACCATCGAGGTCTACACGACGGGCCGGCCCGTGCGGCCCCAAACGCCCGGGCAACTGCACTATTGCCAGGCCATTGAGAAGAACGACCTGGTGTTCTGCATCGGCCCGGCCGGCAGCGGCAAAACGTACCTGGCCGTGGCCATGGCCGTCCAGGCCCTGAAGAAGGGCGAGATCAAGCGGATCGTCCTGGTGCGGCCGGCCGTGGAGGCGGGCGAAAAACTGGGCTTCCTGCCGGGCGACCTGGAGGCCAAGGTCAACCCGTACCTGAGGCCGCTTCTCGACGCCCTCCACGACATGATGGGCTTCAAGCAGGTCCAGGCCTACATCGAGACCGACGGCATCGAGGTCATCCCCCTGGCGTACATGCGGGGCCGGACCCTGAACGACGCCTACATCATCCTGGACGAGGCCCAGAACTCGACCACCGCCCAGATGAAAATGTTCCTGACGCGCATGGGCATGCGCTCTAAGATGGTCGTTACCGGAGACATCACCCAGGTCGACCTCGAGGAAGGCCGAAAGAGCGGCCTGGTGGACGCCTGCGAAAAACTCGCCGGCATCGACGGCATCGTCCGCGTGGAACTGACCCGGGGCGACATCGTGCGGCATCGGCTGGTCCAGGAGATCGTCGACGCTTACGAGCAGGGCGAGCCGGGCAGTGAGGACCGTTCGCCCCGCAAGGCCCGCCGCCGGGCCCGAACCGAACCCGCAAGCCAGGACTGACCCCATGGCCCTGTGGAACCGAAAACGCGCCAGACCCAGACGCGTCGACCGTCTGCACGCCGAGGGACAACTGCCCTGGTACGGCCACCTGAAGTCCTCCCAGGTCCGCTGGCAGTTGGCCATCCTGCTCGCCTTCCTGGCCGGCATGCTGCTCATCGTCGAGATGCCGGAGCCGCCCCTGGCCTTCCGCAAGGGCGAGCGGACCGTGCACCCCATCCTGTCGCGCGTCGATTTCGAATACATCGATCACCAGGTCACCAGCGACGTGCGCGAACTGACGGCCCTGCTGCAGGTGCCCGGCCTGTACAGCCCGGACGCCAGGCAGGCGATTGCCCTGCGCGAGAGCCTGCTGGCGCTGGTCGGCGACGTCGCCAAAGCCAAGACGCTCGAGGAAGTGCCCGCCGCGTCGCGCGACGCCTGGAAGGTCGGCGCCGAGATGTTCGCCGCCGTCAAAGCGGCGCTCGGCCAGGCCGGGGTGAACCTGGCGACCGTCAAGGCGGCCGTCACCCAGGCCACGGCGGCGTTGGCCGAGCCGCTCAGCCTGGCGATCGTTCGCGAAGAGGACTACCAGCGGGCGTCGGCCCGCATCGCCCGGTTCCGCGACCTGCGCAAAAAACTCCCCGCCGGCCTCTCGCCCGACACGGCGCCTATCCTCGAAGAGCCCACCGCCAGGATCGTCGTCCAACTGCCTGAAGGCGACCAGGAACTCCCGCTCGAGAAAGTCACCACCGTCACCCAGACCGACCGCATCCAGTCGCGGATCGAACGGCTCATCGACCCGCAACTCCAACCCATCTTCCGCGGGTCCGGCGTGGGCCTGCTGGCCGTGACCATGGCGCCCCAGGTCGGGCCGACACTCGTCTACGACCAGGCCAAGACCGAGAACGCCCGGGCCGACGTCAAACGCAAGGTGCAGCCCGTTCCGATCCTGCGCAAGGCCCGCACGACGCTCGTCGAGGCTGGCACAGAGATTACCGAGGCCGACCGACAGGTCCTCAAGCAGGAACAGGAGGCGTACCTCGTCCGGCTGGGGTGGATGCGCAAGACCCTGGCCTGGGTGGGGGCCGCGGTGGTCCTGGCCGTCCTCATCTTCCTCCAGGTCGGTTGTACGGCGCGGGCCCAGCCGAGCGTCGGCCGTAGCGTGCCGCGCAGCCTCATGCTGACCGTCCTCGCGCTGACGGTCGTGGGCCTGTCGAAAGTGGCGGCCCAGGCCGGCGGCACGGCAGCCGGGCCGAGCGCGGTCGCTACCTTCCTCGTCATGACGGCGGGGATGATTATCGTGATCGCCTACACCGAGACGTTCGCCTTGGCGACCGTGTGGACGCTCGTGCTGCTGGTGGCCGTCGCGACGCGGGCCGGCCTCGACTGGGCACTCATGGCCGTGACCGGCAGCGGCGTGGGTGTGCTGGCGCTGGGCGAGATCAACAACCGCTCGAAACTGATCAAGGTCGGCGCGTTGGCCGGCCTGGTGTTTCTCGTCACGCGGACGGCCCTGGCGTTCTGGCGGATGGATTACGCCGACATGCCGCTGTGGCTGGTTCCGGAGGCCATCCTGTGGCCGTCGTTCCTGTGCTTCTGCGCCGGCCTGGCCGCCGGCATCGTCATGCTGGCCATCCTGCCGTTTATCGAGCGGCTCTTCGGCATCGTCACCAACATCAGCCTGCTGGAGTTGTGCGACGTCAACCAGCCGGCCCTGAAACGCCTGGCCCTCGAGGCGCCCGGCACCTATGCCCACAGCCTGCTCATCGGGACGCTGAGCGAATCGGCGGCCGAAGCCATCGGCGCCAACGGCTTGCTGGCCCGCGTGGGCGCGTACTTCCACGACATCGGCAAGGCCAACAAGCCCCGCTACTTCGTCGAGAACTACCAGGAAGGCCAGGAGGCTCACGGGAGCCTGACGCCCGCCATGAGCCGCCTCATCATCATGAGCCACGTCAAGGACGGCCAGGAAATGGCCGACCGTCTCAGCCTGCCGCCCATCATCAAGAACTTCATCGCCGAGCACCACGGCACGACGCTGATGGAGTTCTTCTACCACCAGGCGCGGCAGCAGGCGGAGGCCAATGGCGAGGAACCGCCGGCCGAATCGGACTACCGGTACCCCGGCCCCAGGCCCCGGAGCCCCGAAACCGCCATCGTGATGCTGGCCGACGTCGTCGAGGGTGCCACCCGAAGCCTGAAGGAACGAACCGCCAACCGGATCGGGGCGACCGTCCGCGACATGGTCATGAAACGGCTCCTGAAAGGCCAGTTGGACGAGAGCGGCCTGACCCTGAATGACCTCCACAAGATTGAGGAGACCTTGACGAAGACCCTGCTTTCCGTTTATCATGGTCGGGTCTCGTATCCGTCACAGGACGAGGCCGGCCAGGCGGCACCGGCCGGCGGCGACGCCGCAAAGGGGGCCGACCCGCAGGCGGAAGTCCGCAACGGGCCTCGGGCCGAGCCGCAGTGACGCGCGCCCCACATCGCGCGGGCCGGACGCTGGAGATACAAGACACGCCGACTTGCCGATAGCGAGAGAAACGTCGGAGTACGGGTAGCCATGGCCAAGATCGAGATTACAGATCTGCAGGATCATGTCCGCCTGGATCGGAAACTTATTCTCCAAGTCATTCGACACGTCATCAAGGAAGAGGGCCGCGCGGCCAAGAGCCTGAGCATCGTCCTGACCGACAACCGGCACATCCGCGACCTCAGTCACGAGTACCTCGGACGCGACACGGCCACCGACGTCATCAGTTTCCCCCTGGAAGACCTGGACTGGCCCGCCACCAACCACACCGGCGGCAACGGCGGCATCAACGGCGAAATCATCGCGTCGGCCGAACGGGCCCTTCAGCAGGCCCGGGCCATCCATGGCGACCCGCAGGCCGAACTGCTCCTGTACCTGGTCCACGGGCTCCTCCACCTCATCGGCTACGACGACCGTACGCCGCGGGACGCCCAACAGATGCACGCGAGGGAAGACGTCCTGTTGGCCGAGTTCGGGTTCCCGTGCGTGTACGCCGGCCGGGCTTCGGTCCAGTAGGAGGATCCGTTTGCTGGTCTACGTCTGGTTCGTGCTGGGTCTGGCGGCAACCGGCTTCGCCCTGTTCTTCGCGCTGACGCACAACGCCCTCCGCTCGTTCTCCCGGGCCCGCCTCGAAGAGGCGCTCCAGCGCAAGGGCCGCCTCCGCGAACTCGACCGGCTCTCCCGGCACCGGCACGACCTGCTCCACATGACCCGGGCCCTGCACATCGTCAGCATCGTGACGATGGCCGTGCTGATCGAAGTGTGGGCGACCGACCGGCTGGGGTCGACGGCGCGCGGCTGGCTGATCGGCGCGGCTGTGGCGGCGGTGGTGGGGGTGATTGCGGGGGGCGTCATTCCGCTGGCCTGGGCCCACTACGCCGCCGAGGGCGTCCTGGCCACCGTGCTGCCGGCCTGCCAGGTCTGCCGGGTCCTCTTCTCCCCGGTGCGCCGCGTGCTTCGCATCTTCGACACCGTGGTGCGCCGGCTCGTCGGCGTGCCGCGCGGCGCCCCGTCGGCCTCGGACATCGAGGACGAGATCGTCAGCGTGGCCGACGAGGGGGAACGCAAAGGCGCCATCCAGGAAGACCAGAAGGACATGATCGAGAACGTCATCAAGTTCAAACGCGCCGACGCCAGCCAGATCATGACGCCGCGGACCGACATCGTCAGCATCGATTCGACCGAGTCGGTGGAGGCCGCACGCCAACTCATCGCCGAGTCCGGCTACAGCCGCATACCCGTCACCCGGGGCAACCTCGACACGATCGCCGGCATCCTGTACGCCAAGGACCTGCTGGACCACGCCGCCACAGCCGATGGTCGCAACCTGGCCGCCGCCGACGTCATGCGCAAGCCGCTCCTCGTGCCCGAGACGAAACGCCTGGACGAACTGCTCCGCGAGTTCCAGGTCAACAAGGTCCACATCGCCATCGTGCTCGACGAGTACGGCGGCACGGCCGGCCTTGTGACCATTGAGGACGTCGTCGAAGAGATCGTCGGCGAGATCGTCGACGAGTACGAGCACGAACCCCCGAAATCCATCCGCCGGGTCGGCGACCTCGCCTTCGAGGTCGAGGCACGCGTGCACATCGACGAGGTCAACGACGAGTTGGAGGTCGACCTGCCGGAAGACGACGATTACGAGACGATCGGCGGCTTCGTCCTCAGCCGCCTCGGATACATCCCGAAGGTGGGCGAGTCGCTCGACTACGACGGCCTGCGGATCACCGTCCTGGAGGCCGAGGAGCGGCGAATCACGCGCCTTCGCATCGATCTGGGAACGCTGCCCGAGACGGCCCGACAGGCCTAGGGCTACTTTGTCAACTTGGCGTGGGCTCCTTGGGGGCCCGCGCGGTGGTGACGAGTTGACAAAGTAGCACTAGACCCACGCCGCCGGTCGAAGGAACCACGCGGGAGACGCCCGTGCCAGTCCATAAATCAACGGTCCTCCTCCTGCGGTGCCGCGACTTCAGCGAAACC
>Ga0307379_10008657_pt1 | contig 13692 bp, 12 predicted proteins | sample UN2MG_FD_202237 | JGI IMG/M metagenome (GOLD analysis project Ga0307379, IMG submission 202237) | Soil microbial communities from Risofladan, Vaasa, Finland - UN-2 | ecosystem: Environmental > Terrestrial > Soil > Coastal area > Acid sulfate soil | place: Finland: Risofladan, Vaasa | collected...
TGGGGATCAGAACTCGGCATCACATCAATAATGATTTTCTGCACTGATCCGCTACCAGAAAGAGTAATGGTCATTGGATCGGATGGATTGCTCGTTGCGCCACCATAGGTCGTTCTATGGTATCGCAATTTTATCAGGTATTCTCCATCCGACATATACCCGCCTGTCGCTTCCTGGGTAATTGGCGTTCCGGTAATGGTCTGTGCATTATTTCCTGTTCCGGTCAGGTCTATTGCTGCGCCGTCCGCAGCTGCCGCCAGTTGGATCGTGTTTTCATCAACATAAATGACAAAGTAAACTGTCCCACCAGTCAATCCTGCAATATTCGCCCCTCCTCCGTTTGCGTAGGTTATCCTTTGATTATTTCCATACCCATGCCCGGTAATGGTAATTTCATCATCGGTAGTATTTACTGCGCTTGTTAAAATTGTGTGCGGGGTTACATCGGAAATAACAGTAGGTGCGGTAAGGCCAAGATTGTATTTGCCAGAGCCATCAGTCCATATTTTATCGCAATCACTTTCACCACCATTCACCATTAGAGCCCTGTTTTGGAAATTCGCCCAACTCGGTTCCGTACCTGTCTTTAGGTCTGTTCCAATTATGGTATAGCCGGTGATAAAATCATCTTCATCAATACTGCAAAGAAGAAGATTGATCCCGGCAGTTATAAAAACGAATTTGGTTTGTTCGTACTCTTCCGGACTTGCATCCACCCATATTCCACCAGAAAAAGTTTGTTTTAAATTTCTTCTAACTAATTCATGAATGGAAGTCGGACCATCAGAGGGCAGAGAAGCAGCATAAGCGGCAGGAGTGCCAAACAATTCATCATCTCCGAAAAGTTCCACCAAAGTTCCCACGGACAAAGTTTCCATTATGGATTCATCCAATTCTTCTTCTGTCAACGTGAAATCGCCACCGGCAGTAACAGCCGCAGCAATCGAAGCATTGTCCTGTATATCGAATGAAACATCTTTGCAGTAATACATATTGGGGGTAAATGACTGAGCATTATTCCCGGTTCCAGTCAAGTCAATGGCGCTTCCACCGGAAGTCGCAGCCAGTTTAAAAGTATTCGTGGTTTTACTGACAACGTAATAAGTTGTGTTATTTGCTAATCCGGTTATTGCCGCTCCACCATTCACAAGGTACAATAAGGAATCTCCATCATGCAAACCATGAGTCGCAATAGTTATCGTATCGTTGGCAACCGAAACATCAGACATTGCAACAACAAATGGAGCATGATCCCAGGAAGGATTATCGGTTTCCCAAGAAGAGATAAAATCAAGCATTGAGGTACTATCGGGGAAAAGAACCTTCCTGACTATGTCGTGCTTTTCCTGGGTAAAGATATAATAATTCGTTTCCGCTCCTGGCGGAGTTGCTTCAAAAAGCCTCCATTCCGCAACTGCAATTTGAACTCCGCTGATCGAATCTAATGGGAGCAATTTGAAATATCTGTAAGCGTCTTCATTGTCAAACAAAAATTCCTGTTCTGAATTGCCGGCTTCGCATTCACCATCAGCAATCAATACCCAGGCCGAATCATCATTCGAACCGTACAATTCCCAATTATAAACGCCGGATTCAAATGGCTGGATAATCATTTTAATCGGGGTCTTGGTAACTCCAGAACCGCAATCAACCTTTAACCATTCATTCCCATAAGGAATCTCATAGGCATTGAAGGTATATATCTTCATTGCGTTCTGAGCATGATTACTTGTGTTGGTCAATTTCGTATAACGATAAACCGTGGTATTCGCAAAATTAAAAGTTTGCAATGCGGATGAATTCGCCGCATTCCCTGTATAAAGAAGTGTCCAAGCCGAATCATCATTCGAGCCATGAATTGTAAAACCATTAAAATTGTCCGTATCTGTTTTGAATGAAATCCTGTTTATTGCCTTGTCATTCGCCGCCAAGAGATCAAGTTTTACCCATTTCAGATGATCGTCAGTTGTTTCACTTTGGGCCGAATTGTAAGAACCATACCCATTTGAATTCCATCCACGAAGACGGACATAATAAAGCTGGTTGTATTTCAATCCAGTAATATCAAAAGTCTTCACTCCCGTTGCGACATAAGCCGGAGATGTTGATACATAAGAGCCACCATCTTCTTTGTAATAAATATAAACCCTCGTGGCATCTACCTCACTTGTCCAGGTAACACGGATTGAGGTCGGCCCAAGAACAGTCAAGACCATACCGCCGACAACTTCTGGAAGATCAAGAGTTGTTGTGCTGTCAGAAATTCCAGTCGAAAGGCCATAAGCGGCATTGTAGGCCTTTACCATAATGGTATAGGTCACGCCTTCCGTTAATCCGGTTATAGTATAAGACTCTGCTCCAGCTGCTGTTGTCCCGACAAGACTTCCATTTTTATAAACCTTATAGGATGCTTCGGTAGAACTGTTGTCTGTCCATCCAACATCAATAGTTGTTGAACCCGGGGTGAGGGATAATCCAGTTGGAGGCGCAAGAACGGTAACTGCGCTTTTTACATTGCTGTTGGCGCCATCTCCAGAAATTATAAACCAATATTTCTTTCCATCAAGCAATCCTGTTTTTGTATAAGATGTGGAAGAAACTGGAACAGCAGTCCACGTATAAGTAGTGCCATCTGTGCTTATACCGACATACAAACTGCCATAAGAAGGCAAACCACCAGAAGGATAATTATCCCAATGAGCGTCAAGACTTGACGTTCCTACTACGGTTACATAATTAAGAACTGGGGCGCTCATTCAATTACCGCCGTCCATGCCGTTGCATCATTGCCATCATTCATGTTCCCCGGGCTTGCTCCATTTTCCGCCGTCATTGTCCCAGCTAATGCTTTATCCAATTCCTGCTTCCAAAAAGTATCACCATCAAGGTCTTGAACATTTGAAGCAGGGCTTCCCGATTCTGATGATAATGCCGACACGGTTGCGCCGGCAACAAAGTCAGGTTCGTAGGCCGGGGCATCCCCTAAATACCCGAATAAACATCCCCATACTGAAACATCCAATTTGCCTATTGGGGTTTGGGGATTCAACACATGGCTTCCGCCTCTTGTTTTGAGTTTCCCAGACGAATCAATGAACAGATTCTTGCATTGCAAAAGTTCTTTTAGCGAAGGTTCGGAATCTGTATTTATCCCACCAGAGAAATCCTTGAGTGGAAAAGAAAGAAGCTTCTTCCAGTTAAAGGGAGGCATGTTACCATTGCTGAAAGTTGAACGGCATCAGCGTAGGGGGAATCGATCTCTGCCAATTCGGAGATACCGCCGGCATCGGGAATTGACCCTGCATCTGGTCTCTCTGCATAAGCGGATTTCTTGGCGCAGCATTAAGGATTGGATTCGGAATAGGGGAACTCGGCATCGGGTTTGATGGACTCGGAGGGGTTATTTGCAATGACGGATCCAGAGGACTTGAAGGACTTGGAATAGGAGAACTCGGCATCGGGGGAAATTCAGGAATTTGGCTATTACCAGGAAGCTCATTTGGCAAAGGTGGCATTGCTGGTGCGGTATGTCCCCCGGGGCCATTGTTCGGATTCTGGGGTTGAGGCTGAATGGGAGCAGGCCTTGCAGGAAGAGGCCGCATCATATTAGAAGCTCTCCTGTTCACTTCATCCCTTCCGACATATCGCTGGAATGGACGAAACTGGTTTTCATTCGGTTGGGCCAGGGTTGCAGGGGAAGCACCTGGCTTGACCGGAGTTGGTTCACTTGAACCTACGTTTCCAGAATTTCCCATTTCATCTCTCGGTTGTCCAAAAATACTTAATCTTGCCATTTCATCCTCCTAATAATCAGGGTCTTCCACGTCTTCAGTAATTTCGTCAGGCGAACCCGTGTGGCGGCTTCCGCAATATGTGTTGTCAAATTCTTTCCACATTTCCGCAATTTCATAACGAATATCGCTCAATTCCGCTTCGTCTTTTATCAACGACTTTTTGGCGACTTCAAGGGCAATCAATTCCTCATAACCTTCAATAAAATCAATTTCAGTATCAGAGGCAACGATGGGAGTTGGAAAATACCAATACCAGAGTGTTAGGTTCTCGGAAGAAGCAGGAGTTTTGTCGAGATATAATTGATTGTTGGCGATCACTATTGATGAAGGCGATCCGGTAGCGCCACCAAAGAATAAACGGAAATCACCTTTTCCGATAATATCCCCATTGGAATTAAACAAAAGATCGACCTTCCCTGTGCATTTTGGCGCAGCAGTATAAAGAACACCATTGGGAAGAGTGTAATTTCTCGTACCGGCCACAACGGGAATTGTGCAAGAAGTGTAGAATACCCTGTCGGCTTTCACCTGCATTTTGAGAACAATCCGCTGCATGGAGGTATTTAGACTTGCAAGCAATCTTGGGGCTGTCCAAAAATTCGCTACCTCTTCATGTAGAAACTCTCTTGTGTACTCAATTAGCAAATTCCCTGTCATCATTTTTCACCCCAAAACAGGAACGGATCGTTTCCCTTCCGCATCATGATCCCATCCTTCGCTTGCATAATGCTTTACTACCTCTCTCCGTTTCGCTTTTTGCTTGTCTTTGTTTGCCTGTATTGCGATATCCTGCAATTTTGATTCCTGGCGATAGGAATTCCCATGCTCGAGCCTTTGCCATGCGATAACAAGTTCATCAAACACAATCCCTCTTGCAGTAAGGAATTCTTTAATAATCACAGGATTTTCTTTCTTTGTGATTATATAGTTGTGGTTTTCGTCCGACCAGTAAACATCGATTGCCCTGTTGGAGCCAAGTCGTTTTGAATACTGCCTGGAGAGCGTATTGCATTTGCGAACATGGAAATAGGAGCGGATATCTGAAATCATTTGCGGCGAACAGGTTTACGCACTTTCGGCGGAACGGGTTTCTTCTCTTCTTTGTCCATCGGGCTTTCAATGGTTGCAGGAGATTCTTCGTCTGCAGTCTCATTGTCATCGGCGATTTTTTCTTCCTCAACCGTTTCGCCCAAAGGTGAATTTTCGATTTCTTCAAGAAGCTTCTCTTCGTCTGTCTTTACCCTTTTTCTGAGAATCAGATTATCAGGAAGTTTCTTGATCTCGTCCAAGGTGTCAACGATCCTGACATTTTCGATCTTTCCGGAAAGGATATTCTTGATTGCAAGAAGAGCATCTTCCCGTTCCGTCTTGTCCCACATGGGCCAGCAGTTCTTTGATTTGACCTTTGCCAGCATTTCGGCTTTGGTCATACCCATAAAGCGTTTTACCATCCCATCGTAACTCATTTTTTTTCTCCTTTTTCTTTTGCTGCATCAATTATTTCCAGAAGTTGTCCTTTTGCGGCAGCAAAGATCATCTCGTTTTTCAAAATGACGTCTTTCAGCAGTTCGCTGTCAGCTTTGTCGATTTCGAGAATACCATCTTTGGAAAGTTGTACCGCCCAATTCCAGAGTTTCACCGGGGAACGAGTATCATTGGATTTTGCCAAGACAAAAGCAAGAATCCTGTTCAAGTTTTCCGGTTTCTTTTCTCCCTGCTCTTCCCATGGAAGCAATTCAAACTGTTTGTTGAAATCAATCTTTAACATTGAACCTCCTTATTTAAAAGGTAGGAGCGCCATTGCTGACGCTCCCCCTTATTGAACTGTTAGACGATATCCATGATGACATACCCCGTTTCCCCACCAGCAACCACTTTGATCTTTCTGGTTTTGGTGAAAGTGTAGTCGGAAGTCGTGGCGGCGCTTACCATACCGTCCGCCGTGTCGATGGTGAACAGATTGGTAATGTGGTGGCCGGCATAGATATAGAACACATTCCCCGCAACGGTTGACCCGTTATTGGTAATGTAGCACATATCGAAATTGCCGGAACTCACCGCCTGGGCCAAGTGAGAATCAACCCACAGGCCAGCGACATGAGAGACGGAAGTAAAAACTCCGCCATCTTCAATCAGGCCGTAAAGACCAGCCATAATCACGCCGCTTCCATTGAGAGTGCCGAGGTTGCAAGCCTGACCGTAAGTACCGATGATGGAACCCCCGGTAACGGTCATGCTGGCCGCAAGACGACCCACGCCATGCAAACCCTGAACACCGCCAGCAGTTGCTGTGCTGCCAGTAGGCTCCCATTCCACGGTTGAAGTAATCCCAAAATGGGCGGTAGTCGCACCATTGAAATTGGACTTGGCTTCAATGGCATAGCCGATGGTAGTGGAATGGTTGTGAACCTTCAAATAACCGTGAAGGTCAAGGTAGTCCGAACTGGACTTCCATTTGAGATATTTCCCGGCAGTCGCACCGTAGAGATACATATACTGTCCTGCGCCATTCGATCCGAAATCAAACCCGGAAACATTCTGCTTGGATTTGACAACGAAATTCTGGGCGTAGGTTCCCGCTGCAATACTTCCGCTCGGAGTGAAAACTTCAAAAATCGAGTTATTCATTGTTCACCTCCTTACGAAATCGAATCGGCTTTCAGTCCGCCGAGTTTCGACTGCGCCCTGTTGTTGGTGCAGATCGTGTTGAAGTACCAGAGCATCCGACCCCAATACGTATCGGTGTCCCGATCACGGATCAGTTTGCCGCCGCCTTCCATATCCCATGCCAGTTTGTGTCCCTCCCTGATTTCGAAATATTTCTTCGTCAGGAAGTACATGGAGTTGGCCCAGCAGTCATCGGCGACACGGAGCGTCATCTCCTGGCCGGCATAGACGAATTTGATGTCTTTGGAAAAACCGGTTTTGGAAGTAACGAACTCCACCGGGCCCGAACTCTTATCCTCAAGCAAGAGGACAAAAGAACCATGAGAAGCGGGATCGGTAAGAACCAGATCGGGGTATTCGCCAGCCCGTAATTTGTGCGCCCTGATATGCTGCATGAGCAATGAAGTAGTAATGACCGTAGTTGAACCGGAACCATTCACATAAGCCTGGAAAGGCTCATTCCCGGCAACCGTCCTGTCAATCCCCTGGTAGAGCGAATGAATACCATTGTCGGCGGCGACATGGATTTTGAGGCCCCAAGGGTCTTGGGCGTTGTCGGAATCATAGGAACCGGCATTGTAAATCCAGTCATCATCCGCAATTGTCCCGGCAACATAAGCATCGTAACAAGCAGTCCCGGAAATGAGAACAGTTGCCGAGGTCGGGACAGAAAGAACCTCGTATTCAGTTGCGCCTGTGCCGAAAGTGATGCTCATGCGGGGAAAGAACCAGAGAGCGGAACCGTTATCGAAAGTAACGGTAGTGTTGGTGCCATCACTCGTCAAGGCGCCATTTACCTGCGCCCTGCGACCCGAGCCATCATTCCAGAGCATAAAGTTGACCTCTTCCTGCGCTCCCTTCATGGCATCTTCGAATCCGTCCGCAATCAGGTCAATGAACTGGTCTTTCGCTTTCGTCAAACGCAATTCCTGACCGCTGAAATCCACCTGAACCGAAACATACCGCAGAGTCTGAGAAAGTTCTTTGAACCCTCTCGACTTGGCCTGGGGCAACAGTCCACGTTCTTTGAAAGAACGGGCGTTTCGGTTTCTCCACATTTTGCTTTTGAATAGAATCTGTCTTCCATTCACTCCTTTCGATGTGGACTTTATCAAGTCCAAAAAGAAGGTATTGTCAACGAAAGTGTCCTGACAACCGGGGATAATAAAATCATGGATGATAGGCCAGATATATCCCTGCGTTGGAGAACCTAATACTTCAAGTCCTGTCATGGTTTCCTCCTAAGTTTCTTTGATCCCAATAGAGCGTTTTGCTGCGTTTTTCCAATCTTCAAACGTATTGTATTTCTCTTTTTTCTGAGGAACTTTTACTGGCGGAGTCGTCAAGGAATCAGGTGCCAAATGGTCATCGGCCTGGCTTTTCTTCTTACTCAGGTATTCCGTAATGCCCTCTTTGACCTTTTGTGCAATGAATGATTTTCCTTTTTCAGTCTTGAAGGCACGTTCAGAAAGATCACCTTCTGAAATGTGATAGTCCGCAATGGCATCCTTTACTCCATAGTCTTCCCCAAACATCTGCTGTCCACGGAGATAGATTGCATAAACAGCGGCTTCGGTAACATCCGGGAGATCGCCTTTCAGCGCCTTGAAATGTTCCTTGACCGTGTTATTTCTTTCTTCTTTTCTACTCCGTCTTTCTGATTCTTTCCTTGCCGAGAATTCCGAAGCAATCTTGTTGTTTTGCTCCAGAATTGATTCCATCAGTTTGCGTTCAGCCTTTTGCTCATCCGTTGCGTATTCGGGCAACGGCGGCAATGTGATAGGCTTGATTATCGGTTCAGGGCTTACCAGCGGTTTCAAGTCAACACCATTATCCATTGCAAATTGAACAAGTTTTTCCGGGTTCTGGAGAAGATTAGTAACCATTTTTTCCCGCTTTCTGACTGAGGTTTCGACTTGGGTATAATGAGCGTTTCTCATGTAACCTTTCGCCATTTCCTCAACATCCAGCTCTTCATCTCCATACACCGTTTTAATTTTGTACTTTCCAGTTTGAGTCGGCGTTGCAATCGTTTTCTTTGTTCCGCTCGGTTCGGTTGTTCCAGATTCGGCAGATTCCAGAGTTTTTGTTTCCAGTTCTTCTTTTCCGATTACAGGTTCTTTTGACTTTGCGGCCTCAACTGGAGGCGCTTCATCATCGGTTCCTTGAATCGCTTCAAGATTCGTGGGTTCTTTTTCTTTCTTCTGCGGCGTGCTGGCCCCCTCTTCATCGGGCAGTTTACCTTCCAACGATTGTTCTTGAGTAACCATTCCTCCAAAAAAATCGCCCTCTTCGGGATCGTCTTTTATTTCCAAAGGATCTGCTTCATGAGTTGGCTCAATCGGGCTTTTCCCTTCGGCTTTTGCTTTGATCTTTTCTTTCACTCTTTCTTTTAATGATTTCATGCTATCCTCCTGCTTGCTTGGAGTGGACGCTGCCTTGTTCCAAGTGCATCAAGACATGACTTCTTGTTGAATCTCAACACCTTCTCCTCCCTGTATTCCTGGGCCTTCCGCCATCATTTGCGCTTGTTCATCGGCTTCGGATTGCATTGATAATGCCGGTTTGCCAGAAGGCAATGCCATTTGATCTTGCCCTGGTTGCGCTTGCGCTTGTCCTTTTTTCATTTCAATAAACCAACGCATTTGGTCTTCAAGAATACGTTGTAGGTCATCATCCTTTTCCATGTAATCCCCGGAGAGCATCATCTCCCTCCAGACATTAATGTAGATATCCATGTTTTCCCAATCGTAGATTTTGGGAACCTTGCGTTGCTGAACGATAATATCAAGCACCATCTCAGCCCTTGCTTCCTGCGCCGCTTCGAGTTGATATATATCTTCGATCTGTCCGAATTCCAATGCAGCAAGAACCTTCCTTGCCGCCTTGCTTCCTTTTTCCGCTTCCTGGATAATTCCTTCTTTCCAGAGCGCAAGCAAACCTTCGATCTTTGCCGCTGCGGAAGTATTGAAGGCAGAACCAATGGTCAACCTAACATCGAATGAACCATTGAGGTCAGCGCCAATAAAGGCAAGGATTTCATGCCGCTTGTTTCGGCCCATCAATGTCAGGAACCGTTCTTCAATGTAATAATTTTGAGATACAAGGAGAATGAATTGGCCGGCGATCTCCAATGAACCTTTCAATTTCCTCATGACCGGAGACTGCTGCACCTGCTCGGAGTCCTGCAAAAGTTTCAAAGCAGAACCGGACATTTGCGAGCCACGCTCCGGCAACTGGCCCTGGGAGACTTCGTGAATGCCAGCCATGTCTTGCTGCGCTCCAACCAAAAATGACATATAACTCGAAACATAGGTTGGCATAGCCGGTGGCTGAAATCCAATTGGCTTTCCTCCGCCATCCGAATTGTAATAGAAAATATGCGACTTGTCTCCAATGATATCTCCGGCCTTGGAAGAACCTCTCGGCAAACCAATCTTGATTGCCGCCGTCTTCTTGATATTCTCCATTGTGATCGAACCGATCTTGTCAATTTCTTTATTGATGGGAACCTGATCGTCAACTGCATTCATGCCAAGCAGCTTCCCCGGATTCGGCTCCCAAATGAAGGGAATGAAATTCATGGAAAAGAAACTGCCGAATTTGCTGAATGGATTGTTTCCGTACTTTGCAGGAAGTTCCATATTGATTAAAACAAGTTTCTTTCCCTTCGGCCAACGTGGACAATTCCTGGCAACAAATTCAAGGACGAATGCCTTGTTCTTATATACATTTTGATTCTCTGAAAAGAAATCAAGCGTGAACAATTCCCGGTTCTGAGAGTTCTCGTCACTCCCCCAGGAATGAATTTTGCCTTTTAAGTTTTTATATAAGAATTCAAGTTTCGGTATGTCTTGCAGATAGGCATGAATGACCCATTCCATTGAGAACCAATCCCTTGCGGATGGATCGGCATAAATTTCAAAATCGTCATGGACGCTGATCTGAAAATTCCCCTTGCCATCCATAAGCAGGGGATTCCAGGTGATCTTCCACCAGCCAGTGCCATAGGTATAGGCGTGTTGCAAAACATCGTAGGTCTTTCCGGTAAGGTCAATTTCGTTCTGTGAGAATGCGTTTTCAAGTATGGCTCGGGCGACTCTCGCCGCTTTAATGTCATTCGTTGATCCGCTGTTCGGGATTGCATTCAATACCGGTTCATCTTTCATGATCTTGGCAATTGCGATCTTGCGATTCCGCCTGACATAATTCAGTTTGCTCCGTGTCTTTACTGCGCCTTTCGACTTGTCTGATTTTTCAATTTGTAATTTGTTGCTATTGAAATCCCGCCGCATATAATGGTAGCCCTCGACAAAGGCTTTGTTATATGCCCTCTTCATTTGTTCTTCTCCCTTGAGAGGATGGTTCTGGTATTGATCTTTTACAAAATCAATCAATTCATCCAGTTCGGACTGTTCTGGGGATTTGAGTTTCTTTTCTTTTGCCAGTTTGTCTTTATCAGGATCGAACAATGAAAAGATTGATTTCATTCGTATTTACTCCCTATATCGCCTTCTTCATCGGACGGAATATCGGGGAACACTTGTGATATTTTCTGTTCGGGAAACATTTCCTCCACATCAACGCCGCTGAACATGGAGTATGATTTCATTAATATGTGTAGCATATTTACACATATAGTGTATAATTTTTTCCCAAATGTCAACAATAAAATAAAAATTGCTAAAAACACCCCCAGGAAAACGCTAATAAAACATAGGATAAAAGTCATCATCGTCATCGTATTCCTCCTGTTCTTGCGCTTCTGCTGCTTCCTTATCGTATCTCTCGAGCAGCATTGATGCGCTTAATTTGTCGGGCAAGTCTTCATAAAGATCATTTTCTTCATCATCGGTCTGTAGTTCTATCTTTCGGAATTCCTTTGCTTGTTCTTCCGATATTTCAACAAAGTCAATTTGATAGGCAAAAGAATCTATCACATCATCATGACCGCTTGATTTCCCGAACCAACTAAACATTTGCTTTTTCAATGGCGCATTCTGGCCTTCAACAAAATCCAGTAACCCGACTTCATAATAAGGGATCACGCCTGCAATGCGGTCATTCGCTTTATTGCGTCCCCGGTCTCTTAATGGAATAATCTCAAGTTCTCTGCCAGTCCTTGTGCTGATCTCCCAAAAGTATTTCTTGATAAGATCGAATTGTTTTGCTTCAAGAGCGACAACTACTTCGCCGGCCTTTTCATATTTCTTTTTTAGCGCCCATAGAAATTCAAATAGTTTATCCTGCGTTACCCTAATTTCATGGGATTCCAATGAAATGATTCGACTGCCCTTTAGGTGCAACGAAGCATTTATCCCGCAAGCATCGTTCTGGGTTCTTTCAGTATAAGCGGTATCGCAACAAATCACTACTTTGTTTTGTGGAATAAGTTTCTGAATAGTTTTGAATTCTATTTCATGGCCTTCCATTTTCTCCTGCGAAAACTGCATGGGAGTTTCGGTTATTGGATCCATCATATACTGCGAACACCAGACCGAATATGCATTCGTATCAATCCAGAACTGTCTTTCTCTCCACAGGATTTCCGTTGACCATCTGGCTTCCCAAATACTTCTGTCTTCTGCCAGACCAAGTATTTCTCCCATGGGAACGCCATTCAGCTTTATCCTATTATCTACCAGCGCCGAAAACTTGATGACCTCGACATATTTTGTCCACCCGGCAACCGTTGTCAAAAATGTCGAAGCGGCCAGGGGAGTGCCGATAATGATGATCTTTGCTCTGCGCCCACTTTCATCCTTGCTCTCCGCTGCCGGTATGATCTCAGTCTTGAACTTGTCCAGCATATTCGAAATAAGGTCTTTGTTTCTTACCGTCTTCATTGTCTCCACGTCATCGAGAATAATCAGGTCGGGCCTGAACTTCCATTCGCTGGCCCCAAAAATGCTCTGATCGAATCCGCTGACTTCAATGGTGCAGTCAATCCGCCACTTCTTTGAGTAAAGGTGAATCTTGTGCTGCCCCCAAAACTTGCCTTGCCAGTCTCCAAAGATGCTCTGGAATATCCTCGACTTGAAACCACGCTGCAAGTCTCTCATGATCTGTTCGCCCTTCTTCTTCACATCATGGGAAATATGCAGAACATAAGAGAACCGCTTGAAGGTGACAGCCCACATAATAAAACCAAACGATATGAGTTTTGTCTTGCCGAACCTTCGGGGAACCATGACCAGGGTAATCAGCTTCTTGGTATGAATAATCCTGTCAATAATGTATTCATGAAACTTGGCGAACTTGACAAAGAAAACTCCGCCCTCTCTTCCCCACATGGCCTTTAGAAACAAAAGACAATTCTTTGAAAATGCCCTGAGATACCTGGCCTTCTTATCATCTATCAACCGGGTAGCACCAAGAACCTGTAGGCTCAATTCATATCCTCGGCGCCTTCAATAGCCGCCCTCACATCCTCGGACATATCCGCCGTCCAGTCCGCATCACCGGCATCCTTGTCCTTCTTCCCAAAGAATTTGATATATTCCTTGAACGCATTGAAATCATTCCCCAATGCTTTCTCCAGATTCATCCTTTGCAAATACGGCATAGCAAGTTTCATCATCCTGGTCATGCTCGTAGTCATCTCATTTACGAACCAGTCCTTTGAAATCCAGTCCAGCCCTTCCGCCATCCTCATCCCAAGTACCCGACACAACTCCTTCAACGTTCCGGGCCTCCTGGTATTAGGATCGGCAACGTGCCAGCCTATAAATATGAATTTCTGAATGTCATGAGTAATACTGAGATTGTCAATGCCGTCCTTCAAGTCAATCGCCAACTCCGCCGCATCAAAATCCAAATCCCCCAATATCTTATGCAGCAAAATCTTTGTCTGCGCTTGCTCCTCTTTCTGGAGCCTCTCATTCTCCCTCTTCTCTTCTTCGTCCCTTTTGCCCTCTACCTTTTCCCGCTTCGCCTTTGACTTCGCTCCCCAATCCGGCGTTCCCCTCTTCTTTTGCGCCTCTATGATCTTCGCCACCCTCTTGTTCTCAAAGTCCTTGTATTTCTCGTCCGATACCAGCTTCTTCGCCACCGCATGACGAAAACAATACCCATACATAGGATCGTCAGGATCACTACACGCCTGAATGCTCCCGCACCGCTGCCCCCTCTTTAACCCCTCTTCATGAACAAACTTGCATCTCATGAATCCCCCCAAGGTTATTATAATGCTATGCATTTTCCCTTTTGTCAACTCCCCACTATCCCCCAC
>Ga0307379_10008658_pt1 | contig 13690 bp, 19 predicted proteins | sample UN2MG_FD_202237 | JGI IMG/M metagenome (GOLD analysis project Ga0307379, IMG submission 202237) | Soil microbial communities from Risofladan, Vaasa, Finland - UN-2 | ecosystem: Environmental > Terrestrial > Soil > Coastal area > Acid sulfate soil | place: Finland: Risofladan, Vaasa | collected...
ACGGCACGAGAGAACTCTCTGTCCTGCGTCGAGATGTAGGCGCGAAGGGCCGCGATGTGACCTGCGATCCTCTGCCGCTCAACGTGATCGTCGAACCCTTCCAACGCACGCTCGGCGTCGTGCAGCCGCGGTTCAACGCTACCCGGCCGGCCAGCAAAGCCCAACACCCAGGCGTACGCGACGCAGAGCCACGGCCGGGAGCGCACGACTTGGTGGGGTAGTGCTTCCAACCACCCCATCAGGGTCGCCAACTCACCGTGGTAGATCATGGTGAGGGCCCTTTCCGCGACGAGTTGCTCCACCCGGTCAAGATCGCCAGCCACCAGCGCATGCCCGATCGCCTCAACCACGAACCCGTTTTGCTCATACCACACGCTTGCTCGCCGGTGCAGCTCGGGCACGCTGCCCGGCTGGGTCTGCTGTAAGCGCTGCCGTAGCAGGCTGGCAAACAGGTGGTGGTAGCGATACCAACGTCGCTCGTCGTCCAGCGAAACGATGAACAGGTTGGCCTCCTTCAGCCCTTCGAGCGCCTGGCGTCCCCCACCCTGGCCGGTGACCGCGTCGCACAGTGGACCAGTCATACGCTCCAGGATAGACGTCTGCAGCAAAAAGGTCCTCACACTCTCGGGCTGCTGGCTGAGCACTTCGTCGCTGAGATAATCTGCAATGTACTCGTGGCTGCCGGTGAAGGCGGCAATAAAGCCAGGGACATCTTCTCGTCCCCGCATGGAGGCCGCCGCCATCTGCAGCCCAGCGATCCAGCCCTCGGTGCGAGCGGTCAGCGCAGCGACGTCATCGGCCGCAAGATCCAAACCGGCCACCTGCTTCAGAAACGCGGCGACTTCGCCGGCTGTGAAGCGCAAGTCAGCCTCGCGTAGTTCGGTCACCTGCCCCCGGCCTCTGAGACGCGCGACAGGCAAGGGAGGGTCGGCGCGGGCAGCGATGACCAGGTGCATCTGCGGCGGCAGATGATCGAGCAAGAATGCGAGGGCGTCGTGGATGGCTTGCGCCTGTATCGCGTGGTAGTCATCGAGGACGAGGACGAAATGCTCTGGGATGGCCGTAATCTCATTGATCAAGGTTGTCAGCACCGGTTCGAGGGCCGGCGGCTGAGGAGATCGGAGCATAGCCAGGGCAGCCTCTCCGATATCTGCCACGATCGTCTGGAGGGCAGCGACGGAGTAGGACCAGAACCGCGTCGGGTCGTTGTCGCCTTCGTCTAGCGATACCCAGGCGGCCCGCTTACGCAGCTCACAACGGGCCACCCATTCGCTCAGCAGCGAGGTCTTGCCAAAGCCGGCTGGGGCAGAGATGAGTGTCAGCTTCCGGTCAAGCCCCGCGTTCAGCCATTCTACCAGGCGCGGGCGCGAGACCATCTCTGGCCGGACGGGAGGGATATAGAGTTTGGTTTTCAGGATGGGTGTGGCCATTTGGACGTCGCTCTGTATTATAGTAGTACATCCTCTGATCTACAACTGCGATGGAGGAGGTGACGTCCGCGGGAATCCATGGAGGCTCCCGCCGGCATCGCCGGCCAACCTCCAACCTCCAACTTCCAACTTCCAACCTCCAAATCACCTATTTGGGGGATGACGACTCACCCAGTTTACGGGTATACTGGGAGCACAATAGTGGGAGTCTGGATGGGGGGACCAGGTATGGCTGGGAGGACGAACAATTCACTGTCCGCAGGGACGAACCGTATCGGCGTGGGCGTCGTCGTCGGGTTGGTACTGGCGATCGCAGTCATCATCGCGGTAGGCGACACAGCCCTCGCGGGTGCCGTCGTCAGTCTTGGGGTTGCTGTTGGGGCCGGCCTGGCCATTGGCGCGGTCGCCGGCGAAGTCGTGAACCGGCACAATAGAGGGAATGGCGTCTGATGGTGGGCAGGCTGTCACAGACCCCCCACGTAGTGGGGGGCTTGTGAGGAGCCACAGACCCCCCACTGCGTGGGGGGCCTATGAGGAGGGACTGAACATGGTGGTGTGGGAATACTTGACGTTCGACATCGGTTATGACCGTAAGAAGCACAAGAACTGGGTCGTCGTGCGCGACAACCGGCCTCCACTGGTCGGCCTGCAGGCGATCCTGGAGGAGCACGGCGCACAGGGCTGGGAACTGGTGAGCCTGATGCCGGTGCGATTCCAGGCCTATCCCGGATTCGGACAATGGGCCGTTGAGCCGGTGTTCTACCGGGCGACCTTTAAGCGGCCCCGCGGCGAGTCGTGAGACCTACCCTCCGTGACTGCACGTTTGCGATCTACCTGCCTTATGGACGGCGCATACACCATCACCCTGACGGATTCACCTGATCCAGCGGACGTACAGGTCGTCCGCGAGGGGTTGGATGCGTACAACGCTACGCAGGGAGCCCCTGTGGATTGGGTGCCACTGGCGCTCTTCGTGCGCGATGCACAGGGTACTGTCGTCGGCGGCCTGACAGGCGGCACCTACTGGGGCTGGCTTTACGTGGCACGTCTGTGGATCGCCGAGCACCTGCGCGGGCAGAACTATGGTAGCCGGCTGCTGGCGGAAGCGGAGCGAGAAGCCCTACGGCGCGGCTGCCACCACGCCTACCTCGACACCCAGGATTTCCAGGCGCTGCCGTTTTACCAGAAGCACGGTTACACCGTATTCGGTGTACTGGAGAACATGCCCATCGGGTACACGCGGTACTCGATGCAGAAGGAACTGCATCGAGATCGGGTATAATGGGGGCCAAAATGGAGCGTAAAGAGATCTCGGCCGCAGCACCGGAATTCTCTTACTTTGAGATTCAAGCCTTTTGGGGCGTCACCAAGCACATGGGGGGATTAGAGGCCACCGACGAACTCGCCGCCCTATGCCACGTAGACCAGGACAAGTACGTCTTGGAAGTGGGCTGCGGCGTGGGCCTCACGGCCTGCCACCTCGTAAAGCGCTATGGTTGCCGGGTGATCGGTGTAGACCTCTCGGACAGGATGGTCGAATGGTCCAGGAAAAGGGCCAAACGGAGGTCCATCGAGCACAAGTGTGAGTTCAGAACCGCCGACGCCCAGCACCTGCCGTTCGAGGCTGACCTGTTCGATGCCGTCATTTGCGAATCCGTCACCGCTTTTCCGCAAGATCCTCAGAGAGCGGTAAGCGAGTACGTGCGGGTGACCAGGCCAGGTGGATACGTTGGGCTGAATGAAGGCACCTGGCTAAAGACCCCGCCGGCGGAGTTGGTCCAGTACGTCGGTCGCACGATGGCACAAGCCAGGTTCCTCACGCCAGATGGCTGGCAAGCACTCTTGGAAGGCGCCGGCTTGACCGACGTCGTGGTGAGCACTCACCGGCTCAACGCACTCAGCCAGCGGCTCAATGAGATGAAAGGGCTGGATTTTCAAGACCTATTGGACCGCTTGCGGGCGTGGAGAACCTTCATCGGCCTCTACGCGAGTAACGCAGGCTTTAGGAAGTATGCGAAGGAGATCACGCCCTCCCTCGGGGTCATCAAGAGCCTGTTTACACACCTGGGCTACGGCATCTATGTAGGCAGAAAACAGCAAACCTCAACGAACTGAGTACAGCCCTCTATTAGTTCAATCCGAGTTTCTGTTCCGACTTCTCGACAGTGTAGAACCAGCGAATTGCGTCCGCTTGTGTCGTATGTCTCTACCCAGTCAGGGGTCTCCGGGTACTCCTCAAGGCGCTCTGCCAGGGGAGTCTCGTCGCCCAGCCCATAGATCTCACCCACGGAGCGTCCGGCGTCGGCTTCCTTGGCCAGGTCTGCCTCCAGGCTGTCCTCACGCTCGCGGTAGCCCTCGATGGCTTCCCGCGCTGCCTCTCGTACTTCGACCTCGGCATCGCGGATAGTATCAGCGATCAGGCGGACGGCGCGGTTCCAGTCGGGATGAGTCTGCTGTTCCAGTTGGCATTTGAACCGCTCGATGGATGCCCCTGGCGCGAGCAGTTGCCAGGCCACGAGCGCGGCCCGCTCTTCAGGCATCATTGCTCGTCCTCCTGGCGTGTGGTCTGCGTACTCTCCAGATCACTGGCGGCTACTGCCGGTAGACCCAGGCATCCAGCGCCACCAGGGCAACGGAGATGGCAGTTGGGATTACGAACACGGCGTAGCACGTGTGCCACATAGATGCCTCCCGGCGTGCGATGATAGCACGCCCACTTGATCGGTGTGATTTTCTACAGTAGAAATGCGGCTGGCAGGCCGTTGGGGAATGAACCCGCCCCACCTCGAAAAACCGGGCGGGTAGTGTGAAAAACCCCGGCCCCTGGCGAAATACACCGCCGACCAGGAAGACTCCCGCCTTCTGCGGCAGGAGTTGGCGGAGCCAGTCAGTCCGATCACCTGGCCTGGGCACGAATTTGGGTATTGACTTTCAAGCAAAGTTGCACTATAATGTGAATACGCGATCAACGAAGACGTCAATGCACCATGGCCATTGACGGCAAACATCGAGGCATTGCGGAGCCCGCCCGCCGTCAAGGTATGGCGGGCGTTTTAGTGCGTGAATAGCACGATACCCTGGACATTGTGCGTGCTATCACGCTATATGAGATCCAGAATGGACGGATCAAAATCACACCTAAGATTGACCTTGGAACGACATAGGTGAACTGGGCATCTACTCGTTTGTCCTCTCAGCACGAGCCTGCGATTGTTCGCATAAGGGAGATATGAGATGAAGAGATTCTGTATCTGGGCCGTGCGAACCAAGGCTGGTGCAAAGCTCTTCGCTATTGCCTTCTTTGTTCTAGCCCTATTGATCCCTGGATCTGCTCGGGTTCCAGTGGCTCAAGCGTACGTCACTGCTAATGCGCACTGGGCGGACCATGATTTGCCAGTCATGGTTAATCTCGACTGGGTAACAAGCAGCTTGGGGTCTATCACCCCTGAGGAAGTGAAGGCGGAAATAATAGAGGCTATGAACGCGTGGAACTCCGTTGGCACTCCGTTCAGGTTCGTCGAAGGCCGGGGGGCTAATCCCCGCGAGGAAGTGAGAATAGCTATTGTGCCGCCGACGGGTGACTACAGAGATTTAGAGGACGATTTTGCTGGGACCCGTTTCGTGGATGAGAATCTCAGTTGCGCTCCCCTAACCAGTGAATTGCGTGGAGCCTGTATCGCCATAAATGAATCTGCGAATTTCAAGATGTCCTGCTGGCCCTCATTTAAGGCCGATCTACAGAGTGTAGTCTTGCATGAGCTTGGTCACGCACTAGGGCTGGCTCATACGCAGTGGTATAACTACAATTATGCGATAATGTGGAAAGGGTCTTCCGCCTCGGACCAACTGGGTTGCTTGCGCGAGCCTCTACGAGACGACATTGCCGGTTTGAAGTCGCTTTATGGCCGCGAAACTGACACCTCGCCGGCAGCTACCCCACAGCTGATCTGGCCGGGAGATCAAGCTACGATCATGACAGCACAAATCGACGCAACTACACAATTCAGACTCAACTGGGAGGATTCCTCAGACACAGTCAGCTACTATGTTCAAGTATCGGAATCTGATGACTTCCTGACCCCCGTGTTTAGGGATAACCCAACCCAATCGTTTGCTGGTTTCACACCTGGTCCAAGTACCGGAACCACATACTTCTGGCGGGTCAAAGCAAAAGGCACCGGGAGCAATAGCCCCTGGTCCGAGATTAGAAGGTTTGCTATTCTGTTGTTACCCCTCGAGCTCTATGAGCAGTCGGAATTCCCCATACTCGAACCGGGCGAGGATGCTGAGATCTACTTTGCCCTGCAGAACACCGGTTCACAGACCTGGGAGGCCCGCCACTACGCTCTGGTGAATGTCAATGACCTACCCCTGGGGGCTCGTCCACAGATGGCACTCAATGTGGATGTACCTCCTGGCTCGGCTGCTGTATGGCGCTTCTCAGTCACCGCTCCTACTGTGCCAGGCATATTCCGCACCGAATGGCAGTTCAGTTACGACGGCCAACTGCTCGGCCCCTTGTTGTGGATGGACGTCATCGTAGTACCTGGTGGCGGCGATGATCTGGAGGAAATCATCCGCGAAATGATTGAGGAAGCCCGGCGGCGCGGCGAGGAGTGGTTCCGTGAACAATGGGAGGAGCTCCGCCGCCAGATCATCGAGCTGATCTGGGCCGAGATGATGCGGCAGATTGAGCAGTTTTTTGCTGAGTGGTGCGGTGGGTCAGCCGCCACCGGGGCTCTATCCTTCGCAGCCCTGTGGCTGGGCCGCAGACGTTCAAGGGGTCGGCGCCGGAGAGCATCAGAACCATGAAATCTGCTTTCCTTCAATCCCTGTGGCAGGGAGAGGCACAGCCAGCTCGCTGGTTCTTGAGGCTTCTTGGCGGATTGGCTATCGCCACGCTGGCAAGTCTGGCGTGGCGTGCCGCGGCATTGCTCGCCCACTGGCCGGCGCCGATGAAGACGGTCAGCATTGTGTTGGTCATCGTCGCGTTTGGCCTGGCAGTATGGAGCGGATGGCTACTTTGGCGCGTCCTCCGGCAGTCGGGTGTGCGTCGCATACTGATTCTGTTGACCATACTCTATCTGTCGGTCGTGATGATACGGGTGTTGACCTTGGAGAAAGAGCGGCCGCTTGCACAGAGAATCCTGCCCGAAATGCAGGGGGTGGCCAGTGGAGCCTGGAGAGCGCTGGTAAGCCTCATGCGCTCCATCGTTGAAGCTCCCAGCACATTCAGATTTGCCTATGCTGGGCGAAACCCCTTGGTTAGGATGCCTGGTGTGGAAGCGAACCCTACACCCATAGAGGGGAAGATCATTGAGCCACTCGTGTTCACATCACTCGATCAACTGACGCCCACCTCAATGCCTGCTCTTGTGCCTACATCTGCCCCTCGAGAAGTGGAAGGAGGCGGAGGAATACGGATCGGCAGCCGTGTCCAGGTAACCGGCACTGGCGGAAAGGCGTTACGGGCTCGATCGGGTCCAGGCACAAGCTATGACATTGTGGCACGTTTTGATGAGGGTGTCCAATTGCTCATACTAGAGGGACCAGTAGAGGCCGATGGATACACATGGTGGAAGGTACGCCGCGACCAGGAAGAAGGTTGGTGCGCTGGCCAATGGCTTGCACCGATCGAGTGAATAAATGATCGTTGCGGCGATCACCGAAGTCTGAAGCTCTCTATCACCCAGTTGTAACCACTCTGGTGGGGAGACGCAGGTAGCACCAGGCTACCCGCCATCGCTTACTCCCTATTGACCGCCTGGATCACAGTGGCCAGGATGCCCACGCAGAATCACCGCCGCAGCAGAGAAACCTCCCGGCCCAGAGAAAACTCCCCCGCCACAGCAGGAACCTCCGCCAGGTGACACAAGGGGGGATGACCGTGAGCCCTCGGTCGGTGCTGTATGCCTGAGCCCAAGCCCACCACGCTGGCCGAGGGCTCCTATTCGTATGAACGCAAAAAACGAGAGTCCGGGTTGCCCCGAACTCTCGTCTTGCCCTAACGGGCGCTGAAAGCCGCCTGAGCGGCAGCCCGCGCCTCCGTGGGGCTGGCACCGTACAGCACCAGCGCCTGGACCGCGGCGGCCTGCGACGGCCACACCCCCTTGGCGTTGCACGCCCTCCCCACCCACTCTTCCACGCTCCTGCGGAGGCCATCGGCGGTGGGCAGTTCATACTCCCACCCGCCCACCTCAGCACCCAGGAACCACGCGAACGTGTCGCGCAACGCCTCCTGGGGCGTCTGATCGTCCTCCGCCTTCACGGGGACGCCGAGGGCGTGCACCTTGTTGGCCAGTGCTGAGGCCACTGTGCGGGCGCTGCCGTCCGTCTCCTCGCTCAGGGCGTCGGCGAGATTCTCCAGTAGAACGAGTACGCGCTGCTCGTCCTCGGAGAGTTCACACTCACCGCCGACCATCGCGGCGAAGACCTGATCCGCGTCACCGACGTTCTTCCACGCAGCCACGAGCTCGGCCCACATCTTGCGGGTCACGCTCTTGGGCCAGGCGGCATCGTCAGCATACGGGCTGCGGTAGGCGCGGTTCTCCTCGCCCTCCAGAGCCAGGACGGCCGCGGGCTGTCCGTCTCCCTGTAGTCCACGAACTCATCGGGGACCCACATCGGGACGTTGTCGCTGGCCCGGTTGACCATCTGGGCGAGTTCCTCGCCGCCGATGGTCTCCTGCACACCGTTGCAGATCACGGCGATGGGGTCCAGCGTGCCCTTGACCACCGGCTCGGCCTCCGGCGTCTCCTCGATCCATGTCGGTCCCGCGACCAACTGTGCCTCGATGTAGTCAATGGTCTTGAGCACCATCAGGCGCAGCGCCGGGTCGTCGGTATCCATCCCGAACAGGCGGGCCACTCCTTGGCCTGGGCAGCGCCGCGCCTCAGTACGCCGGCGACTTCAGCCAGCGCGAACTGAAGGAAGTATCCGACGCTGTCCTTGCCAGGCTGGGGCTTGAAGCGGTAAATGGAATTCGCCGTCTGAACCTAAAAAGGCCCCTCAGGGCCTATCATAGCCAAGTGCCTGAGGGCACTTTTCAGTTTGAGGCAGGGATATCCAATCCCTGACCTGGTTGACAATGCCGAGGAGCCGCCGAATGGAATTCGCCGTCTGAACCTGAAAAGGCCCCTCAGGGCCTATCATAGCCAAGTGCCTGAGGGCACTTTTCAGTTTGAGGCAGGAATTTCCAATCCCTGACTTCCCTCAAGGCCAGCCGGTTCGAGGGGCGGGCGTGCGCTCCCGTCGAGGCTATGGCCTGCGGGACGACCTGCGCCAGGGCGATCGTCGAGGGCGACGACGACCTGCTCGACCGCTACAACTGCCTGCGCACGGCGTATGACTACGACGCGCTGCTGGAGGCGGGCCGCTGGCTGATGGAAGACGACACCTTGCGCAAGAGGCTACAAGACAACGGCCTGAAGTATGCCGAGCGGAACCTGGACTGGGATGGGATTGTGCCGATGATCGAGGACGCCTACGGGGTGAGGGGATGAAACGCGCCGATTTCTACAGTAGAAACGGAGCCGCATGGCGTACAGGCTGACCCAGGAAGACCTGCAGGTGATGGAGGCGGCGGCCAGGATCGAGACCGGCGGCATGAGCGCCTTCACATCCTACTACTTCGCCCCGATCCACGGCACGCCGCGTTGGGACCTGGTGGCCACGTCGCCGGATACCTGGGACCTGGCAGAGGGCGAGTTCGTGCCCTGGGTCCCCCTGGCCTGGCAGATGGCCGTCGCCCACGACAAACGGCTGGACGCCACGATCATCGCCGGCTTCGGTTCCGGCAAGACCGTGGGCATCGGGGCCGTGTTCACGTACTGGTGTTGCATGATCCCGAATTTCAAGGCAATGGACGCAGCGCCGGTCGGCTGGCAGGCCAAACAGATGTACGACGCCATCCGCCAGGAGTTGGCCGGCTACGACAACCGGCACGAACGGCCAACCCGCCTGAGCAGGCTCATTACGCGGGTGCAGGGAGAACAACCTGCGCGGGTACTACGTGGAGGAGACTCAGCGGGCGGGGACGGTGCTGTGGGTCACGCCGCCCAACGAGTTCGACCGCTACGTGCTGATCGGGGACCCCGCCCAGACCACGCCGCCTGACCGGAACAGCGGCGTGGTCGTGGCGCTCAAGGTCACGGGGTTTCCCCAAGTCCCCGCCGAGGTGGCCGCCTTCCACTGGGTAGACGGGCAAGGCTCCTACTGGCCCTTCATCAACCAGATGGAGGAGTGGTACAGAGCGTACAGGCCCATCTACACCGCCTTCGATGCCTCCGGTACGCAGAAGGGCTTCGACGAACTGGTGTTCGCCCAGAAGGAGATGCTGGTCGAGGGCGTGCAGGTGAACACCAACAAGATGCGCATGGTCGTGGCCCTTAAACTGATCCTGGGCAAGCAGAAACTGCTCATGCCGAGGGAGATTCAGGGCGTCTGGATGCAGTTGGCGGGCTGGAGGATGCCCGACACCAAGTTGCGCCAGGACATCGCGTCGTGCCTGTTCATCGCGGCGGACGTGTTGAACCGCCTCTTCATCATTGACGAGGAGCAGGAGGCAGAGGAAGACGACTCAGAGTACGAGGACGTTGCCAATATGCGCCGCCGTCCGCATCGTCGCAAGGCCACGCGGCACCAGCGCACGGGCGGGAGGGTGCAGCGATGACGATACAGGACGACGTCGAGGTGCTCAAGAGAATCCTGAGTGAGCCTGGCAAGTGGCTGGTGATCGTCCATTTGGGCCACATCGTCAAGGTGGCGAAGGTAGAGCCAGAGCAGGACGCGAAGGAGCTAGCGAGGGTGCTTCCAAAGCCGGCTTCTTGTCGTGCGGAGGCGTGCTAGAGCCAGAGCACACTGCCCATCGCGCCTCTAGTGGCCATCACCCTGACCTGTGCTGGCACAAACGGAAAGCCCGACTCGAAGGCCGGGGCTTCGTGCGTATGGCATATTTCGTTCTCTACGGGAAGGCTCTCACCTACGGTTCGGGAGTGTCAGGGTGGGTTACCGCCCCCGCCAACCATAACTCGGCGGCTCGCCGCCCTTACCCTCATCTGTTCCCTTCACTGACGTCTAGCTGATGGCAGAAAGATTTGAAGCGGTGCAGTAGGTGGGCCTGATGGGTTGATTGTGTCGGAATATATACCAGTGACATTGCCTAGATTGTCACGAAAACGAGCGTATACAAATTCACTTACAGGGAGCCAAACAAAAGGCGTAAAGGATCGCCATATCGTATTCGACATGGTATCAGACCATATCAGCATATCAGTGATGTTTCCTACACTGCTCGTGGCTGTAATTTCAACAGTCATTGTGAGTTCTGTCCTGGTGTATATCCATACTGCGCCAGATACAATTGACGGTGAGGAAATGGTCGGTGAAGATACGGCATCGTTTGCGGATTGGCTTGAACTGAACTGAACAGGTTGCGGATTTGCCCCACGACTCACGCATGGTGGAGTAAGTGCTGTTAACGAACTACACGGAACAGTGCCTTCATAAATACCCATCCATTTAAACTCCCAGTCTCCATATCGGGTGCTCAAGGGTATATTGGCCCCACACTTAAACCATGGGTCATGTATACGGTAACTTGCTGGGTCGCTTCCCTGTCCGCTCAAGACAACAACCCAGTGAGTCGTAGAGTGTGTCTGTGGGTCATTGTCATCGTCAAATTGGCACGTTCCCTGCTTGCACATTCCCAAAATAACTGACCGGTGATTTTGACTGAGTTCCTTGTATAAGGTACTCCAGCCAAAGCTAGGTCCGCCAATCCAACGTGCTTTGCCTTGACTGCAAGTTGCGCCTGTAGCCCAAGCGAAGGGGCAAGCGGAAGTATTCATGCAATCGCTGAGATGTGGAGGATCTGTGCTTGCCCCGTAGGTGTTGAAAATCATAGCAGCAGAGGTCAAAGTGCAACCACAATGTCCAATGGTGCTGCAATAGGCTGAACAGGCATTGTTGTTGGTGCGTAGCGGATGGTCTTCCCATCTATCATCAACCTGCGCAAAAAACGGTATCTCACAAGGTCTCGACGCGAGCAGAAGCCTTGCATCATTGGCTACCTGCTGTTCAGCAGTGCTATTCTTGGTCAGTCCTGTGACGTAGGCGGCTCGCACGATTTCTTGCTCGACTCCCGTCGGAAATGCTTTGTACAGCGGATAGTGGTTCACAGTTGCATATCTTCCATCGTTGACAAAATCCGTAGCGGTGCTTTGACGGCGAAGATACACCTTGCCAAAGACAGGGTATGCACTGGTTGAGTAGTTGTTGATAGCCAATAAGGTTTCATTTGTGCCGTCACCATCATAATCGCGCAGTCGAGAGATGTCATCCATGTGTAGATATTCGGAAAACGTGTTCAACTCAAAGTATAGCCCAAGATTCTCGATTGTGAATGTTTCGCTAATGACATATTTAGCTGTGATGGCAGGATTGAATACAAGGGTCGCTGCTCTGTGAAGCTTCAAATGAAGGCCCGACTCTTGTATATCCCAGACGAAGTTGAGCTGATTGGGGGATGGCATTGTAACTGTGCCTGCGGAATACTCTGCAGTTGTGACAGCCAATGTCACAGGAGTTCCTGAGTCTTCGGAAGAGACATTGAGCGTAAATACATTAGGATTGCCTGCACTAGCAGCGTAAGCAATCCCATCTGAGCCAGGTACTAAGTCTGACCTATAGATGAGTGAATTTGTGCCAAACCCCCCAAAGCCATAGAATTTTAGATCGCTCCAGTATTCGATAGTTTCGGGACTAGAGCCACCATAGATGTCGGCTTGGAAGCTCAGGTTAGATACCTGCTGGGGCTGAGTTTGCGCTGCAGCTGGTGAAACAAGCACAAACACAGCAATGATTGAGAATACCCGCTTGAGCCGAAAGCCGAACTTGCTCATGTCGTGCCTCCTTAACTCTTGTGCGTTACTGTGATTGTTACGAGCTGCCGAACGGCGTGGCAGTTGAGCCGCGCGCAGCGGAAGCGCATCAGCGCCGACGCAAGCGTCGGCTCCAACTGCTGGTATGCGGACACGAGCGAAGCGTCCGTCATAACCACTGCCTATACGGACCCCGTTGTCCTCCACCGCCTCGGTATCTTGGACAGAATCCATTTACAACAAAAAACACCCACTCGCCTCGACGGCAAATGGGTGCTATGGGGCTTCAATGTGTGCCACCAAGGCGCTCTGGCTGCCTCGGTCAATGGTTGTAGCTACGACATTACGAGACGTTCCTGTTTGCCCACTCTATGTTGATTGTACCAGAAAAGTGTACGCAAGTCAAACTGGCCGTCTGCTCGATGGACCCTGGAAAAGCCCTGAGAGTTGGCCACGATAGCCTATGCAGCGGCGCAGACTGCGGTATAATACGGGCAATCGAATAGCCCCCTGTGGGTCACCCCACAGGCACCATTAGAGACACAGGACATCTGTTTTCTACCCTGGGTACGATCACAGAGGCCGGTCGCAAGCCGTAAGCGACCGGGCTCTTTCTTTTTTGGCGGTGAGCATGCAGCCAACTGGTTTCTACATCGGCAAGAAGGGAGCGGTCTACGCGCAACTGGAGAATGGCAGCCTGACCCGGTTGGGGCTCCGCATCTCAGGCGGGAAACTCGTGGCCTTCGACCCGTTGCGCCGTGAGTGGATCGAACTCCCGACCCGCATACCAGACCGGTCTGGTGGGTCTGTCACGATCACGGTGACCGAGGAACAATGACGCGATCCATATTCAACGTGACTCCCCAACCGGCGGACCCGGAGGAGTATCCCGTGGCCGCATAGACCCAGCAGCGGGCCAGGTACTGGGAGTACTGGCGGCACTTTGACGGCGACTGGCTCGACGACGCAGTGTCCGAGAGCGACAGTTCGCTGTGGTGCACATCTGCCAGCAGCGGACGCTTCAGACGGCGGGCCTGGACCAGGTGGCGCGGATGATCCTGGCCATCGCCGCCGAGAAGGGCGCGGTCAGGCGGGTCGGCACTCCACGGAGCATAAGAGGAGGAATAGGGAGAACGTTGCACACTACAAACAGAGTGTCGCGCCTCAAGGCTGGCTGGGATGAAGCATATCTGCTCAACGCGCTAATGGGTTAAGCGGCGATTGCCCCAATCCCTGCGGCCGGCCACATTGCGGGGATGCGCAAGTTATGGTAAGATTACGGCGTCCCAGGCGGCCGGTCCCGCGCCAGATGGGCTGGACAGCCGCTCTGGCCACAGGCACGCAGGTCCTCGGTCAACCGGCATCTCACGGTCAGGCCTC
>Ga0307379_10008660_pt1 | contig 13688 bp, 10 predicted proteins | sample UN2MG_FD_202237 | JGI IMG/M metagenome (GOLD analysis project Ga0307379, IMG submission 202237) | Soil microbial communities from Risofladan, Vaasa, Finland - UN-2 | ecosystem: Environmental > Terrestrial > Soil > Coastal area > Acid sulfate soil | place: Finland: Risofladan, Vaasa | collected...
CTCCGGCATGTTTCTGGCCGGAGCCGCCCAGGCTCCCAAGGACATCCCCGAGGCCGTCGCCCAGGCCAGCGGGGCTGCCGCCAAAGCCGTGGTCATTCTCTCTCAGGAGAGATTGTTCCATGCGCCGACTGTGGCCAGGGTCACCCACAACCTGTGCACGGGCTGCGGGATGTGCGTGGCCGTTTGTCCTTATGACGCTCTTTCCTTGAAGGACGGGAAAGTCGAGATCAACGAGGTCCTCTGCGAGGGCTGCGGCTCCTGTACGGCCACCTGCCTGCGGTCGGCCATCCAGGTCAAGAACCTCACTCAGCATCAGGTCGCCGAAATGATCAACGCGTGTCTCGGAGGATAATCATGGCCGAGGAGTTCGAACCCCGGATCGTCGCCTTTCTCTGCAAGTGGTGTTCCTCGGCCGGGAGCGACCTAGCCGGCGTTTCCCGGATGGAATACCCGCCCAACGTCGTCCCCATTCAGGTGATGTGCTCCGGGAGCGTCTCCCCTCTCTATATTTTCTCGGCCTTCAATAAAGGCGCCGACGGCGTGCTCGTCTCCGGCTGCCATCCCGGCGACTGCCATTACATCAAAGGCAACTATTACGCTCGGCGAAGGTTGAACCTCGTCAAGAAGCTGTTGGAATATATCGGCCTCGAGCCGCAGCGGTTCCAGATGTCCTGGGTTTCGGCGGCCGAAGGGACCAAGTACACCCAGATCATCAAGGACTTCGTCAAGGAACTGAAACCCCTTGGCCCGCAGACGAAGCTGAGGAGAAACCCCTAATGGCCAAGATCGACGACCTCAAAGAGGAAGCTAGGAAGCTGCTCCGCGAAGGCAAGGTCAAGTACATCATCGGCTACGGCGCCGGAAGCAACGGCTGGCTGGCCGCTCCCCTCTTTATCAAGAAGCCAGAGGACGTGGACAAGCTCGTCTGGGACCCGACCTGCGTCCACAACCTCGTCCGCTTCCTGGTCGATGAGAAGAGACGGAAGGCGAGACAAAAACAGCCCGACAGGCGGCCGGTCGGAATCATGGTCAAGGGATGTGACAGCCGGGCCATCGTAGTCCTTCTTCAAGAAAAGTTCATCGAGCGTAGCGACGTTTATATTCTGGGAGTCTCCTGCGAAAAAGCGGGGGTCGTCGACGACGCCAAGTTGGCCAAAAAGCTGGCCGGGAAGAAAGCGAAAACGATCGAGGTCGACGACCGGAACCTGTTCGTCATCACCACCGACGGAGGGAAGATCGAGGTTCCCGCCGAAGAGCTCCTGGCCGAGAAGTGCTTGGAATGCCGGGCCAATTTCCCCGTTATCTATGATGTCCTGAGCGGCGAGAAGACGAAAAGACCGCTGGAGAAGCCTTTCGGCTCCGTCGATAAGATCGAGTCTCTCCCCGTCGAGGAACGATGGAACTTCTGGAAAGAGCAGCTCGATAAGTGCATCCGCTGCTACGCCTGCCGCTCGGCCTGCCCGATGTGCTACTGCGACGAGTGTGTCGTCGACAGCATCCACCTGGCCGTCAGCGTCGATACGACGGCGGACGAAAAGGCCCGGAGGATCAAATGGATCCAGCGGTCGGCGGTGCCCTCCGAAAACATCGTCTATCACCTCGTCCGGGCTATCCATCTCGGCGGCCGCTGCATCGATTGCGGCGAATGCGAACGAGCCTGTCCGCTTGACATCCCCCTCCGGTTCCTCAATAAGAAATTGGAGAAGGAGGCCAAAGAGCTCTTTGACTATGAGGTCGGGTTCGACCCCGACCTTCCCTCCCTGATCTCCAGTTTCCGGGATGATGATCCCCAAGACTTCATCAGGTAGGATGATGGAAAAGACACTCACCAAGAAGGCCTTCCCCCAATGGGTCAAGAAGCTGACATCCTGGAAAGTCTACGTCCCCCGAAAGGACGAAGAGGGCCGCTGGAACTATGTCGAAGCGGACGGGGAAGACATCAGTCTGGACGTCCTCCAGACCACCCTCCCCCCCAAGAAGATCTTCTTCCCCCAGAGCGAGGTCTTTCTCGAATTCGCCAAATCGCTCGAGGGCGACGAGGAAACCTTGGAGGTAAAAGAGGTTCTGCCCGCCGCCGAGCCCACGGTCATCTTCGGAGTGCGGCCCTGCGAAGCCAGGGCCGCCTGGCTGCTTGACGGAGTGTTCGGCGGCGAGCCCAAGGACGTTTACTACTGGAGGCGCCGCGACCAAACGACGCTCGTCGGATTGGCCTGCACACCTCCCCCTTCCGACAACTGCTTTTGCACATCGGTGGAAGGCTCGCCTCATGCCGAGGAAGGATCCGATATCCTGTTGACCGACCTCGGCGACAAGTACTACGTCCGATCGTTGAGCGAGAAGGGAGGGGCGCTCATCAACGCCGCCAAGGGCCTCTTCGAGGAACCGAAGGCGGAAGATAGGAAGAAAGTGAAGGCCGTCCAGGCCGAGTCGGAGAAAAAGATCAAACGCGAATTAAAAGGGGCCAGGGCGGTCTCGGAGAAACTCCAGGCCATGTTCGATTCCCCCCTCTGGGATGAGGAAGCGATGAGCTGCCTGCGCTGCGGCATTTGCACCTACCTCTGCCCTTCCTGCCACTGCTTCGATATCAACGATGAGGTCGAAGACTCCACACCCCTCCGGGGAAAGAGGGTCCGCACCTGGGATACCTGTCAATTCCCCGATTTCACCATGCACTCTTCGGGCCACAACCCCCGGCCCGACAAGGCCTCAAGGCTGCGCCAGCGGCTGCTCCACAAATTCCAGTATTTCGTCCAGGTTTACGACAAGATCATGTGCGTGGGCTGCGGTCGCTGCATCACCCTATGCCCGGTGGGGATCGATATCATCAAAGTCCTGGACAAGGTGAAAGACCATGGAGCCTAACGTCTATATTCCCCGACTGGCCAAGATCATCCAGATCAAAGAAGAGGTCGGCGGCGCCCGAGCGATCAAGACCTTCCGCACCGAGCTCGTCAACAGCGCCCGCTTTGACTACCGCTGCGGGCAATGCGCCATGCTCTCCGTCTTCGGCAAGGGAGAGGCGATGATCTCGATCTCCTCCTCGCCGCTGGTTAAGGACTTCATGCAGTTCAGCATCCTCCGGATGGGCCGGGTCACGGCCGCCCTCCATGACCTGGAGGTCGGAGACCTCATCGGCATCAGGGGACCATACGGAAACGGGTTCCCGATCGATGATTGGGGAGGCAAAAACCTGCTTTTCATCGGCGGCGGTATCGGGCTGGCGCCTCTCTGGTCGATCCTCCAGACGGCGCTTCTCCGCCGGAAAGAATTCGGCGACCTCTGCCTGATCTATGGCGCCCGGACTTCGGCGGACATCGTCTTCAAAGACGAACTTCGGGAGCTGAAGAGCCGGATGCCCGTTCATCTGTCCATCGATGTGGTCGAGCCCGATTGGCAGGAATTCGTCGGGTTTGTCCCCCAAAACGTCCTGGACAAGAAGCCCTCCGCCGCCGACACGATCGCCATCACCTGCGGGCCGCCGATCATGATCAAGTTCGTCATCAAGGGTCTCAAGGACCTCAAGTTCGAGGACGAACAGATCTACACCACGGTCGAGAACAAGATGAAGTGCGGCATCGGCAAGTGCGGCCGCTGCAACATCGGTTTCCACTATGTCTGCAAGGACGGCCCCGTATATTCCTGGGCCGAGCTCAAGACGCTGCCGCAGGAATATTGAGGCCAAAACGGTCTGAATGAGAAGGAGATGAGATGACGGCTAAAAAGAAAGCGCCTGCCAGGAAGAAATTGAAAAGCCCAAAGCCGATGAAACCCAAGGTCGAAAAACACGGCGCCCCCGTGAAGATGGTCACGGTCTTTATCATGGGCAAATCTCACAGCGTTCCCGCCGAGGCCACTATCATGGGAGCCATCGAATACGCCGGCTACCAGATCAAGCGCGGGGCCGGCTGCCGCGAAGGTTTCTGCGGCGCCTGCGCGACCGTCTACCGCCTTCCCGGCGACTATAAAATCTACACCGGTCTGGCCTGTGCGACGCTCGTTGAGGAGGGCATGTGGTTGTCGCAGCTTCCGGTCATTCCCGCCCAGAAGCCGGTCTATGATATAGAGAAGCTGGAGCCGAACGGCACAACGTTCCAGGTGCTCTACCCTGAGATCTTCCGCTGTGTCGCCTGCAACACCTGCACCAAAGCCTGTCCCCAGAGCCTTGAGGTCATGGACTACATCCAGGCGGCCATCCGGGGTGACATCGAAAAGGTCATGGACCTTTCCTTCGACTGCCTGAGCTGCGGCCTTTGCGCCATCCGCTGCCCGGCCGAGATCGTCCACTACAACGTCGGGATACTGGCCCGGAGGCTCTACGGACGCTATCTGGCCCCCAAGAGCCCCGAGCTCGAGGCCAGGTTGAAAGAAATCCAACATAAAAAATACGACAAGGAATACAAAGAACTGATGAGTACGAAGCGGGATGAGCTGAAGAAGAGATACTATGCCCGCGATACGGAGTAAAGGAGAGTCCGATGTATCCAGAATATATGAGAGATTCATTGAAGCTGGTAGATGAAACCCGACAGAAAAGGCTCGAGCTCGAAAAATCCGGGAAACCCGTTTTTGCGCCGATGACCGCCGAAGAACGGGATGACGTCCTGAACAAGTTTCATCCCGACTACAAGAAGGAATCGCGGCGCGTTATCCACATCGGTCCGAACAAGGGCGAAGAAATCACGACCGAGGTGGCCGATATCCTGGAGTCCCACAGCCGGATCAAAGCGGAACTTTTCGACCTCACCAAGCCCGATTATGAGACCGATATCCTGATCATCGGCGGCGGAGGCGCCGGATGCGCCGCGGCCATCATCGCCCTGCAGAAAGGTGCCAAGAGCATCATCTCCACCAAGCTCCGGATGGGCGACGCCAACTCGATGATGTCCCAGGGGGGGATGCAGGCGGCCGTCGCGCCCCAGGACTCCCCCACCCGCCACTATCTCGACGCCATGGGGGGCGGGCACTTCGACAACAAGCCGGACCTCGTCCGCGCCATGACCGAGGATGGTCCCGAAGTGGTCAAGTGGCTGGAAGACCTGGGTGTCGTCTGGGACAAAAATCCCGATCATACGATGTACGTCCTGCACGGCGGAGGCACTTCCCGCAAGCGGATGCATTCCTGCCGGGATTACACCGGCGCTATAATCATGCGGACGCTCATGGACGAGGTCCGCAACCATCCCGACAAGATCACCGTCCTCGAGTTCATGCCGACGGTGGAGCTCATCCTGGACAACAAGGGACGCTGCGCCGGCGGCGTCCTCTACAACCTGGAGACCGAAGAGTACTTCACGGTCAAGGCCAAGACCACGATCATCGCCACCGGCGGTTACGGACGGCTCCATATCCGCGGGTTCGATACCACCAACCACTACGGGGCGACCGCCGACGGACTGATCCTGGCCTACCGCGCCGGGGCCAAGCTCCTGTACATGGATTCGGTCCAGTATCACCCGACGGGCGCCAGCTTCCCTGAGCAGATCGCCGGCTTCCTGATCACCGAAAAGATCCGCGGCGCCGGCGGACAGCCGATCAACAAACTCGGGGAGCTGTTCGTCTTCCCGCGGGAGCCGCGCGACGTCGAGAGCGCCGCTTTTATCCGAGAATGCTTGGAGAGGCACAATGGGATCCAGACTCCGAGCGGCCGCTGGGGTGTCTGGCTGGACTCCCCGCTCATCGAGATCATTCAGGGGGCGGGATACCTGGCCAAGAACTTTCCGGCCATGGTCCGGCAGTTTATCCGCTACGAAATCGACATCACGAAAGAGCCGATGCTTGTCTATCCCTCGCTCCATTACCAGAACGGCGGAGTCGAGATCAACGCCAAGTGCGAGACCAATGTCCCCGGGTTGTACGTCGCCGGCGAGGCCTCCGGCGGGGTCCACGGCCGGAACAGACTGATGGGAAACTCCGTCCTCGACTACAACGTCTTCGGGCGAAGGGCCGGCAAATCCGCCGCGGAATATAGCAAACATGTTACCCTCGGCAAGCCGACGCTCGAGCACATCACGGCCTACGAGAACGAACTGAAGAAGGCCAGGATCAGGACGCACCGTATGGCTCCGATGCTTCTCCCCTCCTACACGCCCGAAGACGTGCGCAAACGCCAGCTCACCGCCCACTACGAGGGCACGCTGCGCTAGCGCTCCGGCCACAGAGTCCCAGCCTCTGGATCGGGTTTCCGGGATTCCTCCCGGAGCTCGCGGCGGCGAACGATGCTGACCGACACCCTTCGGCGCTCGGCTACTGGAACGTCGTCTCCGGTCCGGGTCGGCCTGGATGGCCCTAAAGCAGTCCTGCATATCACGAGCCTGCCGGATTCCCCCTTCTCGACGACGGCATCTTGCGCCGTCCAGAAGCCTCCCCCATAGATTGACTATTTTTAGGACAACGTTTATCCTAGGGTGGCTGCCGAAGCCAATATTGCCATTATGAAGTGTCCCTCCTGTTCGGCTGAAAATTCGCCTGATGCCCTGTCCTGCAGGAGCTGTGGCGCTCCGTTTTCGCAACACAAGTCTCAATCCTCATCCACACGGACTCTTCGACTACCCGCAGAGGATCTTTCCAAGGGAAGTGTTTTTGCCGGCAGGTTCGAAGTCCTCGAGAAGCTCGGCCGGGGTGGGATGGGTACCGTCTACAGGGTACTCGACAGGACGATCGGCGAGGAGGTCGCCCTGAAAGTCCTTAAGCCGGAGGTCGCGGCCGAGGAAAAAACGATCGGACGGTTCAAGAACGAGCTGAAACTGGCCCGCAAGATCATCCATAAGAACGTCTGCAGGATGTTCGACATCAATCAGGCGGAAGGGACGTTCTTCATCACCATGGAATATGTGCCCGGAGAGGACCTCAAGAACTTGATCCGGAGGGCCGGCCGGATATCCCCCCAAAAAGCGGTCTCCGTGGCCCGGCAGATCTCTGAAGGACTCGCCGAAGCCCACAATCTGGGGGTCGTCCACAGGGACCTCAAGCCGCAAAATATCATGATCGACAAAGAGGGTGACGCCCATATCATGGATTTCGGGATTGCCCGCCTGATGGGCGGTCCCGAGATGACCGAGGCGGGTATGATCGTCGGCACTCCGGAGGCCATGTCTCCGGAGCAGGCGGAGGGCCTTCCCGCCGACCAACGTTCCGACGTCTATTCACTGGGTGTGATTCTCTATGAGCTGGTGACGGGCAAGGTTCCGTTTCACGGAAAGACGGCCCTTAGCGTGGCGATGAAGCACAAGACGGAGGCGCCCGTCGACCCCCGCAACATGAACGGGGAAATCCCTACTTCTCTCAGCCGTCTGATCCTCCGCTGCCTGGCTAAGGATCCGGGTTCCCGATATCAGGACGTTTCCGAGCTTCTGGCCGGACTCGGGGAGATCGAGGACGAGATGTCAGGGAAAACGACGGCCTCGGCCTCAGAAAAGCCGAAATCGGAAGAGCACGAAGAGGCGGGGGCTATTCGGTCCGTTGCGGTACTCCCCTTTAAGGATATGAGCCCGCAGCGTGACCAGGACTACTTCTGTGAAGGTTTGGCCGAAGAGCTGATCAATGCCCTCACCCAGGTTCAGGACTTAAAGGTGGCCGCCCGGACGTCCTCGTTTTCCTTCAAAGAGAAGGACACTGATATCCGGGAGATCGGGAAATCCCTCAACGTCGGTGCCGTCCTTGAAGGAAGCGTCCAAAAGGCGGGAAACCGGCTGCGCATCACCACCCAGCTTATCTCCGTATCCGACGGATACCATATCTGGTCGGAGCGGTTCGATAAGACCATGGACGACGTTTTTGCCATCCAAGACGAAATCGCCATGGCTATTGTCGACAGGCTCGCCGTCAAACTCCAAAAGGGCGAAAGAGAAAAAATCACGAAACGACACACCCAAGACAAAAAGGCCTATAGCCTGTATCTGAAAGGCCGCTACTTCTGGAATCGCCGTTACAAGGGAGACATGATCAAGGCCGTCCGTTTCTATCAAAAGGCGATTTCCAAGGATCCGAACTATGCCCTGCCCTATGTGGGAGTTGCTGACGTCTTCAATATTTTCGGCATGTGGGCTTACATCCATCCCAAGGAGGCCTATACGAGGAGCAAGACGATGCTTCAAAAAGCCCTGGAGATCGACCCGGACCTGAGCGAGGCCTACTCCTCCCTGGGTTTCATGACCGCAGGCTACGGCTGGGACTTTGAAGCTGCCGATCGCTATTACGTAAAGAGTATAGAGCTCAGTCCTCACAACGTCTACGCCCATGCCTGGCGGGGAGAGTTACTGGGAGTCTGGGGAAACGCAGAAATGGCCAAAGAGGAGCTCCTCCTGGCCGTCGAGAACGACCCTTTGTTTCCGCTTTTCCGGGCGCTCCTCGGCATCATCATATCTATGGGGGGCGAAGTCGAAAAAGGAAGGGAACACCTTCTCAAAGCGTTGGCCATGGACGCGGGCCAGCCGATGACCTACCTTTTTTTGGGGATAAGCCTTCTTGCGCCCCCGGCCTTGCCGGAAAAAGCCATCCAGTATCTGGAAAAAGCCGTCGGATTCGGTCTGACCTTTGGTCTCGGTCACCTGGGTGTGGCCTATGCGCTGGCGGGACGCAGACAGGATGCGGAGGAAATCCTGAGGCGCCTGGACAGGATCGAGCGCGAGAGGTTCATGCCGCCCTTGAAACAACTTGTGGTCAGGCTTGTCCCGACGCTGAAACTTTTCCGTTTCTTGAAAAATAAGTACGTCTCTCCCCTTCTCAAAGCTCTTGTTTTTTTCAGCCTGGGTAGGATCGAAGAAGGCCTGGAGCAAATGGAGAAATCAGCGCAAGCACATGACTACTTCCTTCCTGTGATCCTTTTGCAGCGTAGCATGCCAAACTTTCCCAGGAAAGAAGAAATCGTATCGCATCCCAGGTTCCAAGCTCTCCGTCCTAAACTCACTCCTGTTCAAAGGGGCCTGCCATGAACGAGAAATCCATCATCATCATCGGCGCCGGCGTCGCCGGGTTGTCGGCCGGATGCTATGCCCGGATGAACGGCTATAATGTCCGGATTTTCGAGCAGGACTCTCGGCCCGGGGGACTTTGCACGTCCTGGGAGCGGAGCGGCTACACAATCCACGGGAACATGGCTTTCCTGGGGGGGTCTGGGCCGGGCACGCCGTTCCACAAAATATGGGAGGAACTGGGGGTCATCCCCAAGGTCCGGATGATCGATTATGATTATTTCGCCGTTTTTGAAGGCCGGGACCGGAAGACTTTTTTTGCCCACACGGATATCGACCGGCTCGAGAAACACATGAAAGAGCTGGCCCCCGAGGACAGAAAGCAGATCGATGAATTCATCACGGGCGTCCGGACGTTTGCCCGTTATGATATGCCGATCGAAAAAGCCCCTGAGCTTTTGGGACCCGCCGATATGCTCCGTCTGATCCTGACCAGGCTCCCCCTCCTTAGGGCGCTGAACAGATGGAAAAAAATCACTATCAAAGATTTTGCCCACCGTTTCAAAAATCCCCTGCTCCGCGATTCTTTTCTAGAATTTCGGCTGATGTTTACTGACGAACTCCCCGTGGCTATCATCCTTATGGCCCTTGCCTGGAGTCACCAAAATTCCTGCGGCTATCCGGTCGGTGGGGCAGTTCCTTTCGTCCTGGCGATCGAGGATCGTTTGGCCGGACTCGGCGGCAAAATTCTCTACAATACCCGGATATCCAAGATTCTCGTTAAGGACGGAAAAGCAGTGGGGATTCGCTCGGAGGACGGAACCGAGCATTTTGCCGAGACGATCATTTCTGCTGCAGATGGCGGCAGGACCATTTTCGACTGGCTCGAAGGCCGCTATGTCAACGACAAGATCCGGGGTTACTATGAGCGACTTCCCGTCACCACCGCAGGCCTGCTTGTCTCCATCGGCGTCAACAAGACGTTCCTAGAAATACCCACCAGCGCGGCCGGATTCATCTACTGGCTCGACGAGCCGGCCCTGATCGGAGGCCGGGAATACACTTCTCTCCGGCCGATGATCTACAACTTCGACCCGACCCTGGCCCCTCCGGGGAAAACCCTGATGAGAGTCCTCCTCCCGACTGATTATGAATACTGGAATTCTCTCGGTCGGACGTCGGAACGATACAAGGCAGAAAAGGAGGCGGCCGCGCGGACCGTCATCTCCCTCCTCGACCATCGCTATCCGGGCCTGGCCTCGTGCGTCGAGATGTGGGACGTGGCCACCCCCCTCACCTTCGAGCACTATACTGGAAACAGACGGGGGAGTTCCATCGGTTGGGACATCACCTCCAGGACGTTCATGATGCCCATGAGCAAGACGCTCCCCCGGCTTAAGGATTTCTACCTGGCGGGCCAGTGGGTCGTCCCTGGAGGAGGGCTGCCGATGGTCGCCCTCTCCGGCCGCAACGTCATTCAGCTCATCTGCCGCCGCGATAAGAAGGCCTTTTCCACGACAGTCTAAGGGCAGTCCCTCCGCTCCAGATCCGGCCTTGCGCCGGCCGAGCGCCAAGGAAATCTTCGCTCTGCAAACGTGGGGCAGGCTCGGGTCAGCTCCCCTGCCGCCACCGTGGACGCTTGCTCTTCTCGTTGACCGGATCGGCATCGACGGCCCACATGCCGCGGCCGTGGGTGGCGATGACGATGACATTGTCGCGCGGGTGGATGATCAGGTCGTGGACATAGACCATCGGCAGGTTGCCGCCCAGCGCGTTCCAGGTCCCACCTCCGTCCTTGCTCACGAAGACTCCGCCGTCGGTACCTACGTAGAGGATGTTCTTATCCACCGGATCCTCGCGGATGACATTCACCGGGCCGAAGGGGATGTTGCCGGCGATACTGACCCAGGTCTTTCCGAAATCGGTCGATTTCCAGACATAGGGAGTGAAATCGTCGTCCCGTTTGCCGTTTTGGGTCATATAGACCGTTCCCAGGTCAAATGCCGAGGCAGCGAGGCGGGACACCCATTTCTGGTAAGGCAGACCCGCCATGATTTCGGCCCAGGTCTTTCCGCCGTCCCGGGTGACGTGGACCTTCCCGTCGTCCGTCCCGACGTATATGAGGCCGGCCCGGAGCGGCGATTCGGAAATGGCAAAAAGGGTGTGATAGGGGATATCTCCCATCTCCGCCGCCGTATTGTAGCTCAGGTCGGGGCTTATCCTCTCCAAGATATCGCCCCGGTTGAATGACCGGAAGAGGTACTGCATCCCATGGTAGATTGTCTCGTTGTTGTGCGGCGATACGATGAACGGCGCCACCCACTGGCCGCGCAGTTGCGGCTCATCCGGATAGGTGACGGGAAGAAGCCTCTTGGTGCGTTCCCTTTCCGGCAGAGTGAGATCGGTCCGCGTAATCCGGCCGTAAAAGCTCGCCGAGTAAACAATGTTCGGGTCGAGGGGATCGATGGCGTGGCTGCAGCCTTCTCCGCCAGGAACCGCCTCAAAAGCCACGGCTCCGAACCCCTCAAGTGCTTTTTCAGTGAATCGGTCCTTTTTCTTGAGGACTTGTCCCCGATAGCTCCCATGGTCCTGCATCGAGCCGTAGACATGGAACGGATTCGCCATATCATAGGCGATGTTGAAGAACTGACAGACCGGAAGGTTATCCGTGAAACCACGCCAAGTCTTTCCCCCGTCATAGGAGATGCCGAGTCCCCCGTCGTTGGCGTTGACCAGATAATTGGAGTTATCCGGGTCGATCCACAGGCCGTGGTGATCGCCGTGAGTTCCGTAAGTCCCTTTGAAGGTTTGACCTCCATCATGGGAGATGTTCAGCGCCAGGCCCATTGTATAGACGGTGTTTTCATCATTCGGGTCAACGCGGACCTGTCCGAAGACCCAGCCATAGGTCCCGGAATGACGCTCCATGACCTTTTGCATTTCGGGTGTGGTCGGGCAAACCAGTCGCCAGTTTTCGCCCTTATCATCGGAGCGGTAGAGGGTCGCACCTTTGATAATCCCGCTCGAAGGACGGCCGTAGGAGTCCCTTGCCTCCTCTGAAGTCGGCTGGCGCGCGACTTCATAATTATCGACAAAAGCATAGAGAACATTGGATTTTTTCAAACACACATCGATGCCGATCCGGCCCCTGTATTGGGCCTCAGGAAGCCCCACGTTGATGGGCTTCCAGGTCTTTCCGGCGTCGGAAGTTTTATAAATTCCGCTCTCTGAATATCCCAGGAAATTCCGCGGATCGTTCCATTTGAGCCTTGTCCTCTGCCAGGTGGCCGCATAGAGCGTGCTGCTATCCGTGGGGTCCATGACTAGATCAATCGCTCCCGTCCGCTCGTTGACGAACAGGACTTTCTCCCAGGTCTTGCCTTCGTCGACGGTCTTAAACACTCCGCGCTCGGCGTTGTCGGTCCATTCGTGGCCGGACGCGGCTACATAAACGACATCCGGATTCTGGGGATGGGCGACGATCCGGGCGATAGTGTTCGTGTCCGAAAGTCCCATGTGCGCCCAGGTCTTGCCGCCGTCCGTTGATTTGTAGATCCCGCATCCAGCCTGCGAGCTGCGGAAGATGTTGGCCTCGCCGGTACCAACCCAAAGGATATTGGGGTTGCTGGGTGCGATCGCGATATCTCCTATGGCCGTCGAGGCGGCCCGCTCGAAGACAGGGTCCCAGGTCGTCCCTTCGTTGACCGTCTTCCAGACGCCTCCTGAAGCGGTGGCCAGATAAATCGTGTAGCTCTTCCCCCGGGGTCCTACCACGGCGATATCGGTGCACCGACCGCTGACGTTGGTCGGACCGATATGGCTCCAGTTCAGCGAGTTGAATGGTGAACTCTTGACCATTTCCAGATAGGCAGCGAAGCCTTGAAGCCGGATGGCCGGGTCGGTGGCCTGCACCCGCGGCGGCTTGACGGCCTTCTGCCCGGGAATCACTCGCGTGAATCCGAGGGTGGCACAGACCAAAAGCCCAAGAATAGCCAGGGGACGGAAATTTTTGTGAGAGAGCATAGTCCTCCTTTCCAGGGCTCGAGGAGTTCGGCCCTGGGAAATGGTGGGGATGACCCGTCGATACTTCGACATGAAACCCGATTTTAGGCAAAATGGGTTGCTCTGTCAATCGAAGGCTGAACCTTTCGGGCCGGCAAATATTATATTTTGACTTTTGGTCCCACATTGTTATATAAAATAGGACAGGTCGAAAAGAAGAGGACCGCAGTGGACGAAAACGAGATCGAAAAACGGTCTTGTCTCCGTTTCAAGATCCCCGGCGCCACGCTCAATTATCAGCGGAAATCCCTCCTTCCCAAGCCTGGCTTCATCGAGGAGTTCTGTCCCATCCTGGACATCAGCCGGGGCGGCATCCGCTTCCTGACCCAGAAAATGCTCAAGCCCGATTCCGAGGTCATGGTACGCATCTCCATACCCGGAGAGCGCATCCCCTTTACGATGAAGGGCATCGTCAAATGGTCGGCTCCCGGCGAGGGAAAAAGCTATCCATTCCAGGTGGGTGTCCAGTTCAATCCCTATGGGATGGACAAAGACCAGAACTTGCCCCAGAACATGGTGAAGATCATGGCCCTTGAACAGAAGTTTGCCGATAAAGGAAAAGAGCCCTCCGACACGGACAAGGACGAGTTCGAGATCTAGGCCGACGTCCCTTTTTTCTCCCCTTCAACGACAATCTGAGAATAGTCCGCTATGGCCAGAAGAAGCCGGCTGAGCTCGCCCAGAAGGGCGAGTCGGTTCTGCCGGAGTTTTTTGTCC
>Ga0307379_10008663_pt1 | contig 13686 bp, 8 predicted proteins | sample UN2MG_FD_202237 | JGI IMG/M metagenome (GOLD analysis project Ga0307379, IMG submission 202237) | Soil microbial communities from Risofladan, Vaasa, Finland - UN-2 | ecosystem: Environmental > Terrestrial > Soil > Coastal area > Acid sulfate soil | place: Finland: Risofladan, Vaasa | collected...
GAACGGCCACACCGGATCGGGCGAACCATACGGCACACCACACCCATCCAATAAGTGGTCATTACGCGCACAAGGTGGGTCGGGAGACGGACAGCGGCAGGGGATGTGTTCTGCATCGTCGTATTCTCCATAGCCGTCTCGCCGCAGGAAGAAATGTGCCACCTCGTGCTCGAGAACGAAGTACGACAAGACCTCTGCAGGACTCAGATTTGGTACAAACCCCGATCCCTGGGTCATTCCACCGTCGTTGAGAAGGATAAACGATCGCCCGAAGGGGGGATACCCCGCGGGGTCGCACGATATGGCCTGCGGAAGTCCAATCGGCGGAAGCGTCTGATATGCACCTGCAAAATAGATGTTCAACTTGCCATCAGTCCAATAGTTGGCAAGGATATGGTCTCGAAAGAAGTTGAACGCGTACGGCCTTTGCTGAAAATAGAATTGGCTATCTACCGCGTTGAGCACATTCTGCGGAAGTACGAAGTCGATATTGCCACCGAACACGCGCCGATTGTTGCTGAGCTGCGTGAGGAAGTCGCGAATCTCCGCGTTGGTCAGCCTGCACCCCCTATTGCTCCGGCCGCCGACGCTCTCGCCGGGGCCGAGCACCACCCAGGCTTCCACCGGGACGCTTCCGGTTCGCGGCTGGACGGGCTCCCCGGGGCCGCAGCCCGCACCAGCAACCACCAGTGCCACACAACACGCAGCGCGACGTAGCAGCATAATTCGCCGTCCCCTCTCCTAATCCACCGCCGCGACGACCGAAACTGTTCCACCTGCCTCTGTTTGGAGCAGGATCACGTTTGGGTAGTTGTCCTTGTTCAGGGCGACATCGACGAAGATCACGGGCGTGTCCAGGTTGCTGTGATAGACGAGATGGTCAGCGTCGCCGTCGTCACCGCTGACCATGGTCAGCACCACATCTTCCACCCGGTCAAGCTCCGCTCCGCTTGTATCGTAGCTGACCAGATCCACCAGAATTGTCTGCGGTGCGTCGGACACCGTTGTCGGGTTCTCTTCGATGCGCGTGACCACCGCCAGGTGGAAAGTGTAGCTTTGCAGAAGCATGAACTCGTTGGGGTCAAAGGGAGCCAGATCGTTGGAGAGGTCCATCATGTCCAGGTATTCAGGCTCGCCGGCGAGCCGGGGCGGCTCCATCAGTCCTGTGTCCGGATCGAACACGTAATCCAAACCCTCCCACAAACCGGCGCTGCCCAAGTCCTGCGCGAAGGTGAACCCGCGACCTACGGTCAGGCCGGCGAAGTTGATCGTCAGCGTCCCCGCCATCGTACCGGGGCCTTCCAACGCGCTCGGGTCCGGCGCGTTGGTGAACGTGCCGTCGCCCACCACGATGATAGCGTCCCCTAGCGAGGACTCCCGGAACTGCGAAACGTCGTAGGCCACCTGGAACACATCGGTCGGTGGCCCGACCGGCGGCTGGTAGACGCCCTCCCAGTCGGCCGTGGTGGCCGCGTCGAACGCCAACGGGGCGATGGCCGGGGACATCGTGACTGTCACCGGGGTACCCAGCGCCCCCGATGAAGGTGCCAGGTCGATCGACACCACCGTTACCGCCTGCGTCGCTTCGGGCTCGAAGACATCGTCCCCATCTGGATCGACGAGCAAGGTGATGACTACATCGCCCAGGGCTGTGCTCGCCGTGAGGCCCTCGACGAACACGACGATAGCCACGGGCATGCCCTGTTGGCTGGCGCCGAATACCACTTGAAAGACACCGAAGTCGCCGAGATCGACGTCAGCGTCTTCGTCCAGGTCCGCCGAGTCGCAATCCGGGCTCGTTGCCGGCGCTCCAGCGAACAGGGTCCGAAACGGGGCTAGGTCAAAGAGGTCTACGTCATTGTCTCCATCCAGGTCGGGCTTCTCGCACTGCGCTCCTGGAGTAGCGCCGGGGCCGCTTAGCCAGCCCTCCCAGGACGTGAAATCGTCCAGGTGCACGTCACCGTCACGGTCGAATTCGGCGGCCACGATCACCGGCGGCCCGCCAACGCACCCGGCGAAGGTCGCAAAGTCATCCAGGTCCACCCGGCCGTCGGCGTCCAGATCGCCGAGCAACGCCGTCGGCGGCCCAGTGAGGACCGACCAGAATACGCTGTAATCGGCCAGGTCAACGTCGGTATCCGAGTCAAAGTCCAGGACCTCGCACTCCGGGGCCGACGGGCCTCCGCCCTCGCCGCTGAAGCACACCTGCAGCAGACTGAAGTCGTGCAAGTCAATGTCGCCGTCAAGGTCGGAGTCACCGGCGCTGCCTGGAGCGGTGAACACGACACCCGGGGGAATCAGGTTGTCCTTGGCGGGCGTGTCCCACAGCGAGATTCGACCCGGATCGTAGTCGAACTTGTACGACGACGTGGCAGGGACCGTAAACTCCGTCTGCTGCGGCTCCTCACCGACTATGACGACCAAGCCCGGGCCGTCGGCGAAGGCCGACGCGGCGCACACCCACGCGGCGACCCAACACGCGCACGACGCTCGCGCTTCCATACTACTTTCCCTTATGACCTTGGCGCCACCCGACCGGTCCGCGCCGTGGACCTGCTCCGAAGACTTGCATTCGACAACAGTCTGCAGATTACCGCCCGAATAGACTCTTGTCAAGTACGTGAAGCTGCCCTGCTCTACAACGTGCCCGCTCCGCCTGGGGGGTTGTCTACACGAAAACGCGCTTGTTGTAGATGATCCACTCGATCAGCAGGACGGCGAGGATGCCGACCAGGATCCAGGGCCAGAAGGGTCGGTTGACCGACTGGAGTTGGCCGCTGGTGGCGACGCGGCTGGCGCCGATGCGGACGGCCTGGCTGGGGCGGATGTCGCTCTCGGTCGAGTTGAACAGGTTGACGGCGAACTTCTCCTCCCCCGGCGGCGTGCCCTCGACGCGATAGACGCCGACCTGGCGCGTGCGGGCGTAATGGGCCGTGGCCGCACCGCCCGTGGCCACCGAGTCGCTGACGCCGTCGGGGCGGGCGATGCTGAGCGTGCGGACCCTCGGGCGCACCGGGATGGTCACCGGTTCGCCGGGCCGCACGCCGATCTGCCCGCCGCCCGAGATGTTGGCCGTCAGGAACTGCACGGCGTTGTACATGAACACCGGGAAGTGGGCCTTGGTCACCCAGGTGGTGTTCATCAACATCTGCCCCGTGGCCTGGTCCTCGATCACCAGCGGGAACGCCGAGATGAGGTAGTCGCGGGCGTCGCGGCTGAAGTAGGCCATCACCGGCGCCGACTCGCCCTCCATCAGCAGGGTCGCGTCCGAGGGAACGGTTAACTCGTACCAGTCCCAGACGCGGATCGTCTCGATGGCCACGTGCCGCAGCACCGGGTGCGATTCGTCCCAGTTAAAAATCTGCTCGTTGGTGATGCGATCTCCCGTTGCGACGCCTTCGATGAGCGGCACGCCGCCCCAGAAAAAGTAGCTGCCCTGCGGCAGGCGCTTCGTCGAATGGCGGTCGAACATGACCAGGTCGTACACGCTGCGGTCGCTCTCGGCCAGGAGGTCCTCGTCGGCCTTCTCATACTCGGCCGGTGACATCATCGTGACTTCCAGCGGCAGCGTGGGCAGCACCCGCTGCAAGAAAAGGTTGCCGGTCGAGACGAACAGCACCTTCACACGTCGCGGCGGACGCACCACGGTCCAGGCCTTGTTGTCGGCCTCCAGGGCGTCTTCGACGGCCAGGCTGACCTCGACCACACCGCCGCCCTCGAAAACCAGTTCGTCAAACGCGATCGAGGCGACACTGCCGACCGGCGGCTCGGCCGTTGCAGCGTCGAGCGGCTCGGTTGATCCGTCGGTCGGCTCCTCCTCCGCGACCGGTGCGGCCAGACCCGCTTCCAGTCGCACCGTTTGGGTGTCGGCGAACTGGCTCACGCCCTGCTCGTCGCGCACGCGGAGCACCGCGTCAAAGCTGACCGGTTCGGGGCCGAAGTTCCGCACCGTGGCGAAGACCTCCATGGCCTCGGGACGCTCGTAGTTCCGCCGGGCGGCCATGGCGATCACGCCCACGTTGTCACCGCGCTGCCCGATGCTGACCACCTCGACCTTTTCGGCGTCGAGACGTTGCATGGTCAGCTCGGCCGCGTCCTCGATGCGCCCGTCGGTGAACAGCACGGCGGTGGCCGGTGGAGCGGCGGACGTCGGGGCGACGTCGGTGCCGGCCTGGGCGCCACCGATGATCAGGTTCTGCGAATAGGCCTCGGCCAGGGCGACGGCCTCGGTGAGCGTCGAACTGCTCTGGGTCTGCCCGATGGAGCCGATCTTGCGTTTGAGGGCCTCGCGGTCGGCGTCGAAGGAGGAGACGATGGTGGCCCGATCGCAGAAGGCGATGACCATGGCCCGCCCGTCGTCGGGCATGCCGTCGACCAGGCGTTTGGCCTCGCTTTTGGCAATCTCGAGGCGCGATCGCCCGCCGTCCTCCTCGACGGCCATCGAGGCGGAGTGGTCGATCATGATGACCAGGGTGCTCTCGTGTGAAAGGGCCTGCTCGAGCATCGGCTTGCCCAAAGCCATCGCGGCGAGCAGCAGTACCAGCAGTTGCAGGATCAGAAGAAGGTTGTTGCGCAGTTTCTGAAACGGGGAGTTGACGTGCAGGTCCTGCACCGCCCGCTTCCACAGCAGCGTGCAGGAGATGGGCAGTTCCCGACGCCGCAGCTTGAGGAAGTACAGCACGACCAGCGGCGGCACAGTCACCGCAGCCGCAGCCGCAATCATCCATGGTGCAAGAAAAGACAAGGTAAAGCTCTCAGCTATCAGCTTTCAGCCATCAGCCAGTGGGTCGCACCGTTGAGGGCGCTCACGCGGTGCGAGTTCCCTTCTCAATCCCCGATTCCGAATTCGCCTCTCACTTCTCACTTTTTACTTCTTACTTCAGCAGCCCGCGGCGGCGCAGGTATGACAGCACCAACTGATCAAACGGCACGTCCGTTCCCGTGAAGAGGTAGGAGATGCCGCGGCGGGCGCAGAACTCCTTAAGCGATCCGCAGTAAGCCTGCAGGTTTTGCTTGTAGCGGTTGAGCAAGGCCCGGCTGACCGTGACCTCGGCCATGTCGTGGTCCTCGACGTCGCGCAGCCGCAGGTCGCCGGCCAGTTCCGGGGCCATCTCCTCGGGCGAAAGCATCTGCACCATGTACAGGTCCAAATCGCGGCCCAGCAGATAGCGCAGGCCCTGCTCGAAGCCGCCCTTCTCGAAGAAGTCGCTCAGCACCAGCAGGATGCCGCGCTGCGGATGTCGGATGACGAACTGCTTGCAGGCCAGCGTCAGGTTGCTGACACCGTCGGGTTCGAGACGGGTCAGAAACTCGATGATTTTGAACATCATCCGCCGCCCGCGGACGCCGGGCAACTCGCTCCGCAGGCCGTCGGCGTAGGGATAGATGCTGACCCGGTCGAAGTTGCACAGCCCGATGTAGGCCAGAGCGGCCGCCACGCGCTTGGCATACAGCGCTTTGCTGGGTTTGCCCCAGTCCATGCTCTTCGAGGCGTCGATGAGCACGCCGACGTGCAGGTCCTCCTCCTGGAGAAAGAGCTTGAGGAAGAGCTTGTCCAGGCGGGCGAAGATGTTCCAGTCCAGGAAGCGCAGGTCATCGCCCACCACGTAGGGGCGGTAGTCGGCGAACTCGACGCTCTCGCCGCGCCGCTTCGTCCGCCGCTCGCCGCGCAACTTCCCCGCGAAGATCTTGCGCGACACGAACTCCAGCCGCTCCAGCCGGGCCATGAAATCCGGGTCGAGCAAGTCAACGGGTTTGTCTCTGGTCGCAATCGCCATAGTACCGGACGGGCCATGCCCGCCACATCATTCTCGGTCCGCTGCTCAGACGACCGCCTCGGACATCGTCGGCGTCTTGTCCATGATCTCCTTGAGCACGTCGTCGGTGGCGATGCCCTCGGCCTCACCCTCGAAGTTCAGCAAAACGCGGTGGCGCAAGCCGGGCAGGTACACCTTCTGCACGTCGGAGAAGCTGGCGTTGAAGCGACCGTCGAGCAGGGCCTGCACCTTGGCGCCCAACGTCACCGCCTGCGCCGCGCGGGGGCTGGCGCCCCAACGGACGTACTTGTTCGTGGCGCCCACGGCGTAAAGCCCCTCCGGATGCGTGGCCATGACCAGCCGGATGGCGTAGTCCTGCACGTGCGGAGCCATCACCACGCGCTTGGCCAGGTTCTGGGCGCCGATGATCTCCGGGCCGGTCATGACCGGTTTGATGTCCGGGGAGTGGCCGGTGGTCGTGCGGTCCAGAATGACCTTCAGCTCCTCCTTGTCCGAGTAGGAAACCAGCAGCTTGTAGAAGAACCGGTCGATCTGGGCCTCGGGCAGCGGGTAGGTGCCCTCCTGCTCAATGGGGTTCTGCGTGGCCATGACGAAGAACGGCTCCTTAAGCACGTATCGCTGGCCGCCGGAGGTGACGGCGTGCTCCTGCATGGCCTCGAGCAGGGCCGACTGCGTCTTGGGTGTGGCCCGGTTGATTTCGTCGGCCAGGATGATCTGGCCGAAGAGCGGGCCCTTCTGGAACTCGAAGGCCCGCTTGCCGCTGGCCGGGTCGTCGCTGATGATGTTGGTGCCGATGATGTCCGCGGGCATGAGGTCGGGCGTGAACTGGATACGCGAGAAGTCGAGCGAGAGCGCCCGAGCCAGCGAACGGATGAGGTAGGTCTTGCCCAACCCGGGCACGCCCTCGAGCAGCGCGTGCCCGCCGACGAACAGGCAGGTCAGCACGCCCTCGACGATCTCCGCGTGGCCCACGATGGCCTTGCCGATCTCCACGCGGACCTGCTCGAACTTCCTGCGGAACTCCGCCGCCGCCTTCTCTGCATCGAGTCTGGGTTTCTCGGCCATGGTCGTTTCCTCGATTGTGGTTCGGGGCACCATCGGCGGTGCCGGCCGTCGGTCAGTCGTCCTTCTTCTCTTCCATATCCTTGCGGGCCCGACGCTTGGCCTCCAGCAGTCGGGAGGTCACGTCGGGGCCTTCCTCTTCGCCCGCTTTGGCGGGCGCGGGCGGTCGTCGCTTCTCGACGAAGCCGGGCTCGGCCTTGGCGCCACCGAGCCGTTCGTGCAGATCGCCGACGGGTGCCTGGGCCTGTTTCTCGCCGACGTCGAAGCGGGCCTGGGCGTCCGGGGCCGGCATGTCGGCTCGCTCCCCTGCCGGCGCGGCGTCGCGCTTACCGGTCTGCTCGTCGCGGACCCTATCGCGCGTGGTCTTGAGCTGTTCGAGCGACGCCTCGCTCCGAGCACCGGCCAGGGTCAATGCGTTGACGGTATGGGTCAGCCCGTCGATGGCCGGCCCGATCGAGCGCCAGCGGATGGCCCAGCCGATCAACTCCGCTAGAACCAGCACGCCGATCACGCCCAGCAGCGAGCTGTGGATCAGGTCCAGCCCCCACAACATGAACACGATCACCACCGCCTCGACGAAGATCGAGAACGCCAGCCAGCTCGCCAGGCGGCGGATGGCCACATCCAGCAGAAACAGCGGCAGCAGCAGCCAGGCCAGCGTCCAGTCCCAGGCCGGGCGCCGGGCCACCGTCGGCGGAAGGTCGTGCGAGAACACGTCGTCACTCTCGGGGTTCATGTTGAGCCACCTGCCGCCGCTGATGTCGGCCACCTGGCGGAGCAGGGCCTCGTTGGTGGACAGCTCGCGGAACTCGGGCGAGAAGGGCACGGCCGCCCCGGTGTGGATTGAGCCTTTGTATTCACCCGCCTCGAACACGGCCACGTTGGCAATGAACGGGCCGGTCTGATCCAGCGCGAAGCTCGCTTCATAATGACCCGGACCGGTCTGGGTGAACTGGACAGGCAACACCGTCTGGTCCGGGCGGATCACGTTCGTCTTGAACTGCAGGAAGTTGAGGTAGCCGGCGTCCTTGTCCAGGGCTTCGACCACGATTCGCCCGGTGTCGCCCTCGATGCGGGTGAAGGTCTCGAACTCGGCCGGGGCCTCCTGCCGCATCGACCAGCGCACGATCTGGGCCCACAGCTTGGCGAACCGATCCCAGCCGGTCCACTGCTGTCCCCATCGCGGCCAGTAACCGCTGGTGAACGCAACGGCCTTGCCCAGCCCCTCCTGCCAGTGGGCCAGGACCGGATCGTTCCCGTCCTTGGTCGCGCGAACCAGCGGCATCTGCACGCGCGAGTCCTCCTTGGGCGAAGTCAACACCAGCCCGCCCAACTCCGGCAGGTCTTCCGACGAGAAAATGCCGGGCATCACCTCGCTGTCGGCCACGAGGACCTGGGGCTGAAACGGCTCGTCGATGATCAGCGGGCGGCGAACGATCTTGGACTCCTTGACGAAGATCTGCGGCAGCATGCGCGGATTGCGGCAGGCGTAGAACCGACCTTCGGTGGCCGTGGCGATGTCCCGCAGCGTCCGCTCCACCACGTGCGAGCCGTAGCCGATGCCGATGGTGCTGCAGGTGATCTTGAGGTCCTTCATCTCCTTAAGGATGCTGGCCTGGGGCGGGCTGGGGTCGCCGTCCGAGATGATGATGATGTGCTTCTGGGCGGCGTCGGTGGCCTTGAGCCCCTTCAAGGCCAGCGCCATCGTGGCGTCGAAGTCCGGCATGTCGCCGATCTGCATCTGATCGATCCGCGACTTGATCCAGGCCTTGTTGCTGGCGATGTTCAGCGGCACCTCCCAGTTCTCGCCGCCGGGCGACCAACTGTAGGCCAGCACCCCGATGTAGTCCCGCGAGCTGATCGTATCCACGCTCTTCTTGGCCACCTCCTTGCCCCAAAAGTTGCCGCGGGGGATCTCGCAGGAGTGCATGATCAGCACCAGCGCCCCGCGGGGGATGACGCGCTTGTGCTTGATCTCGAAGGAGACGGGCATGACATCGGCCACCGGCGATCCGATCCAACCGCCGGCCCCGAAGCTCTCGTCCCCGCCGGTCATGATCAGGCCGCCGCCCAGGTCGCGCACGTACGAGGCCAGTTGCTTGTGCTGCTCGTCGGTAAAGGTGTTGGCCGGCACGTTCGCTAGCACGATGCACGAGTACTCCAGCATCTGCAAAAGGTCCATCTGACCCTCGGCCGCCCGCTGGGTGTGCACCGTGATGTTCTCGCTGAGCAGGGCCTCGACCAGGCGGACGTCATGCTCCGGATTACCGCTGACCACCAGCACCTTCCCCCGGCCGGCCACGAAGGAGAACGCGTCGCCCCGGTTGTTGTCCACGATGGTGTCCTGGTCGGGCGAGTCGGGCGTAAAAACCGCGCTGAAGCGCTGCGGCCCGCCGCTCCGCACCGGCAGCTTCACCATGAAGGCGTTGTTGCCCGGCTGCAGATCGACGTGGGCGTAGTCGGCCGGCAACTCGACCTTCACGCCGTTGTGATACAGATCGACCGTGCCGCCGGCGCTACGACGCGAGTGCAGCACCATCCGCAGGGGGACCTGCTCGCCCTCCTCGGCGTTGGTCGGGGCGATCATGCGGTCGAAGTAGACCTCGTTGCGGTGGCGGTACCACAGGGGCACCACGTCGATGACCACGTTGTCGGCCCTGGCCCGCTGGGCCTCGCCGACCACGTCGCCCATGTTGTCGTTGCCGTCGGAGAGGATGACGATCCGCTTGGCGGTGTCGTGCGGGAACATGGCCATGGCCAGGCGGACCGCGGCCGCAATGTCCGTGCGGTCCTTGTTGGGCATGTCCGGCAGGCGGCCCGGGTCCAGGAAGTAGCCGCCTTCCATGGGCAACTGCTCCAGGTAGGCGGTGCGGGCGAAGTCGATCACGCCGATGCGGTCCTGCGAGGGGATGTCCTCGCACACCGCCCGGATGTACTCCTCCTGCTCGGTCAGCTTCTCCTTCACGCTGTCCGAACGGTCCATCAGGAACATGACCGTCAGGTCTTTGTTGGTGCGGACCTTGACCACCTCGGCCAGGCCGGCCGCCAGAACCACGATGACCAGCGACCGCAGGATCAGCGACATCACCCGCCGCACGGGGTCCAGACCGGCCAGCGAGCGCAGCGACAGCAACACCAGCACCGGCACGAGCAGACACAGCCACAGCCACTCGGGCTTCTCGAAGGCGAACGGCATGTTCAACGCCAGAATCATCTCGGCCTGACGATCTGCACCCGGTTGTTGTACGAATCCACCACGTAGACCCGCCCGTCCGCGCCCACGGCGGCGCCCCACGGCGACCAGACCTGCCCGATCTGCCGCCCCGGCTCACCCCACACGCCCAGCGAGCGGCCGTCCTTGTCGAACCACTGAAGGCGGCTGTTGCCGTACTCGCACACCAGCAGGGTGTCCTGCGGCGTGACGGTTATATCATAGGGATACCGCAGTTGTCCCGGCTCCTTGCCCATCTCGCCGAAAACGGCGAGCACTTCTCCGTCCAGGCTGAAGCGAACGATCCGGTGATTGCAGGCGTCCGCGACCCACAGTGTCTGCTCGTCGTCGATATCGATCCCCGCCGGCCGGGCCAGCCGGCGCCCGTCGATCTCCTCCTCACCGATGGCGCTCACGTATTGCAGGTCGGGCGTCCACTTGGTGATGCGGTCGTTGCCGGCGTACTCGCCCACGTAGATGAACCCTTCGCGGTCGAAAGCCACGTCCGTGGGCAACTGGAACTGCCCCGGGCCGTCACCGCGCTCGCCGAACTGGGTCAGCAACGTCCCCTGTCCGTCGTACACCAGGACGCGGTAGTAATGCGTGTCCGGCACGAACAGTCGACCGTCGGGATGCACGGACAGGCCGACCGGCTTGCCGGCCAGTTTCTCCGGCATGTGCCAGCCGCAGACGAACGCGCCTTCGGTGTCGAACCGTTGGATACGGGCCGTCTTGTCCACCACGTAGATCGATCCGTCCGAACCGACCGCGATCGCCCGCGGGTAGCTGAACCGCCCGTCGGCCAGACCTATGCCGCCGAACACGCCCACCACGCCGTTGTCCGACAAGGGCGGCGGCTCGCAGCCGGCGACGGCCGCCACAGCCAGGGACAACACCAGAATGATTCCGCGCGTTGAAGGCATCAGTCGAGATCGTCGTCCCAGGGTGGCCCGAGTCGCCCTATTGCGGACGCGGCCCACCGGTTCTCATCCATTACACGCCGGTCGTGTCGGTGCGGTTCAATCATTGATCTCCCGACGCCGCAGGCGCAAAGCCGCCCAACCCAGAACCGCGGCCGGCAGCGCACCCGCCACCAGCCACAGACTCAACGACACCAACATCTCATCCTCGAAGCGATGAAACTTCTCGATCAGCGTGCCGGAGATGGGCGCGATGCCGGGCACCGTCAACAGCGACGGAAGGGCCACGTCAGCCAACGACATCGCCGCCACAACCGCCACGCCACACAGCAGCAGTGCGATACTCGGCCGGTATCGCAGGTGGAACGTGATGGCGAACTCATCTGCACCGTCCGTCCGAGCCTGGGCCACGACGTCGCTTCCCGCAGACCGCCAGGCCAGCCACCCGATCAACACGCCGATCCAGCCAAAGCGGGCCAGGTAGCCCAACGCCAGCAGCAACCACGTGTTGTACACGAACCCCACCGGCAGGTAGGCCGTCAACACGGCGTGCCCCACCAGCGCCGCGGGCAACACGCCGAAGGTCAACGCCCCCACCACGACCAGCGGCCGCAGCCGCCGGTGGGCGATGACCGAAAGCCCCATCCACACGGCCGCCACGCCGGCCGCCGCCGCGATAGCCACCGACGTCCATAGCTCCGTCGCATAGGTGCGAAGCGCCCCTTTCATCGGTGCCAACGAGGGCAAGCGACTGATCAGCGCCAGCACCGGCAGCACGACCGTCACCAGATCCACCAGCAGAACCAGGCCGAGCAGCCGCCCGCGCCTGGCATCCGGCAGTGCGCTTGGCGCGTCGTCGCCCTCGTACGGAGAACGACGGCGCCAGATGGCGTACAGCGCGCCCAGGGCAAGCACGACGACGGCCAACAACGGCCACGCGAGTCGGAGCACGTCGGCCGGGTGACCGGAATGCATCTCATCTCCGAGCATGGCCGTGGCCAGGACGGTCAGACCGCAGGCGTGCGGAACGCTGTACTCGGTCAGGCAGAGCGTGAACACGGCAAGCCCACCGGCCCCGGCGGCTCCGGCCAGAAGCGGCAGAACCACTGTGGCGAACGCCCGGCCCGGCGAGGTGTCCAGCACGGCCGCCTGGTACGCGTCCCGCCCACGGCGCGCCCAGGTCGTCCCGATCAACAGAGCCGGTATCGGCCACAGCCAGCTCGCCCATACCCAGACGCAAAGCCCCTCGTCCAGTGAGCCGGCAAGCTGGAACCGCCCCCAGCCGAACACGTAGACCATCGGCGGCAGCAGCAGCGGGGCCAGCAACATCGCCCCGAGGATCGGGTGACGGAACGGGCGGCCGATCCGACCCACAACATACGCCGCCGGCAGAGACAGCAGGACACCGGTGACCGCCGCCACCGCAGCGAGACGCACGCTGTAGCCGAACAGTCCCCACTCTCTAACGGTCAGCCATTCCCAACCACCGCCGGACGGGCCCAGGGCGATCGATCGTTCGGCTAAAGCGATGAGGGGGATGGGCACGGCGACTATGAACAGCAGCAGACCCGGCCCCAGCAGCAGCGATCGACCGATGGCCCGAGTCACCGGATCAGGATCTCGCGCACCGCAGACGCCGCGGTCTCCATGGCATCGGCGATACGTTCGTAGGACAGCCCGGTCGTCGGCGGGAGTTCCATGTTCAGTTCCCGCCGCAGGTCGGCACGGACGGGAATGTTCCTTGCATCACTCAGGGCGAGCATGCGCTCGACCTCGGCCGACACCAGGAAGTCCGCCAGCCGACGGGCAAGTTCCAGATGACGACATCCCTTGATGATCGCCACGGACGACGGAATCAGGAGCGTGCCACCATCGCCCATGTCCAGGTACCGTGGTTCGAGCTGTGGCGCCCGCCGCCGGCCCAGGAGAACGTCGTCACTGTCGGTCATGCACATCTCGACCTTGCCCGCGATGATGGCCCGAACGGCCGAACTGTTGCCATCCACCATCTTGGCGCCGTTGTCTCGCAGGCGGGTCAGGAAGGCACGGCCCTTGGACTCGCCCCACAAGGCGAACATGGCGGCTACGTGCCCGTTGGTCGTACCAAACAGCGGATTGGCGAACGCCACTCGCGGAGCGAACTCCGGGTCGGCCAACTGGTCCCATCGTATGGGCAACTCCTCCGCGGGAACCTTCTGCCCATCATAGGCCAGCACCCTGGCCCGCAGCCCGATGGCCGTCCAGCGATGCTCGGCATCCTTGTACGCCTTGGGGATGTCCGCAGCCGACGGAGGCTCGTACGCCTCCAGCAGACCCTCGCGAGCCAGCAGCATGGTGTGGAACAGTTCGCCGGAGAAGAGCACGTCCGCCCGCGGGCTCCGCTCTTCCAGGCGGATGCGCGTGACCAGGCCGGTGGTCTTGCCGGCCTCGCTGTCGAAGACGGCATCGACCTTGATGCCCGTCTTCGCCTCGAAGCGATCGAGCAAGTCGCGGGCCAGGCCTTCGTCCACGCTGCAATAGACGACCGGGCGGTCGTCTCCGGCACGCACGACCCCACACGAACCCAGCAGAACAACACAAGGCAGCACTCGCCGCCACCGCGCCGATTCCATCGCACGCCCTATCTCGTCAGTCGTCGCTTGGTTCGCCGGTCTCGACGTCCTCGGCCGCACCACCGTCACCCGCGTCGTCGCCCGCCGAGGACTCGCCCTCGCCA
>Ga0307379_10008664_pt1 | contig 13682 bp, 13 predicted proteins | sample UN2MG_FD_202237 | JGI IMG/M metagenome (GOLD analysis project Ga0307379, IMG submission 202237) | Soil microbial communities from Risofladan, Vaasa, Finland - UN-2 | ecosystem: Environmental > Terrestrial > Soil > Coastal area > Acid sulfate soil | place: Finland: Risofladan, Vaasa | collected...
AGTGTGGTTTAAATAAAATCCGTGTAGCTAATCATCCATATATATTAAGCAAGGAGGACTAAAGGTTATGAAAACTAAAGAATTAATAGAAAACGAAAAAAAATATTTAATGCAGACTTATAGTAGGCCAGCTATGGTATTAGACAAAGGTGAGGGGATGAAGGTATGGGACCTGGAAGGAAAGCAATACTACGATTTTATCGGTGGTATAGCAGTAAATTCGCTGGGGTACAGTCATCCTAAATTAGTTCAGGCCATTAAGAATCAGGCAGAAAAATTAATTCATTGTTCCAATCTTTATTATAGCGAACCACAGATAATTTTAGCTCAGATGTTGGTAGAGCTTTCTTATGGGGATAAAGTATTTTTTGGTAATAGTGGAGCAGAGGTAAATGAAGGCGCAATCAAATTAGCAGTTAAATATTTTAAAGAACAAAATAAAGATAAATATAAAATAATTTATATGAAAAATTCTTTTCACGGTAGGACGATTGCTACGTTGGCTGCTACCGGTCAATACAAATATCAGAAAGATTATCTTCCTCTTTTGCCTAAATTTAAGGAGGCGATATTTAATGACCTTGAATCAGTAAAGGCAGCAGTTGATGAAGAAGTAGCGGCAGTACTTGTTGAGCCCATTCAAGGAGAAGGTGGTGTAAAAATTGCTACTCAGGAATTTATAAAGGGATTAAGAGAATTATGTAATAAGGAAGGAATATTGCTTATCTTTGATGAGATTCAGTGCGGTTTGGGTCGAACCGGAAAGATGTTTGCTTACCAACATTATGGTATAGAACCGGATATTTTAACTATTGCCAAATCTTTGGGAGGGGGGATACCTATCGGAGCATTTATTGCCAAAGATAAAATAGCTTCTTCTTTTAAGCCAGGTGATCACGGAACTACTTTTGGTGGTAATCCTGTGGCCTGTGCAGGAGCAATAGCTAATTTACAAGTTTTAAAAGAGGAGAATTTAGTTGGGAAGTGTCAGAAAAAAGGAGAATATTTTAAAGCTAAATTAGGAGGCCTTAAAGAAAAATATCCGGAGAAGATAGAAGAAGTAAGAGGTTTAGGCCTGATGGTGGGAATGGAATTAAAAGAAGAAGGCCAGGATATAGTAAAGAAATGCCTGGAAGAAGGAATATTGATTAATTGTGCTGCTAAAAAAGTTTTACGTTTTCTTCCCCCGTTAATTGTAAAGGAAGAAGAAATAGATCATTTAATAGAAGTTTTGGATAAATTATTTCAGATGTAAAGTTTTGTGCTAGGCACAAAACTTTACATTGAACACCATTATTCCACATTCCTTCTTTACCACTCCCGCGGAAGCGGGAATCTATAATCATATTAGAGGAAATAAATTTCTGTTTTTAAAGAAAATAACAAAAAATAAAAAGGAGTATAGGAGAAATGAAAAAAGTAGTATTGGCTTATTCTGGGGGATTAGACACCTCAGTAGCCATTAAATGGTTAAAAGATAATTATTGTGATGAAGTAATCGCGGTGGCGGTTGACGTAGGTCAGAATATTGATTTAGAATATGTGAAAGAAAAAGCTCTTAAAGTTGGAGCAAGTAAATCTTACGTTATTGATGCCAAGGAAGAATTTGCAAAGGAATATGTTCTACCAGGGCTTCAAGCAGGTGCGGTTTATGAGTCAAATTATCCTTTAGCTACCGCTTATTCTCGACCCTTAATCTCCAAAATTATGGTTGAGATTGCTGGAAAAGAACAAGCGGAAGCTATTGCTCATGGCTGTACCGGAAAAGGTAATGACCAGGTGAGATTTGAAGTTTCTATTGCTGCTCTAAACCCTGATTTGCAGGTAATTGCTCCAGCTCGAGAATGGGGATTTACCCGGGACGAAGAGATTGAATATGCCAAAAAATATAATATACCTGTCCCTGTAGATACGGATAATCCTTACAGTGTGGATCAGAATTTATGGGGGAGGTCTATTGAATGCGGCGTATTAGAAGATCCCTGGATGGAGCCACCGGAAGAAGGAGTTTATGAATGGACGGTAAGCCCGGAGAAGGCTCCTGACAGCCCAAATTATCTGGAGATATATTTTAAAAAGGGAGTGCCGCAGAGTATAAATGGAGAGAAGATGTCTCTGGTGAATTTAATCTTAAGTTTGAATAAAATTGGAGGAGAAAATGGAGTAGGACGAGTAGATATGGTAGAAAATAGATTAGTAGGGATTAAATCTCGAGAAATCTATGAATGCCCAGGTGCAACTATCTTGTTAAAGGCATATCAGGCTTTAGAAGGATTGGTCTATCCTCGAGAATTATCTCATTTTAAACAGATTATTTCTCAAAAATATTCTGAATTAACTTACTATGGCTTATGGTTTTCTGCCCTAAAAGGGGCCTTGGATGGTTTTGTAAAAATAATTAAAGATAAGGTAACCGGGACCATAAAAGTTAAACTATTTAAAAGTAATTGTGTAGTTGTAGGAAGAAAATCAGAAAATTCACTATATGATTTTAATTTGGCTACTTATGATCAGGGAGATACTTTTAACCAGGATTTTGCTAAAGGATTTATTGAACTATGGGGCCTGCCCACCAAGGTATATTCTTCGGTGAATAGAAAAAATAAATAGCGTAGAGCGTGTAGCGTTTAGCGTATAGAAATACAGTGATTATTAACTTGTAATTAGTAATAAGTTTCAGGTTGCAAGCTTCAAGTTACAGGTTTTATTTTAGCTATTATTTCCTCCCCCTTGAGGGGGGAGGATTAAGGTGGGGGTGAAGATAATGGAAAAACTATGGGGCGGAAGATTTAAAAAAGATATAAATAAAGAGATGGAAGAATTTATCTCATCCCTCTCTTTTGATAAAAAATTACTTAAACATGATCTATTGGGGAGTATTGCCCATACCCAGATGTTAGGAAAATGCAAAATTATCGCTAAAGAAGAGAAAGATAAAATTGTTGAAGGATTAGAACAAATTCTAAAAGAAGTACAAAAGGGCGAAGTAGAAATTGTCACTGGAGAAGCAGAAGATATTCATTCCTGGGTGGAAAATAAATTAAAAGAAAAGATAGGAAATATAGCCGGGAAATTACATACTGCCCGCAGTAGAAATGATCAGATAGCCCTCGATGAACGGATGTATTTAAAAGAAGAAGTTCTAAAGATCCAGGATTTGATAAAAAATTTACAAAAATCTCTTATGTTAATTGCCCAGAAAAATTTAGGGATAATTATGCCCGGGTATACCCATCTTCAACATGCTCAGCCTATCCTTTTTTCTCATCACCTGATGGCTTATTTTTATATGTTTGAACGGGACAAGGGAAGGATGCAAGATTTATATAAAAGGATTGATGTTCTTCCTTTAGGCTCTGCCGCTTTGGCAGGAACTTCTTTCCCTACTGATAGAGAATATGTAGCTACACAATTAGGATTTAATCGGGTTTCAGAAAATAGTCTTGATGCGGTGAGTGATAGAGATTTTATTTTAGAATTCTTATCCGCTTCAGCCATCTTAATGATGCATTTGAGCCGTTTAAGTGAAGAAATCATATTATGGTCTTCTAAAGAATTCAATTTTATTGAATTGGATGATTCTTTCTGTACCGGCAGTAGTATTATGCCTCAAAAGAAAAATCCTGATGCTGCGGAATTGATCAGAGGAAAAACCGGGCGGGTCTATGGAAATTTAATAAATCTTCTAACTATGATGAAAGCCTTACCCCTGGCTTATAATCATGATATGCAAGAAGATAAAGAACCTTTATTTGATACCGTATCTACTTTAGAAACTTCTTTATTCTTAATGAGTAATATGGTAGAGACTATGCAGGTCAATAAAGAAAAGATGGAAACAAGTACCAAGGGTGATTTTTCTACCGCTACCGAATTGGCGGATTATCTGGTAAAAAAGGGCTTAACTTTTAGAGAAGCCCATAAATTAGTAGGTAGCATCGTTGTTTATAGTTTAGAAAATAAAAAAAATTTGGAGGATTTAACTCTTTCGGAATTGAAATCTTTTCATAAAAATTTCAATGAAAAAGCTTTAGAAATATTAAAACCACAGTCCGCTGTTGAGGCTAAAAAGTCTTTTGGAGGGACTTCTTTAAAAAGGGTAGAGGATTCTATCCAAAAAGCAAAAGAGATATTAAAATAATAATAATTAATTACTTAATCTAATACTGTTTTCCCATTTTTATTATTTTAAAGGAATTTTACTTTTTATATCTTACCTTTATCATTCCCTCGAAAGAGGGAACCCAGTATGTTTCCTCATTTTTCTTTATCAAAAAAGAACAACTAAAACAAGGCTTGCAGAAACTTTCAGAAAAAATACGAAAAAAAATTTAAAAAACTTCCCAAAAAATAAGAATTTTTCAAATAAATATAGTATATTATTATAAATAGACTTAATTAATTATTAATTATTTAAAAAGTGTCCTAAGTGTATAAGAGGTATAGGATGCGTGAAATTAAAGCTAGTCAAATTAAAAATAAAGTGAAAGAGCTATTCCTCAAGGCTAATTTTTATATAAATCCAGACCTTATACAACGACTGGAAAAGGCCTTAGAAGAGGAGAATTCTCCTATAGGGAAATATGTCTTAGAGATGATTATAGAAAATAATAAGATTGCTTCAGGAGAAGAGGTGCCTATTTGTCAGGATAGCGGACTAGCTGTCCTCTTTATCGAATTTGGCCAGGAGGTCAAGATAATAGATGGTGACTTTACCGAAGCTATAAACCAAGGAGTTAAAGAAGCCTACCAGGAAGGATATCTTAGAAAATCCGTAGTGGATGACCCGATCTTTGAAAGAAAAAATACCAAGACCAATACCCCGGCGATTGTCTATACCGAGATAGTCTCCGGAGAAAAAATAAAATTTTCAGTAATGCCTAAAGGGTTTGGCAGTGAGAATATGAGCGCTATAGCCATGTTAAAACCCGCCGACGGAGCGGAAGGAATAATTAATTTTGCAGTAGAAACAATAAAGAAAGCCGGTCCCAACCCCTGTCCTCCAACTATAATCGGGATAGGTATCGGAGGTACTATCGATAAAGCTATGGTCATCGCCAAAAAAGCCATTGCTAAAAAAATTGGCAGCCATAATAAAAACGCTAAGTATGAAACAATGGAAAAAGAGGCATTAAAAAGAATAAATAATTTAGGTATTGGTCCAGCGGGTCTTGGTGGCAATATTACCTGTTTAGCAGTACATATAGATTATTTACCTACTCATATAGCCGGACTCCCAGTAGCAGTAAATGTTTGCTGTCATGCTGCTCGGCATGCAGAAGGAATATTATAAAAAATATTTTAAACCAGGAAGAAAATCCATGAAAGAACCGATAAAAATAACCACCCCTCTAGATGAAGAAAAGGTTACCCAATTAAATGCTGGAGATTTGGTACTGATAACCGGTTATATCTATGCTGCAAGAGATGCTGCTCATAGAAGAATTTTTGAATTAATTAAAAAAGATCAAAAACTTCCCATAGAGATTATGGGGCAAATTATTTTTTACGCAGGCCCTACACCGGTTAAACCCGGATATCCCTGTGGTTCAGTGGGTCCTACCACTTCTTATCGTATGGATCCCTATACTCCTCCCTTATTAGATAGAGGGCTCAAAGGAATGATTGGTAAAGGGCTTCGCTCCAATGAAATAATTGAGAGCATTAAAAAAAATAAAGCGATCTATTTTGCAGCCGTAGGAGGGGCAGCTGCTTTAATTGCTCGAAGTGTTAAAAGGTCTGAAGTAATAGCCTATAAAGATTTAGGGGCAGAAGCTATTTATCGATTTTACGTGGAAGATTTTCCTGTAATAGTGGTTATAGATTCAACTGGAAATAATTTATACGAAACAGAACCGCTAAAATATATGAAATAATTAAATCATTAAGTAAATAAAATTAAAAGGAGATTATAAATGAATATTTACGAAGAGGCCTTAAAGCTGCACGAAGAAAACAGAGGGAAGATTGAAGTAATAAGTAAGACTGAAGTAAAAGATATGCACGATCTAGCTGTAGTCTACACTCCCGGTGTAGCCGAACCCTGCAGAAAGATTCACGATAAAACTTCAGAAGTATACAGATATACTTCCAAGGGAAATATGGTAGCAGTAGTGAGTGATGGTACCGCAGTTTTAGGTCTGGGAGATATAGGTCCGGAAGCAGCTCTTCCGGTAATGGAAGGTAAGGCCGTCCTCTTTAAGCACTTCGCCGGAGTAGATGCCTTTCCTATCTGTCTGGCCACCAAAGACCCGGATAAGATTGTGGAAGTTGTAACTTTAATAGCTCCCAGTTTTGGAGGAATTAATTTAGAAGATATCAGTGCACCCCGCTGTTTTGAAATAGAAGATAGGCTTAAGAAGATACTGGATATCCCGGTCTTTCATGATGACCAGCACGGTACTGCCATCGTAGTCTTATCCGGTTTAATTAATGCCCTTAAGGTAGTAGGTAAAGATTTAGACAAAGTTAAGGTGGTAGTAAACGGAGCAGGGGCCTCAGCCATAGCGGTATTGAAATTCATTATGTCTGCAGGGGTAAAAAATGCTATTCTTTGTGATTCTAAAGGAACCATCTATAAAGGCAGAAAAGAGAATATGAATTCGGTTAAAGAAGAGATGGCCAAAATTACCAATCAAGATAAAATGAAAGGAACCTTGGCAGATGCTATAAAAGGAGCTGATGTATTCTTAGGTCTATCAGTAGCAGGAGCCCTAAAACCAGAGATGGTAAAGACCATGGCTTCTGATTCTATTATCTTTGCCATGGCCAACCCTACTCCCGAGATTATGCCTGATGAAGCAAAGGCTGTAGGAGCCAGAATTATAGCAACCGGTCGTTCTGATTTCCCCAACCAGGTAAACAACTGTCTCGGTTTCCCTGCTATCTTCAAAGGAGCTCTAAAAGTGAGAGCCAGCCAGATAAACGAAGAGATGAAATTAGCCGCAGCCCATGCTCTTGCTTCTCTAATATCAGACGAAGAATTAAACGATGATAATATTATCGTAGATGTCTTTGACCCCCGAGTAGTAGAGTGGGAATCGGAGGCAGTAGCTAAAGCGGCTATAGAGAGCGGGGTGGCGAGGATATAGCAAAATTAATTAAAAATTGGAAATAATTTATAGAAATCTTTCAATAATTCTAAGATATGAAAAATAGAACCATTATTATTTTAACAAGGGTAAAAAGATGAAATTAAAATATGGCAAAGAGGAAGTTCAATTACCAATACAAGACAAGAATATATTAAAAATACTAAATTCAAAAAAACAAGATATTTTGTTAAATCCGAAAGATAAATTAAGAAATTTGCTGAAAAATCCGATTGGCCGTCCTTCTTTGAAAGATTTAATTATTCAGAAAAAAGCCAAGAAGATTTTAATCATTGTCAACGATATAACCAGACCTACCCCTTATGAAGTAATTTTACCTCCTCTTTTAGCAGAATTAAATCAAATAGGAATAAAAAAAGAAAATATTATATGCATCATCGGCACCGGAAGTCATCGCGGTAACTCGAAAGAAGAAATAAAAGGGATATTCGGAGAGGATATTGCCGGTTGCTACAAATTTATCAATCATCATGACCAGGAATCTCAAATGAAAGATTATGGTCAATTAAAAAGCGGTAATAGACTTTTGGTCAATTCAATCGTATCGGAAGTGGATTTTATCATTACCACCGGCGTCATCGTCCCCCATTATTTTGCCGGTTTTTCCGGAGGAAGAAAATCCATCCTTCCCGGCATTTGCGGTAGAAAGACTATTGAAGCTAATCATTCTCAGATGGTTCACCCTAATGCCCGCTCCGGGAATCTTAAAGGTAATCCGGTACATGAAGAAATGCAAGAAGCAGCAGAGAAAGTAGGGGTTGATTTTAATATTAATGTGGTAACTGATGAAAATCACCAAATCATTGAAATCGTAGCAGGTGAATTGTATGCATCATGGTTGAAAGGGGTAGAAGTATGTAAAAAAACCTACCTTTGTCCCATAAAACACAAAACAGAAGTTGTCATTACCAGTACCGGCGGTTATCCCAAGGACATCAATGTCTACCAAGCCCAAAAGGCCCTGGATAACGCCTATCAGGCAGTCAAACCCGGGGGGACTATTATCCTGCTTGCCGAATGTTCGGAAGGTTATGGACAGGCTACTTTTGAAAGGTGGATAGAAGAAGCCAATTCCACAGATGATATCATCAATCGCTTAAAGAAAAAATTTGTCTTAGGCGGCCACAAGGCTTTTGGTATAGCCAGGGTGGCAAAAGAAGTAGAAGTGATTTTAATTTCTTCCCTGCCTCCGGAAAAAGTTCGTAAATTATTTTGTACTCCCATGGAGAATATTACCCAAGCTTTGAATTATGTTAAAGAGAAACATGGAGAAGATTTTAAAGCCTACATTCTATCTTCTGGAAATACCGTTTTACCGCAGTTAACTTAAAAAGTTATTTCTGATTAAATTATAAGAAAAATTCTTAAATAGTTACATTCTTTATTACAAAAAAGACAGCTTTTTACTCATTTGATAATTTTTAACTGGAATTGGCATGAAAGATAGATTGCATATGTGCAGCTTTTCTAGTTTCAGATTACAGACAAATATTTAAAATTAGAGGATTGCATTAATTGTAGAAAATTTATCTTTTTGATTTATTCATTATATATTGACTTACTTCAACTGCAGTAAACTTAATATAAAATTATAATATATTATCTAAAAAAGAAGAAAGCAAGAGAAGAGGAGGAGAAGAATGTACGGAGGTTACACAGGTAAAATTTTACTAATAGATTTATCTGGTCAGAGAACAGAAATTCAACAATTAGATGAAAACCTTATTAAAAACTATATAGGGGGGAGTGGAATAGGTACTAAGTTTCTCTATGAAGAAATAAACGAACAAACAGAACCTTTATCTTCCGAGAGTTGCTTAATATTTATGACTGGGCCATTAACAAATACTGGTGTTCCTGGAACGGGCAGGCATCAAGTTATTTTTAAATCTCCTCTTACTGGGATTTTTGCTCAATCTAGTGTTGGAGGTAGCTGGGGAATAAACTTAAAACGATCAGGTTTTGATGGAATTGTTATTAAAGGTAAGGCGGATAAACCGCTATATATCTGGATTCATGAAGGGAAAATAGAATTTAGAGACGCAAAACATCTTTGGGGTAAAGATACATATGAGACAGCTAAAATTTTAAAAGAAAAAACAGGGGAAAAGGCAAGTATAGCAACTATTGGTCCAGCTGGGGAAAAAAAGATAAAGATTTCTTGTATAGTTCATGAGGGTTACCATGCTCGTGTAGCTGGCCGATGTGGTGGAGGAGCTGTAATGGGTTCTAAAAATCTTAAAGCTATTGTAGTTTACGGTACTCGAAAAAGTTTAGTTAATCAGCCAGAAAAATTAAAAAAGTATATTAAAGATATGCTTCCCCATATAAAAGAGGTTTCTAAAGGAATGAGTGATTTTGGTACTGCCGGAGGTGTGATTAGTTATGAGAAAATAGGAAATTTTCCTCATCAGAATTGGAGATTATCCGATTGGGAAGAAGGGGCAAGAAAAATATGTGGGGAAGAGATGGCTAAAACTATTCTTGTAGGAAGATATGCATGCCGTCATTGTCCAATTGGCTGTGGAAGAATAGTTAAAGTTACTGAAGGACCTTTCGCTCCGGTAGATGGTGGAGGTCCAGAATATGAAACTCTTGCCGCATTAGGAAGTAATTGTTTGGTAGATAATATCGAAGCAATTGCTAAAGCAAATGAATTATGTAATAGATATGGATTGGATACTATGTCTACTGGAGGAGTGATTGGTTTTGCTATGGAAGCTTACGAAAGGGGTTTAATTAGTAAGAAAGATACCAGTGGCATTGAGCTTAAATGGGGTGATGGTAAAGCGGTGGTAGAGATGATTAAAAAAATTAAAGAAGAAGAAGATATAGGTAAATTATTAGGAGAAGGAGTAAAAATGGCTGCCCTTAAAATAGGAAAAAATGCAATAGAATTTGCTATTCAGGTAAAGGGATTAGAACCTTCTTTCCATGATCCGCGTTGCTTTTTTAGCCAAGCTCTTTCTTATGCAACTACTAATAGAGGGGCATGTCATCTTGGAAGTTTATCACACCCCTGTGAAATGTTGGGGACTCAGCCAGATTTAGGGATAAATGAACCACAAGATAGACATCAAGTAGAAGGCAAAGCTGAATTTACAATTAAACTTCAAAATTTGATGTGTATGTTTGATTCCATAATTATGTGTAAATTTATGTATACTGTACAAGCTATAAAAGTTCATCATATGGTAAATTTCTTAAATTATGTTACGGGGTGGGAAATGAATATAGAAGAATTCATGAAAGTAGGAGAAAGAATATTCAATTTACAAAGACTCTATAATGTACGTTGTGGAATAAGTAGGAAAGATGATTTTTTACCTTCAAGGTTTCTTACATTAAAACGTGATAAAGATAAACTTCCACCTATTGGTAAATTACTTAGTGATTACTATAATTATCGTGGATGGAATGAATTTGGTATACCGACCAAAGAAAAGATCAGAGATTTAAACTTAAATGAATACAATAAATCATAACACAATCTACCGGTATGAACATTGCCTTTGCCATGAGCTTATGGGCTGGAATGCAGACACTGGAATTCCTATCCCTGCCAAACTAATCGAATTAGGGTTAGACTGGCTTATCGATGAGGTCAAACCATGAAGATAAGTATTAAGCTGGAGGGGTACTTAAAGTACAAATACCCCTCTAATATCTTAGAACTAAACTATTCCAAACCGGTAACTATTAACAAAATCTTGGAAGATGCTAAGATCTCTTCTGCTGATGTATTTTTTATCAAAACGGAAGACAAAATTGTAAAAGAAGACTATCTTCTAACTAAATCTAATGAGGTTAAGCTATTTCCGGTTATCGGTGGAGGATAGAAGAAATTAGAAATTTAATAAATTACGCAGCGTTTTTGCTGAAAAGAAGCAGTAGGGGAACTCTCTAAAAGTATATACTTTAGATTGTTTTATCTTTTCTTCTTCTTTTTCTATTTTTTTATCCAGCTCATACTTTAGAAGACTTATTTTTTCTGCCATAAAATTATTTATAGCTTTGATTTCTTTGGAAATTTTATGTTTTTCCACAGGCGAGAGAGCCTCTTTAATTTTTTTGATTAATTCAGTTTTTTTCTCAGCCAGCTCCTCAATTTGATTTTTTTCTTTTTTGGTTAAAGGCAATTCATTAATATATCTCTGCGGATTAAATTCCAAATCTCTTATCTCTTTCTTTAGGGTAGCTATCTTAAAATCAGACGTGCTAGGGGAAGATTTAAAATTAAGATGTAAAGTGCAGGAGACAGCCAGAAAGTGAGGAGGCTCTACCTTTAAAAATTCTCTGATAATTTCATCGGTTACCAGGTCGTATTTTGCCCCTCCCAATCCGTGAATAAAAAGGTCAGAAATAAATAGTCGATTGTATAAAGTTAAGAGAAGGGCTTTGGGTCTTATTTTTAATCTTCGATCTTTGAGGAGGGCTTTTAAGGAAAACAAAGATTTAAAACCATCTTTTTCTATAAGAAATATTTTGCCATAAGAATCATTATAGAGATAGTTTTTTTCTTCCTCGTTTAAAATAAAAATTTTTCTCCTCTGGTCTCCCTCTCTCCAAATCCAGAAGGGGACCTCGATAAAATTTTCCTTAATCATTAAATTGGGTGAGGGGTGTGCCCGATTTCTGATTTTAAATAATTTTCTGTATTCATCCAATTTTTTATTATAAATTTCAGAAAAAGATTTAATGTTTTTTATAATTTCTAAAAAGAAGGAGAGAAATTCATCACTATCACAGATTTGAGAAAAAGGAATTTCCAGATAAACAGGCTCAATCTCTTGCTCGTAAAATCGGCGGGCTAAGCTTAGGAATTCTCCCAAATTGCTTTCTTTATAATTTTGGCTGCAAAAACGGGAAGAATTTTCCAGGCACCGGGCAAAATTTTTAAAATTATTTAAGGTATCCTTATTTTTCGATTCCAGGGGTTTGAGCCCACGAATGACATCCCGGGTAAATTTGGCAATAAATTCCAAAGAAGGGCAGGGATATTCTTCAAAGGGAAGGTTTGGGGTAAGAGTTGAAGGTAAAAAACTAATTTCTTCCACTACTAAATTACCATTTGAGGAGAGAGCGGGCGAAGGAAGATTAAGGTCTTTACAGATATCATTATCCAGGATAATATTTAATCCCAAATATCTATCCAAAAGAGGAGATTTTAAGAGCTCGTTTAAAAAGATGTTTTTAATCCATATACCGGGATGAAAAAATACCGGTTGATGCCCGGTTTGGATAATAAATTGGTAGGCGGGGTTGATTTTTTCTTCAATATCAGGATCAAATTTTTTACTAAAGTTAAGAGCCCTCTGAATAACTTCTTTTCGACAATTTTCCCTCACTTCCCTAAAAGGCTGATTAAGAATGGTAAAGGAATACTCGCTGAATATTTTCTTATTCTCTTCTAAGAGAGAACTAATCTTGTCCCCTGATGGAGAGAGAAAAATTTGTTTATTTTTTTGAGGAACTTTAAAAGGCAATCTTTCCATTTACAAAAGTGCCTCTATATCCTTAATGCCGACTTCTTCCTTGGAAATAAAAGGTTCGGCAAACTCTGTGCCAATAAGGTTTCCCCAGTAACGGTTAGAATTTAAGACCCATTCAAATAGCTGATGCCCTTCAGGGGAAGGCCCAAATTGGGATTCATAGCTCTTGATAGTTTCTACCTTCATTTCCATCACTTTGCTTATATCCATAATAAAAGAAGGTTTGAAATTTAGCTTTAAATGAGAAGCGATATAATAATATATTTTCTTTACATAAAAGGGCCTGCCCTGCATTTCCGTTTTGGTGAGTTTTCCGTAGAAACGAGCAGCGTCACAAATCTTTGAGGCAGCAACATGATCCGGATGGGCATCTATCCAGTATGGGGCAAAAAGGATATCCGGCTGAATTTTTCTGATGATTTCAGCTAATTCCTGGCGGATCTCTATTTCATCCTGAAGATATCGATTGGGAAAATCAAGAGTAATCCTTTCTTCAATTCCTAATATCCTGCTTGATTTTACACTTTCTTTTTTCCTGGTCTCCGGATCTCCTTGAGGAGTGGGTTCTCCGTCAGTTAAATCCACGATAGTAACCTTATGGCCGGATTCGGTAAATTTTAATATAGAACCACCCATTCCCAATTCCACATCATCGGGATGTGGACCGACAGCTAATACATTAAGCATTTTTTTACCTCACTATCTATGATTTTTTGGTAATAGGCCAACCTCTTTTTCGGGTCATTCAGATAATTACCAAAAGTACGGTCTTTATTTTTATAAATCAAGCTAACCGGCAGCTCTTTTACAGTCAGATTGTTTTTATAAGCCTGAATCCATAGTTGAAGAGGGAGGCCGTACCCATTTTCGGTTAATTCTAATTTTTTTAAGCTTTCCATCCGATATGCCTTAAATCCACAGAAAGAATCGGTTAGTGCATAGCCGGTTATCTCGCTAATTAGCCCGGTGATTTTACGATTAATTGTATATCGGTCTTCGGGCGGAGCATCAATCTGTTTTTGTAAAGACAGATAACGAGAACCAGATATTATCTCGAAGTTCCCCTTTTTAATCTCTT
>Ga0307379_10008668_pt1 | contig 13679 bp, 13 predicted proteins | sample UN2MG_FD_202237 | JGI IMG/M metagenome (GOLD analysis project Ga0307379, IMG submission 202237) | Soil microbial communities from Risofladan, Vaasa, Finland - UN-2 | ecosystem: Environmental > Terrestrial > Soil > Coastal area > Acid sulfate soil | place: Finland: Risofladan, Vaasa | collected...
TCATGGAGGCCTCACGGAAACTGGACAGGAGCCTATGAAACGGAGATCCATACGGATTGCATTGAATTCCGCGGTCATCGCCGTGGTCCTCGTCTGTATCGCACCGGCGACCGCTCCCTGCGGGGACTTGCCGCTGCCGGAAATGCAGCATCACCTCGCCGAGGCGGAGGAGAGCTTCCGCAGGGCGATGGCCCTCGACCAGACCAAGCCGGATGAGGCGCTCAACGTGTACCAGAAATCGATCATGCACTTCGAACGTATCATCGACGAGGGGGGCGTACGCAACGGCAGGCTGTACTACAATCTCGGAAACGCATACTTCAGGTGGGGTGATATCGGCCGCGCCATCCTCAACTACAGGCGGGCGGCACTGTATATGCCGAATGATCCGAATCTCAAGCAGAACCTCGAATTCGCCCGCAGCAGGCGGGAGGATTCGATCGAGAGAAAACAGGCCGAGAAGGTATTCAAGACGCTCTTTTTCCTCCACTACGACGTTCCATCGAACGTGCGCCTCGCGATCTTCAGTTATGCGTTCGCGCTCGTGTGGGTCTGTGCCGCGGTGCTGCTCTTCACCAAGAGGGGCGGCATGCGCCTCCTACTGGTGGTATCGGCCCTCGTGAGCGCACTGTTCCTGGCATCGCTAATCGTCGAGTCGGTGAGCCTCGCCCGCAAATCGGACGGCGTGATCGTGGCGGATCAGGTTGTCGCCCGCAAGGGGGACGCAGAGACATACGAGCCGAGCTTCACCGAACCGCTGCACGCGGGAACGGAGTTCAGCCTCTTGACGCGGCGGACCGGCTGGTTGCACGTCGAGCTCGAGGACGGTGCCCGGTGCTGGCTGCCCGCGGCCAGCGGCGAGCTCGTACTCGAATGATCGGCCCGGGTGCCGCACCGCCGGCCCGGCACGAAGCACTTCCCGTCGACCTGTCAGAAAGGAGTGAATGCACATGCTATCCAGTCGTCCCGCCGCCGTTCTCGCCGTCGTCATCGTGGTGATCGCCGCCTGCGCCGCCTTCGCGGAGGGGGCCACGGGGCTCTCGCCCGGCGAGATCAAAGAGCTGAGGGAGTCCTTCGAGCTCGACGCGGGCGCACGGGCCCTCCTCAACGCGGTCACGAACAACAACGACACACGCAAGCTCACGTACAACCGGGAAATTCTGCTGCATCACGACGATGTGTACGATTTCAAGCTCGATGCAAAGGGGATCACGGACCAGAAGCAGAGCGGCCGGTGCTGGCTGTTCGCCGGATTCAACGTCATGCGGCCGGCGGTCAGGAAGCGGTACAACATCGAGAACTTCGAGTTCTCGGAGAGCCATCTCTTTTTCTGGGACAAGCTCGAGAAGGCCAACATGTTTCTCGAGGCGATCATAGAGACGCGGGATCGTGATATAGACGACCGCGAGCTGCAGACCCTGCTGGAGAATCCCGTGCCGGACGGCGGGTGGTGGTCGTATGTCGTGACCCTGATCGACAAGTATGGAGCGGTCCCCAAGAGCGTGATGCCCGAGACGGAGCACTCGAGCAGCACGAAGAACATGAACGCCCTTCTCGACCGGCTCATGCGGAGCGATGCGGCGAAACTCCGCCGTCTCGCCGCGGATGGGGAGGAGGTGTCCGCACTCCATGATCTCAAGAAGGAGATGCTGAAGGATGTGTACCGCATCCTGGCGTTCCATTTGGGCGTTCCACCCGAGCGTTTCACGTGGCGCTTCGAGGACAAGGACGACAACATCGTCGAGCAGGAGTACACACCGCTGTCGTTCTACCGGGAAGCGGTCGGCGTCGATCTGTCGGAATACGTCTCGATATTCGATCACCCTGCGCATCCCTACGGGAAGTACTACCGGATCAGGTACTGCCGGAACATGACCGGTGCACCCGACATGGATTTCATCAATATGGATATCGCGCACCTCAAGAAATTCGCCCTCGACGCCGTCATGGAGGGCGAACCGGTATGGTTCTCCGCCGATGTCGGTAAGGGGAACGATGGTGAGCACGGCATACTTGCCGTCGGCATGTACGATTACGGTGCGCTGTTCGGCATCGATCCGGCACTCACAAAGGCGGAGCGGGTCCAGTATCGCGGGAGCACGCCGAATCATGCCATGGTGCTGATAGGCGTCGATATCGACGATGGAAAGCCGGTCAAGTGGCTCGTAGAGAATTCCTGGGGTACCGACCGGGGCGACAAGGGACGCTGGGCCATGTACGACGATTGGTTCGACGAGTACGTCTACACGGTCATCATTCACAAGCGGTACCTGCCCGGCGACGTTCTGGCCCTCCTCGACACCGAGCCGGAGATTCTCCCCGCATGGGACCAGATGCGCGAGGCGTTCCGCTGAGGATTCCGCGCCATGCCACTGCAGCGGCGATTCGGCCATCGCGATGTTCGCCGGGTGGGGTACGCGGACATTTTCATGGAAATCGGCGCCGTCGGAAAATTAAAAAAAATATCATGGTGCGACGGTATAAGACTCACGCCATTTCCATACCGCGGCATATAATTTTTACACAGTCATCTTTTTATACCAGTCTTTACCTCAATCCGCTCAATGAGTTCCGTATTGGCGGTAATGAATCTTTACATGCCCGTCAATAAGTCTTGTACCGTTTCCGTTTTCGTAGCCATTTTTATTTATATAAGATCATGAGAAACAAAACGTTGCGATGAGAAGCGATGAGGAACGATAGTCCACGTTTTGGAATGATATATGCGAAAGTACCTTATATCCGATGTTAATCGGAGATATCGGGACTCCGCATTCACCTTCAGGTGCCGGAGTGGAAAGACCCATGGGGGTGAGTCCTCTGGGAGTGGTACCCAGAGGGCTCAATATTTATGGTCCGTGCAATCGGCCGTATTCGTGCTGACAACGAAATTGGGATTTCCGCTCCCCCGGGCATTGACACTCCCCGCCCTCTCCTATATACTACTCCAATTCTTGAACCTCCGCGGATCGTTCGCCATCAGGAGGCATTGTGAAGGAAATCGTCAGAAAGATCATGGAAACGGAGCGCGAGATCCGGGAGAAGGTCGACCAGGCACGCGGGGATGCGCAGCGGATCGTGCGCGAGGCCGAAAAGAGGAGCCGGGAACTGATCGAGGAGCGCCGGCAGAATACCGCCCACGAGGCGCAGGAAACGATAGCGCGGATGAAGAAAGAGGCGGAGGAGGAGAAGGCGCGCCAGATAGACAAGGTCAAGGGCGGCAGCTCCGAACTGATAGAGAAAAAGAAGGCAGAGATAGAACGGGCGGTACGCCGCATCGTCGATACGGTGCTCGGTGCATAAACCGGCAGTGTGCGGAAGGCATACGCAGAGGCATTCAAAGAAGGATTCACGCGCGCAATGATTTTCGGACCGGTAAGCAAGTATTCACTGGTGAATGCCAAGGTGCGGGCGAGGCTCAGCACGCTGCTCGCCCCGGAGCTTGTCAACCGCCTCGCCGAGACGCGCGACCTCCCCGAATTCTACGCGGTGCTCGGCGGAACGGTCTACGAGGATATATTCTCGAAACCCGAGATAACATTCGATCCGCGCGTCGGGGAGCGCCTTCTGATCGAGCGGGAAATCGGCTGGCACGCGGAGCTGCTGCGGGATCTCCGCGGCGCCGAGAAGGCTCTCATCGCCCACTTCATCGAGAAATACGAGATAGAGAATCTCAAGGTGGTCCTCCGGATGCGCGAGGGAAGCCGCGGCGAGGAGGAGATGAAGTATATCATTCGCCGGGAGCTGCCCCATTCGCTTCCGTACCAGGCGATTGCCGAGGCGCACTCGATCGAGGAGACACTCGTACTGCTGGGGGGTACACCCTTCATGGGAGCGATGCAGGCGGTGCTCGACGACTACAAGGAGCGGGGCACGCTGTTTCCCATCGAGATAAACCTCGAGGTGGATTATTACCGCCGCCTCTTGAAGCTCGTCAGGGCCCTCTCGAAAAGGGATCGCGAGATCGCCATGCAGCTCGTCGGCATTGAAATCGACCAGAAGAATATCGGGTGGCTGGTGCGTTTGAAATTCTACTACGATGTTCCCGTCGGCGCTTTGCTCGATTACCATATACCCGGCGGGTACCGGATGACGAGGGACCGTCTCACGCGCGCATTCAGGGCCGATACGCTGCGGGAGGTTCTGATGGTCGCCCTGGAGAAATCGTTGGGGCAGGCGACCGATGCACTGATACGGGAAGGCCAGCTGAGCAAGCTCTACCTGCTCGAGATCATTCTCTGGAACCAGCTGATCGCCGAGGCGAAGCACGCGCTCATGGGATTTCCATTCACTATCGGGACCATTCTCGCGTACCTGATCCTCAAGCGTACCGAGATCCGGAACATCATCACCATCCTGAACGGAAAGGTTTACCGCATGGATCGCGGGGAGATCGAGAGCCACCTGCGGGTGTCGTTCTGAGGGGAATGATATGTTTACACCCGAGCGGATGCATCAGGTGAACGTCGTCGTATTCGAAACCGAGGTCGATTCGGTGGCGAAGGCGATCGTGCGCCTCGGGATGCTGCACCTCGTACAGCTCGGTGATCAGGAGGAATGGGCGGAGAATCTCGAGGGGTTCCAGGCGCGAAAGGTCAGCGAGGAGATCGATCAGTTGCGGGCCCGCGTTTCGACGTTGATGAAGAATCTCGCGATCCGCAGGCTCCCGCCGGGGCCGGTGGATGACCGCCACCTCGAGGTATCCCCCTCCGATCTCACCACAATGGGCACCGAGGTATCGTCTCTCGAGACCAAAGTGGAGGCAATGGTCGAGCGCCGCAAGGAGATCGAGGTCCGGTTGGAACGGCTGCAGGGCATCTTGAACGAGGTAGCGCCGCTCGAAACGGTGGGCCTGCCGCCGGCGATGACCCCCTACACGTTTCTCGAGATTCATTACGGCGAGGTTCGTTCCGAGAATCTCGGCTATATAAACGAGAAGATCGCCCCGCTCGCCGCCGTTGCATTACAGCTCGTCCACCGGGATGACCGTGAGGTGATCCTCCTGATCGGGCTCAAGACGGACCGCCTCAAACTCAAGCGAATCCTCAGGGAGGCTTCGTTCGAGGAGATCGAGATGCCCGAGGAGGCGACCAAGGGGACGGGGATGGTGACGGGGGAGCTGGAGGGCAAGGTCGACGAATTGCGCAAGAGTATCGCCGGTGTCGACGAGGAATTGCGCGACATCAGCGAGCACAACGCGCCGGCGATCACCGAGTACCACCGCTCGCTCCAGGTGGCGCTCCTGCTGCTCGAGGTCAAGAGCTACCTCAAGAAAACGCGCAAGACGTATATCTTTTCCGGCTGGGTACCGAGTAACAAACGGCGGCTCGTCGAGCAGGAGATACTCCGCGCCGCCAAGGGACGGGCCATCATCGAGGTCGTACCACCGGAGGAGATCGCCGGCATAAAGCACGGCAAGTACAAGGTGCCGGTACTCCTGAGGCATCCGGGATTCTTTCGCCCGTTCGAGATGCTCGTCTCGAGCTATGGACTCCCCGAGTACACGTTCATCGATCCAACCCTCTTCGTCGCGGTGACATTCCTCGCGATGTTCGGCATGATGTTCGGCGATATCGGGCACGGCGCCATACTGATGCTGATCGGGTGGCTGCTCGGATTCCGGCCGAAACGCGCCGCTGATGCGACCCGCCTCGTGGGCAAACTCGCGTTCTACTGCGGCATCTCGTCCGTGGTCTTTGGATTCCTCTTCGGCAGCATATTCGGTCTCGAGGAGCTCATCCCGCACGTGTGGATGAAACCGATGCACAACGTCATTTACTTTTTCAAGATCGCGATATACTTCGGTATCGGCATGGTCACGCTGGGAATCGTATTCAATATTATCAATGCGCTCCGTGTCGGTGATTTCAGGACGACCCTCTTCGACCATGCGGGGCTCGTGAGCGCCATCATCTACTGGGGCGGGATCGGGGCGGTGTCGATCTTTCTCTCCAACCGTCCGGTACCCCTGAAGATCGTGATCTACGCGATCGGCGTGCCCGTCATCGTGCTGTTTCTCCGCGAGCCGATCACGGCGCTCATCCAGCACCGCCGGGTCAACTTCGAGAAGGGTTTCATGACCTATCTGATGGAAACGGTCATCGAGGTGGTAGAGATATTCACCGGGTATCTCGCAAACACCGTTTCGTTCATCCGCGTCGCGGCATTCTCCCTCGCGCACGTCGGGCTCTTCATCGCCGTTTTCAGCCTCGTCGATATGGTGAAGGGCAAGAGCGGGGGAGTGGTCTATTCGGCGCTGATCCTGATTCTCGGCAACGCAGTCATCATAGCCCTCGAGGGTCTCGTGGTGACGATCCAGGCAATTCGACTCGAGTACTACGAGTTTTTCGGCAAGTTCTTCCTGGGTGGTGGTGTAGCGTACAAACCGATCGGGCTGGGAGTGATGTCCGATCGGGAAGAATGAAAGGAGCACAGCGGTATGTCCCAGCAAGTGGAGCGCAGGAAGAAGATGAAAAAATGGATCTCCTACTCGGCAGCTGCGGTATTTTCCACCGTTTTTATCGTCCTGCTGATAACCCTGGCCAGCACCGTGGCCGATGTGTACGGCCGGCAGCCGGTCGCACAGGAGGCGGCGGCGCAGCAGGTGCTGGCTGAAAAGACCTATTCACCCGAGCAGGCCAGGGTGACCATGTGGGGATTCGCCGCCGCCGCCTTCTCGACGGCGATCGGAAGCATCGGAGCGGGGATCGCCGTGGCGTACGTCGGCTCGGCCGCGCTCGGCGCCATCGGCGAGAAGCCCGAGCTGGCCGCGAGAGCGCTCATCTATGTCGGTCTTGCGGAGGGAATCGCGATCTACGGTCTCATCATCTCGATCATGATCCTCACCAAGATCTGATACCCGCCGCGGCGGGGGACCGGGTGAGCACGATCGGGGCGGGGCGGGCGGCCCTTGGACCGGAAGGTGCACGATGAAATTTTACGTAATCGCAGACGAGAACACGGTGACGGGCTTCAAGCTCGTGGGGCTGGAGGGAGAGGTGGTGGAATCCGCCGACGAGGCGCGCGAGGCGATGAGCAAGGCCTTCTCCTCCGATTCGGAGATCGGTATCGTCATAACGACCGAACGGATCGCCGCATCGATTCACGAGGAGATGGAGCAGTACACCTACGGTCATACGTTTCCCCTCGTTATCGAGATACCGGACCGTGGGGGGCCGCTCGAGGGACGGATCTCGATCAGGGAGATGGTGCGGTCGGCGGTAGGAGTGAGTATATGATCGCGAAAGCGGTACAATGGTAGACCTTCGACAGGGGTAACGTTGTGATCGATAACGAACCGGTCGACAAGATCTGTAGCCAGATAATCGAGGACGGCGAGAGGGATATCGAGTCGATTCGCGGCAAGGCGGAGGAGACGGCGGCCGGGATAATCGGCAAGGCCGAGGAGGAGGCAAAGCGGGTATCGGAGACCCAGATGAGGGAGGCGCATGAGAGGGGAGAACTGGAGCGGCGACGGCTTCTATCCAGCGTGAATCTCGAGGTCAAGCGGACGCAACTGAGGGCGCGGGAGGAAGTCGTCTCGGTCATTCAGGAGAAGGTCTCGCACGTGCTTCGCGGTATCCGCGATAGGAGCGATTATACCGGTATCCTCGCCGGTCTCATCACCGAGGCGATCGGCGCCCTCGACGGCGAGCAATTCCTCGTCTACGTGGATCGCGGTGACGTCGAGCTTCTCGGGAGCCGCGTGTCAGACGCCGTGCGGGCCGCCCTGGCGAAATCGGGACGGCGCGCCGAGCACCTCGAAGCGCTCGCGCTGGAAATGCCCACGCTGGGGGGGGCAAGGGTCGGCGTGCCCAGCGGTAAAGTCATTTTCGACAATACGTTCGAAGCGCGGATCTACCGCTTGCGGGACGAGATACGGAATATCATTTTCGAAGAGGTGTACTCGCCACCGGAGAGCGAGGAGTAACGAAGTGCTTGAAATAATCGGTACGGTTGAACGAGTCATCGGGCCGGTCGTCCACGCGAAGGGGATTGCGAAGGCCAAGATGCTGGACCTCGTCGAGGTCGGCGAGCACCATCTCGTCGGTGAGATCGTGAAGCTCGAGATTGACAGGGCCACGATCCAGGTCTACGAGGATACGACGGGACTCGCGCCGGGATCGAGCATCTACAGCGCCGGCGTGCCCCTTTCCGTCGAGCTCGGGCCGGGTCTTCTGGGTACGATCTACGACGGCATCCAGCGGCCGCTCGAGGTCATCAGGGACGCGACCGACCAGTATATCCAGAAGGGGATTCACGTCGCCGCCCTCAGGCGGGATCTGAAATGGAAGTTCGAACCGGTCCTAAAGGCCGGCGCCGCGGTAACGGGCGGCGAGGTGATCGGTACCGTGCGGGAGACGGAGCTGATCGAGCATCGGGTGCTCGTGCCTCCCGGGGCGCGCGGCACGGTCGATTGGGTCGCGCCGGCCGGTGCGTATACGGTCGATGAGGTCGTGCTGAAGCTCGCGGATGCCGCGGGTAGTACGGTGGAGGTGAAGATGCACCAGCGCTGGCCCGTGCGGCGCGGCCGCCCCGTCCGGGGGAGACTCCCGCTCCGCCTGCCCCTCATCACGGGGCAGCGCGTCATCGACACCCTCTTTCCGGTCGCCAAGGGCGGCACCGTTGTCGTTCCCGGCGGATTCGGGACGGGTAAGACGATGATCCAGCACGCCCTCTCAAAGTGGAGCGACGCCGATATCATCGTCTACATCGGGTGCGGGGAGCGCGGCAACGAGATGACCGACGTTCTGATATCATTCCCCGAGCTGATCGATCCGCGCACCAAACGGCCGATCATGGAACGGACGATTCTCATCGCCAACACGTCGAACATGCCGGTCGCCGCGCGCGAGGCCTCGATCTACACGGGGATCACGATCGCCGAGTACTACCGGGATCAGGGGTACCACGTGGCGATCATGGCCGATTCGACATCCCGCTGGGCCGAGGCCCTCAGGGAGCTCTCGGGGCGGATGGAGGAGATGCCCGCCGACGAGGGATATCCCGCCTACCTTCCCACGCGTCTCGCCGAGTTCTACGAACGCGCCGGGATGGTGGAAACGTTGGGGGCATCCGAAGGATCGATCAGCATCGTGGGATCGGTCTCACCCCCGGGCGGCGATTTCTCGGAGCCGGTCACCCAGCATACCAAGCGATTCGTTCGTTGCCTCTGGGCGCTCGACCGCCAGCTCGCCAACGCCCGCCACTACCCGGCGGTCTCGTGGCTCGACAGCTACAGCGAGTATGTGGAGGAGATCAGCGACTGGTGGCAGGAACGTTCCGGCGGGGAGTGGATGGAGCTCCGGCTGAAGATCATGGATCTCCTCCAGCAGGAGGGCAAATTGCAGCAGGTCGTCAAGCTCGTCGGCCCCGACGTGCTGCCCGATACGCAGCGGATCGTGCTCGAGACGTGTACGATATTCAAGAACGCATTCCTACAGCAGAACAGCTTCGATCGTATCGATATGTATTGCACGCCGGAAAAGCAGATCAAGATGCTGCGGGTGATCGTGGACTACTACCGGCTGGGACTCGAGAATATCAAGAAGGGTGCCACCATTCACCAGCTCAAACGGCTCGAGGTGACATCCGAGATCATGCGGATGAAATTCTCGGTGGCGAACGAGGATATAGGGCGGATAGACGAGATACGCGACAGGCTCCACCGTTCGATGCAGCGTGTCGGAGAGATGTTCGAATGAGAAACGGTGACGGTATGGCGAAAAAGAGTTTGATCGAAGGCCGCGAGTATATCGGGATCAGCCAGGTCGCCGGTCCCCTCGTATTCGTGAGCGGCATTCACAACGTCGGGTACAACGAGATCGCAGAGATCGTCGATCCGAGCGGCAGGGTGCGGCTCGGGATGATTCTCGAGAGCGGGGAGAAGTCCGCGGTGATCCAGGTGTTTGAGGGGACCTCGGGGCTCTCGATACCGGAAACGCGGGTCCGTTTCCGCGGCGAGCCGCTCATGTTCGGCGTGAGCGGCGAGATACTGGGGCGCGTATTCAACGGATTGGGCCAGCCGATCGATGGCGGCCCGCCGCCCCGCGCTGAGCGGATCAGGGACGTCAACGGCCTGCCGATCAATCCCACCGCCCGCGAGTACCCGCGTGAGTTCATACAGACCGGCATCTCGGCCATCGACGGAATGAATACGCTCGTACGGGGCCAGAAGCTGCCGATCTTCTCCGGCACCGGCCTTCCGCACAACAGGATCGTCGCCCAGATCACGCGGCAGGCGAAGATACTCGGCAAGGAGACCTCCTTCGCCGTGGTGTTCGCCGCGATGGGGATCAAGCACGACGTCGCGCAGTACTTCATCCGCAATTTCGAGGAATCGGGCGTGCTCGAGAAGGTCGTGCTGGTGCTGAACCTCGCCGACGATCCGTCGGTGGAACGCCTCGTGACGCCGCGCACGGCCCTCACCGCGGCCGAGTACCTCGCATTCGACATGAACATGCACGTGCTCGTGATTCTGACCGATATGACCAACTACTGCGAATCGCTGCGGGAGATCTCGACGATCCGCGAGGAGATACCGAGCCGGAAGGGGTACCCGGGGTACCTGTACAGCGATCTCTCGAATATCTACGAGCGGGCCGGTATGATCAAGGGAATCGAGGGATCGATCACGCAGATGCCGATTCTCACGATGCCCAACGACGATATCTCGCACCCCGTGCCCGATCTTTCCGGGTACATCACCGAGGGACAGATCGTCCTGGAGCGCGAGCTCGACCACCGGAATATCTACCCGCCCATCGCAGGGCTGCCGTCCCTGTCGCGCCTGATGAAGGACGGGATCGGCGAGGGGATGACGCGCGCCGACCACGCGCACCTCGCGAGCCAGCTCTTCGCCGCCTACTCGCACGTCAAGGATGTGCGTGCGCTGGCGGCGGTGATCGGCGAGGAGGAGCTCACGCCGCTCGACAAGGTCTATATGGAGTTCGGGGAGCGTTTCGAACGGCAATTTCTCAGCCAGAACGAGCACGAGGACCGCAGCATCGATACTACGCTCGACATCGGATGGGAGGTTATCTCCACACTCCCGCGCGATGAGCTGTACCGGATGACGGCGGAGGAGATCAACAAGTTCTACGGCAAGTAGTCCCGCATCGGGCGGCCCCCCATCCGGGACCGCGGCGGGCGGGACGGGAAGCTGGAACACGATGGCGCAATACGAGGTAGCACCGACCAAGACGAACCTCATGAGGATCCGCAGGGATCTCGGATTCGCACGCGAGGGGTGGGAGCTGCTCGACCAGAAGCGGAAGATCCTCGTCGTGGAGCTCATGGGCCTCATCGACCGCGCCGTCGAGGCGCAGGAACAGGTCGAGTCCAGGCTCGCGGAGGCCTTCAATGCACTCGATCAGGCGATCCTCAGGATGGGCAGGCGTGAGGTCAACCTGATCGCGGTCGGCATGAATATACAATCGAATATCAAATTCTCGCAGAAGCGGGTCATGGGCGTGTCGCTCCCCCGCGTCCGTGTCGAGTTCGAGGATCGTTCACCCTACTTCGCCGCCGCCGAGAGCAGCATCTGGATCGACGAGGCGATCAAGAAGTTCCGTGAGGTTCTTGGGGCTCTCGGCACGCTGGCGGAGGCGCGTATCTCCCTCGTGCGGCTCTCACGCGAGGTTTCGAAAACGATTCGAAGGGTCAATGCGCTTGAGAAGATATTCATTCCCGATTATGATGAAACATTGAAATATATCGAGATGGCACTCGAAGAATCGGAGAGGGAGGCCTTTTTCGTCCTCAAACTGATCAAGAACCGTCTCTCTCGGCGAAAAGGGGAACCATCATGAACGAAGTGAATCCGTTGAAGAGGATTCTCCTCTATATCGACGGCAGTGAGTCTTCCATTCTCGCGGCCCAGATGGCGATCGTCATGAGCAAGATATATGGTTCGAGTCTCAGGGCCATTTACGTCGTCAACGAGAACCTCCTGAGCGAGCTCTTGAAAGCCAGGGTATTCGTTCAGATGGAAAAGATGGATTACGAACGGGACCTCGAGGAGGACGGGAAGAGATACCTCAACTACGTTGCGAAACTCGCCGACCGGAAGGGCCTCACGATCGAAACCGTGCTCAAGAAGGGGGTCGTCCACGAAGAGGTGGCCCGGGAGGTCGATGAGCATAGCAGCGATCTCCTCGTCCAGGGGGAACTCGGAGAGGTTCTGAGTCTCAGGGACTCGTTCTACGAGGAGGGAGAGCGCATCCTGCGGAAGGTGAAGTGTCCCGTCATGGTCGTGCGGAACCGGGACCGGGTTGAACGAATATATGATGAACTGTGATGGCCGCGGCACCGGGGCGGTGCGGCGGAGTGAACTCGACTTGCGCTTCTGAACCGTGTCTATTATGTTTTCGCATAAACCCGAGATCGGCTTGATGCATTGCGGGAGGCAAGACGCATGAAACTCGTGGATTACATTACACCGGAACATGTGAAGATCGGGCTCGAGGGCGGGCGCAAGGAGGAGGTCGTCGAAGAGCTCGTGGATCTCCTGGCCTCGACGTGCGATGGATGTGATGTTGACACCATTTATATGGCCGTCATGGACCGTGAGCGGGAGGGTAGCACGGGTCTCGAGAAGGGCGTGGCGATTCCTCACGCGAAGTGCGATGCCGTCAATCGGCTCAGTATCGTCATCGGGATCTCCAAAGAGGGAATCGACTTCGAGGCGCAGGACGGGAAACCGTCCAATCTCTTTTTCCTGATGGTCGCGCCGTCCACCGAGTCCGGACCGCATGTGCAGGCGATTGCGAAGATCGTCAAGATGATCAAGGTCGAATCTTTCAGGAAAAAACTGATCAATGCGAAGTCGCCCCGGGAGGTGCTCGATGTGATCGAGCGTCTCGAGGAGGGCGAGGAGTAGAGTGAAATTTCCGCGTCGGTGATCGGCGCGTCGCGCGGCTCCAGCCCGTCCTGCACGGAACGATTATTCCCCCGAGTTGCCGGTATGTCTTTTCATCGAGAACGGAGCGTTATCGGGTATTTCGGATTTCCCCGTCGGTCCGTTCTCGCGGCGGCGCGGAACCGGTTGGGGCTCGAGCATTCCCTCGTCGATCTCGATCTGGATCACGGGGCGCCCGATGCGGGTATCATGCCGGCGACGACCTGCCGCATCATCACGAATATCATCGACAATGCCGTTCATCTCGGCAGGAGGCTCATCGCCGTCGTCGCAGCGGTGGGCGAGGACAAGTGCGATCATGGCCGTCACGCCGCCTACCTGCTGCGTGAGATGGGATTCGCCGTCGTCGAGTCCCGGTTCCCCGCCGCCGAGTTCGAGAACCGTCCGCTCGTGTACGCGACGGGGTGCGGCCGGCTGCTGGACCGCATCCGGGCGATCATGGATACGGTGGTGGATCCCGCGCCCGCCGCAGCGCCTCCCCCGCCGTGCGGGCCGACGCACGGATTCTGGGGCGTTCCTCCAAACGACTTTCGGGTTCTCGAAGCATTTCCGCCCACCACGCATATCTACGGCTGGATCCGTTGCGTCGAGGCCGGACGTCCCGGCGATATGGCTCTCGAGTGTCACGTCGATGAGGCGGTGCCGACGGTATTCTTCACGCAGAGTTTCTGCGCCAAGCAGGATCTGGCCCATCACCTCGCCGCGAAGTACGGCGGGCTCGCTATCGATTGCCACCGCGAGGTGAATGATTCTATAATGG
>Ga0307379_10008670_pt1 | contig 13675 bp, 16 predicted proteins | sample UN2MG_FD_202237 | JGI IMG/M metagenome (GOLD analysis project Ga0307379, IMG submission 202237) | Soil microbial communities from Risofladan, Vaasa, Finland - UN-2 | ecosystem: Environmental > Terrestrial > Soil > Coastal area > Acid sulfate soil | place: Finland: Risofladan, Vaasa | collected...
ATCAAGACGGTGAAAATGCGGGGGTCGTCTCTCCGGCGACCGCGATTGAGATGGCCGAGGAGGTCGGGCTCGACCTGGTCGAGATCTCGCCTGGCGCCAATCCTCCCGTCTGCAAGATCATGGACTTCGGCAAGTTCAAATATGAAACTCAGAAAAAGGCCGCAGAAGCCAAGAAAAAACAAAAGATCATCGAGATCAAGGAAGTCAAATTCCGCCCCAACATCGATACGCATGATTATGAAGTGAAGATGCGTTCGGTCTCGAAGTTTATCGGTGAAGGCGACAAGGTGAAAGTCACCCTGCGTTTCCGCGGCCGCGAGATGGCGCATCTGGAACTGGGCCGTGAACTGCTGGAACGGATTGCCGTCGATATCGAGCCGATCGCCAAGATCGAGTCGATGCCGAAGATGGAAGGCCGCCAGATGATCATGGTTGTGACGCCGCAGCGGGCCTGACCAGTAAAGTCGTGACCGTTCCTCGGCATATTGCCAGATACTCGCCGGACAATACGGTGGCTGAAACTGACGGGCGCCTGCGGTCGCCCAATTTCGAGCGCAACTTCGTGCCGATTCGGGATGCGTTGCGCCCCTATTTGAGTGCGGCCGCTGGTACGGTGCTGGAGATCGGCTCGGGTACCGGTCAGCATATTGCCCATTTGGCCAGGGATTTTCGCGGACTGACCTGGGTCCCATCGGACATCCATGCAACGCACCATGCCAGTATCGTCGCCTGGGGCGTGGCAGTGGGGTGCGCCAATCTTGCCGCACCGCTGTTTGTCGATGCCGCGACCGACTGGCCGGATGATCCGCCGGTGCGGGCGCTGGGAGATCTGACCGCCGTCCTGTCATGCAACGTGATCCACATCGCCCCCTGGTCGGTGGCGCGGGGCATTGTCGGCGGCGCTGTGCGGGTGTTGGCGCCGGGCGGGGTGCTGATCCTTTACGGACCGTTCCGCGAGGGTGGCGAGCATACCGGCGAGGGCAATGCCAGCTTCGACGCCAGATTGCAGGCTGAAAACCCTGACTGGGGGGTGCGTGATCTCGACGATGTCACGGGACTGGCGAAGGCGGCCGGGTTTGGCCCCGCCCAGGTCACCCGGATGCCGTCGAACAATTTGATGGTGGCTTTCGTCAGGGTGTGAGTCCAGGTTGTAATCAGCCCAATTGATCGAGCCCCTTGTTGCGCGACCCCCACCCCGCCCTCCCCCTTTCTGGTGGAGGGGGAAGGACAGCGCGGGGAGCGGTTCGGCGGTATGGCGCGCCGTCATCTGAAGTTGGTATCAGTTCCTGATGATTACACCGCAGGCAACTCGGCCACCGGCACCAGCATCGGCACCGTAGCTGTCCGGATTCTCGTGGATGACGATTGTCGAGCCGTCAGCGTCGAAGACCGAATTGGCGGCGCCGTCGGCCAGGGTCACGTCGGCGGTAAAATAGTCGGCCCGCGCGCTGCCGTCCGCCCCGGCATGGATATTCGGCAGGTCGCCGGCGTGATGCCCGCCTGCGTCGAGGATACCGTGGCCACCGCCGCCCGGATTGTAGTGACCGCCCGCCGCCTTGAAATCAGGGGTGCAGGAACCGGTTTGATGGATGTGGAACCCGTGAGCGCCGGGGGTCAGGCCGGTGACATCGGCCGAGACCAGAACGCCATTCGGACCCTGGGTCAGGGTCACCGTCCCAATCGAAATTTTAGGGCCCATCAGCGTCGCGGTGGCGGTATCCGCCGCACTTGCGATGATCGGAAAGGTCGCGGTGATTGCCGCAATGGCCAACATTCTGCTCATGCGCATTTGGTGTTCGCTCCGTCTGAGTATGCTGTGGAATCGATTGTTCGGCGTTGCCGCGATGATGACACAGACAATCGGCGGGAAACAGGGGTCGCACACCAGCGTCACGATGCTTTGATGCTTTGGTGCTTTGATCTTGTTGAACGGGCAGACCCGCGCTAGCTTCCCTGTCATGAGCGATACGAAAAAAACAGGCCACCGCTGGCACGACATGGGCGGCACCGATGCGGGCGAGATTGCCCATGACCAGCACGCCTATGCGCTATGGGAAAAACGCGTCGATGCGTTGTTGCGACTATCGACAGTGAAGGGCTATTTCACCGTCGACGGGTTGCGCCGGGTGCTGGAGGATATGGGCGAGGATGCCTTCGAGACCATGTCCTATTACGAGCGCTGGATCGCCTCGATCACCCAGAACATGGTCGAGGCCGGTGCGTTCACCATCGAGGAGCTGAACGCCCGGATGGCCGAGGTCGAGACCCGCGGTCCGACCTATGGCGAAGCCCAAGGGTCCGGCGAATGACTTTGCTGGCCCAGGTTGCCTCACCGCCGTTTGCGCCGCCTTATCCGACCCGTGGCGGGCGTTTCGCACCGGGCGACACGGTGCGGGTCAAGCGCGGCGACGCGCCGGGCCATATGCGCACGCCGGGGTATCTGCGCGGGCGTACCGGGCGGGTTGAGCGGATCTGCGGCGACTTCGGCAACCCGGAGGAGCTGGCCTACCGCCGCGACGGGCTGCCGGCGTGCACGCTCTACCGGGTGCGCTTCACCATGGCCGAGATCTGGGGTGACCGGGCTGAACAGCCCGCCGATACCCTGGACGCCGAGATTTTTGAGCACTGGCTGGAGGCCACCGATGCCCCATGACCACAATGACGACAACCCGCATGATCATGACCATGGGCACGACCATTTCCGCCACGAGGGGATGAGCCCGTCGGGGCATCCCTACCGCCCGGCCGATGATCAGCCGCTGACCTACTGGCAGCGGATGGAGATCGCAGTGCGTGAGTTGCTGGTCGAGAAGGGCATCACCACGGCGGCCGAGATCAATGCCCAGATCGAGCGGATGGACGCCCGGACCCCGGCGCTTGGCGCCAGTGTGGTGGCGCATGCCTGGGACGATCCCGCCTTCAAGCAGCGCCTGCTGGCCGACGGCTCGGCTGCGATCGAGGAGATGGGGATCGCGGCTGACGGGATGAAGATGGTGGTGGTCGAGAACACCGACGAGGTTCACAACGTGGTCGTGTGCACGCTGTGCTCGTGCTATCCGCGCAATGTGCTGGGCCTGCCGCCGGATTGGTACAAGACCCGCGCTTATCGCGCGCGCACGGTGAAGGAGCCGCGCGCCGTGCTGCGCGAGTTTGGCCTGGAACTGCCTGAGGGCATCCGGGTGCAGGTACATGATTCGACCGCCGATATGCGCTACTTGGTGCTGCCGCGCCGCCCCGAGGGCACCGAGGGCTGGGGCCAGGAGGCACTCGCCGGGATCGTTACCCGCGATTGCATGATCGGGGTCGCTGTTCCTCAACCCGATTGACGCGGGTACGATGATCGGCGTCCCATGATGTTGGCGCGGGCGCGCGCCGTCGGAGCCGGCCTGACACCGGAAACCCGCGGGATCCTGGCGATGCTGTGCACGTACCTGGCCTTCACGGTTGTCGATACGATTGCGAAATAACTGACCGGGACCATGCACCCGGTGCAGGTGGTCTGGGTCCGTTATGCGAGCCAAACCGTGTTCATGGTTATCCTGCTGGCGCCGCGGCTTCGGGTGCTCGTGCGCACCACCAATCCGGGGCTGCAATTGCTGCGATCGGGATTTCTGTTCACGGCAACGCTGCTGTTCTTCACCAGTTTGCGGCAGCTCGAGCTGGCCGAGGCGGTTGCGCTGTTGCAGACCGGTCCATTGATGATCACCGCGCTGGCGGCGCTGGTTCTGCACGAGACCGTCGGGGTGCGGCGTTGGGGCGGCGTTTGCGTCGGGCTGATCGGGGCGCTGATCATCATCCGGCCCGGTCTGGGAGTATTCCAGCCGGCGTCGGTCCTGCCGCTGGGCGGCGCTTGCTGTATGGCCTGTTATGTGATTGCGACGCGGGTCCTGTGACGTACCGAAAGCATCTGGACCACGATGCTATATACCGCCGAGCTGGGCACGGTGATCGTCTCGGTCGCGGTTCCGTTCTTCTGGGCCCCGCCTAGTCTGGTTGAGGCCGTGCTGATGGTGGCGATCGGGGTGGCTGGGGGCCTTGGGCATCTGTCGCTGGTCTACGCGTTGGGCCAGGCACCGCCCTCGATATTGGCACCATTCAACTACACCGCGTTGCTATGGGCGATCCTCTTTGGCTTCGTGCTTTTTGACGAACTGCCGGACGCCATGACCCTGGTGGGCGCCGCAATCATCGTCGGTGCCGGGCTGTATGTCTGGCACCGCGAGCGGGTCAGGACGCTTGGCCCGGCCGGCGGTGGCGGCTAAAGGGGGCAGGCAACGCCACTTGGAGCCCTCCCCATGAACGAAACCGCCCGGACGCCATTGATCGAGCAACTGGCGCCCCGCATCTGGCGGCATTTCGCCGACCTGCTGCGCCTGGCCTGGCCGGTGATGTTGTCGCGGGCAGGGATCCTGGTGATGGCATTCTGCGATATCGCCATGTTGGGGCGCTACGGCGCCGGGGCCATCGGCGAGATCAATTTAGGCGTCTCGATCTTCGTGCCGCTGCTGGTGGTCACGATCGGGCTGACATCGGGCATGGTGCCGGTGGTTGCCTACGCCTTCGGGGCCGGGGCCTGGGCCGAATGCGGCAATGCCTGGCGCCGGGCGATCTCGTTGTCGCTGGTGACCTCGACAATCGCGGCGTTGATCTGCTGGCAGGGCGAGGCATTGCTGGCGGCCTTCGGGCAAACCGCCGAGATGTCGGCTAGGGGTGGTGCGGTCACCAGGGCACTGGCGCCGGGACTGATCGCCCAGACGATCTACACCGCCTGCGCGTTTTATCTTGAGGCGACCCGGCGGCCATTGCCAGCATTGGTGGCGATGATCTTCGCCAATCTGGGTAATTTCAGCCTGAACTGGCTGCTGATCTGGGGCCATTGGGGTTTTCCGGAGCTGGGCGCCGTGGGTGCTGCCCTGGCATCGACCATCGTTCGCTTTGGCGCGGCGGCGGGGATGATCCTGTACATCGTCACTCGGCCACGGGCGCGGGCTGCCGGGGTGGTCGGGCCGTGGCAGACATTCTGGGGTCCAGGCGGATGGGCGGCCGGGCGGACCATGCGCAAACTGGGCGCGTCGGCCGGGTTATCGAACGGGTTCGAGACCATCGGTTTCGCCGCGATGACCATGTTCGCCGGGCAATTGGGCACCTTGCCGCTGGACGCCTATTCCCTGTCGCATAACCTGTTGTCGACGTTGTTCATGGTCGGACTGGGTTTGGCGGTAGCATCCGGCGTGCGGGTCGGCATCGAGATGGGCCGCGACCGGCCCGACGAGGCCGCTTTTGCTGGGTGGGTCGGGTTGCTGGCGGTCGTCGTGGTGATGAGCACGCTGGCGGTGCTGGTGGTGATCAATCGCGAGAGCCTGGCCGCAATCTATACCAACGACCCGGTGATTGCTGCCCGGGCGTCGGGGCTGTTCGTGCTCAGCGCCCTGGTCTTTGTGCCGGACAGCGCCCAGGTGGTGATGGGTCAGGCGCTGCGGTCGATGGGCGATGCCTGGGTTGCGGTTGCTTGCTACATCGCCTCGTTTGTGATGCTGATGGTGCCGTTGGGCTGGCTGTTGGTGAATCCGCTTGGCTATGACGAGCGGGCGCTGATCGGCACGATTATCGCCGCCTGCCTGCTGGCATCGGCACTGCTGACATTGCGGTTCCATTGGTTGACGCGGCATAGAGGGCGCGATCGCGAGCCGAGGCCCTGATCAACACCCCTGATCAGTTCGGGGGTGGGTTCTCGATTTTCGCCGCAGCGAGGATCGGCCCGCCTTCGCCGTCCTGAATCCAGATTGCCACCCCTTCGCCGGGCTCGGGCTGCGGCATTGCGACCTCGTCCGGCTCGGATCCGGCCCACGAGCCGATCCGGTTCAGGCTGGTGACGACATTCGCGTAGGTGATGTTGCGTCCGGCATTTTCGCCGCGGGTAATCTCGACCGTCGCGCTTTTGGTGTATTTGGCGATCCAGATAGTGCCTGCCACAGGCTTCGGCCCTGGCTCGATCCGACATTTCAGCATGCCGCCCTGGCGCTCGACGGTCACCTTGATCGGCGGATCGGTTTCCTGCGCAGCGGTGATTGTCGCAGCCAGGTTTCGCGGCCGGCTACCTTCAACCTCGTGCCCGCCCTGCACCACCATCTGCGGCGTGTAGACGACGCTCTTGTGCCAGGCATCGCGGTAAGCGGCCTGACGCTGGCCGAACTGTCGCTGGGCGAAGGTATCCCGCCAGCCGATATAGTCCCAGTAGTCGACATGCAGCGACAGGGCGATCACGTCATCGCGTTTGCTGATCTCGGCCAACGCCGCGTCCGCAGGCGGGCAGGAGTTGCAGCCCTGACTGGTGTAGAGCTCGACAACAACCACATTGCCGCCCGCCGTCGCTGTCGCGAGAGGCAGCGCGAGAAAGGTGAGGCCGACGATGGCGGCGAGGAGGGTTTTTCCGTATTTTCGCATGCTTACGACATAAGGTTTTTCGGTCCAGATCACCAGTCACACATGCGTTATGCACAGGATTGTGACGAAGCTGGTTTCGGTGCCAACCATTGTAGGCCAGCCATCTTCGATCAGGCCAGCCGCGAACTGCCCGCCCAATGGCCCGATCGATAGCCCGATCAATGGATCGTCAGCTCATGCCCGGCATAACGGATCTCGGTTGGGCGGATCAGGCGGGCATGGGCCAGACGCACCGAATGAATTGGGCCGTCCAGCTCTCGCGTCCAGAAATCAAGGAATTTCATTAGGTTGGGAAATCGCGGCGCCATGTCATAGTCCTGCCAGATATAGGTCTGCAAAAGATTATTGGCATCCGGCATGCGATAGAATATCTCGGCGGTCGCCAGGGAATAGCCGTCAAGCTGACGGCGGAAGTCCGGGTCGATGCTTTTCATGATACGTACTCGCTCGGCATCTCCTGCTACTTGATCGCGCGCGCCCCCCAGCGTGCATTCCGGCACGGGCCCGAGGGGTGGCGGTATCCGAATCGTGCCACAAGTGAGTTGCCAAGTGGTAATCTTTTTGCATCACTTACGGTGATTTCCGCGTGATTATTCGCGATCAGGTTGAGGGGAATGCCGGTCGCAGCTTCCGTGCGTTGCAAAAAAGCGCCGCCGGGTCACGAAGCGGCGAGATTCCTCAGCACGTAATGCAGCACGCCGCCGTTCTCGACGTATTCGATCTCGACCTCGGTATCGATGCGGCAGAGCAGGGCGATCTCCTTCACATTGCCGTCGGTATAGGTGACGGTCGCGGGCACGGTATCGCCGGGCTTCAGATCGCCGTCCAGCCCGATGATCGAGACCACCTCGTCGCCGGTCAGCCCGAGCGATTTGCGGCTGTCGCCGTTGGTGAATTCGAACGGGATCACGCCCATGCCGACCAGGTTCGAGCGGTGGATGCGCTCGAACGTCTCGGCGATCACCGCGGTGACGCCCAGGAGTGCGGTTCCCTTCGCCGCCCAGTCGCGCGACGATCCGGTGCCGTATTCCTTACCGGCGATGATCACCAGCGGAATGCCCGCATCCTTGTAGGCCATGGCGGCGGTGTAGATCGGCATTTGCGTGCCGTCCGGCCCCTTCGAGAAGCCGCCCTCGACGCCCTCCAGCATCTCGTTCTTGATGCGGATATTGGAGAAGGTGCCGCGCATCATGATCTCGTGGTTGCCGCGCCGGGCGCCGAACGAGTTGAAATCTCGCGGCTGGACCTGGCGTTCGACCAGATATTCGCCGGCCGGTGTGTCCGGCTTGAACGACCCCGCCGGCGAGATGTGGTCGGTGGTCACCGAGTCCGCCAGCAGCGCCAGGATGCGGGCGCCCTCGACATTGTGGATGGTGCCCTTCTCGCGCGACATGCCTTTGAAATAGGGCGGGTTCTGGACGTAGGTCGAGGTCGAGGGCCAGCTATAGGTTAGCCCGCCGCCGGCATCGATGTCGCGCCATTTGTCGTCGCCGGTGAACACGTTGGCATATTTGGACAGGAACGCCTCGCGCGTGACGGTCTGGTGGACCAGGTCGGAGATTTCGCTCGAGGTTGGCCAGATGTCTTTCAGGAACACATCTTTGCCCTGTTGGTCCTGGCCAATCGCGTCATGCGCGATGTCGATGTTCATGTCGCCGGCGATTGCGTAGGCGACCACCAGGGGCGGCGAGGCCAGGTAATTGGCCCGGACATCCGGGTTGATCCGGCCCTCGAAGTTGCGATTGCCCGACAACACCGAGCAGGCCACCAGATCGCCGTCATGTACCGCGTTGGATATATCGATCGGCAGCGGGCCGGAGTTGCCGATGCAGGTGGTGCAGCCATAGCCGACCAGATTGAAGCCGAGCGCGTCGAGGTCTTCCTGCAGGTTCGCCGCCTCGAGATAGGCCGAGACGACCTGCGAGCCGGGCGCAAGCGAGGTTTTGACCCAGGGCTTGGCCTTTAGCCCCAGTGCCCGGGCCTTGCGCGCCACCAGCCCGGCGCCGATCATCACATAGGGGTTCGAGGTGTTGGTGCACGAGGTGATCGCGGCGATCACCACCGAGCCGGAATGGATGGTGTAATCGGCATCCTTGACGGCGACTTCCTTGTTTAGCGGGCGCTTGAACTCGGTGTCCATGTGACCTTTGAAGGTCGACGCGGCTTTGCTGAGCAGGATCTTGTCCTGCGGGCGCTTCGGGCCGGAGATCGACGGCTCGACGGTGCTCATGTCGAGCCCCAGCGTCGCGGTGTAGACTGGGTTGTAGTCGGCGCCGCGCCACATGCCGTTGGCCTTGGCATAGGCCTCGACCAGCGCGATCCGGGTCTCGTCGCGGCCGGTGGTGCGCATGTAGCGGAGGGTCTCGCCGTCGATCGGGAAAAACCCGCAGGTGGCGCCGTATTCCGGCGCCATGTTGCCGATGGTGGCGCGGTCTGCCAGCGGCAGGTGATCGAGACCCGCGCCGTAGAACTCGACGAATTTGCTGACGACGCCGTGCTTGCGCAGCATTTGGGTCACGGTCAGAACCAGATCGGTGGCGGTGACGCCCTCGGGCAACCGGCCGGTCAGCTTGAAGCCGACGACCTCGGGGATCAGCATCGAGATCGGCTGGCCCAGCATCGCCGCCTCGGCCTCGATGCCGCCGACGCCCCAGCCCAGGACCGCCATGCCGTTGACCATGGTGGTGTGGCTGTCGGTGCCGACGAGAGTGTCGGGATAGGCGACCTCATTGCCGTGCTGGTCCTTGTCGGTCCAGACCGTCTGGCTGAGGTATTCCAGGTTGACCTGATGGCAGATGCCGGTGCCCGGCGGCACGACGCGGAAATTGTCGAAGGCGCCCTGGCCCCATTTCAGGAACTGGTAGCGCTCGCCGTTGCGTTCGTATTCGCGCTCGACATTCATCTGGAACGCCCGTGGCGTCCCGAACTCGTCGATCATCACCGAGTGGTCGATGACCAGGTCAACCGGGTTCAGCGGATTGATTTTCTCCGGGTCGCCGCCCAGCGCCACCATGGCATCGCGCATCGCCGCCAGATCGACGACGGCGGGGACGCCGGTGAAGTCCTGCATCAGCACCCGGGCCGGGCGGTAGGCGATCTCACGCGGGTTCTTGCCGCCGTTGGCGCCCCATTCGGCGAATGCCTTGATGTCATCGACGGTGACGGTTTTGCCGTCCTCGAAGCGCAGCATGTTCTCGAGCACCACCTTGAGCGCTGCCGGCAGGTTGGAGAATTTGCCGAGACCCGCAGCTTCCGCCGCCGGGATCGAGTAATAGTCGACGCTGTGGCCGCCTTCGGTCAGCGTGCGGCGGGTCTTCGAGGTGTCCGAACCAACGGTGATGGTCATCAGGTGCTCCCTTTTTTGAGCCTCCCCGGCGCTGGAATTAGCCGTGCGCAGAGAGGCAGCACAGGCGCAGGGAGGCATTTGATGGAATACTGGGTTCCTAATGGCTGAATTCCAAGGGCAGCGCAATTATCCAGCGTGTCGCGGCGCATAACTTTCTCGCCAGAAACTCTGATTTGCGTCGGATGCGCAAAGCGGTATGACAGGCCATGGACTTGACCCTCGACAATCTCGCATGCCGCCGCGCCGGGCGGCTTGTCTACCGCGATCTCTGCTTTCGGGTCGAGGCCAGTCAGGCGGCGGCGCTGCGTGGGCCGAACGGGGTCGGCAAATCGACGCTGTTGCGCCAGCTCGCCGGGCTGATCCCAGTAGCGGGCGGCGATGCGCAGCTGGGCAAGGCCTCGCTGGCCTCCAATCCGCAGGGGTTTCAGGAACAGGTCGCCTATGCCGGGCACCTGGATGCAGTGAAATCGGCGCTGAGCATTGGCGAGAATCTGATGCTGTGGGCCGGGATCAATGGCACCGACGCCGCGAGAGCGCGGGCGGCGCTGGCGCGGTTCGGGCTCGACGCCATCGCGGCGCGCCCGGCGGCGCAATGCTCGGCCGGGCAGAGGCGGCGGCTGGGGTTGGCGCGGTTGCTGGTCGCCGACCGGCCGTTATGGTTGCTGGACGAGCCAACGGTATCGTTGGACGCGGACGCCTCGGCGTTGATTGCCGATCTGGTGCGCGAACATATAGCGGCGGGCGGAATGGCGTTGATCGCGACCCATGTGCCGTTGGGCTTGGGTGATATCCCTACCCTGGAGATGACGCCGCCAGATGCTGCTGCAGGTCATCAGGGCGACCCGTTTCTGGCTGGAGCCTGGGCATGAGAGGCATAGCGAGCCTGCTGACCCGCGACCTTGCGTTGGCATTGCGGCTGGGCGGAGGCGGCGGCATCGGGGTTGCGTTCTTCGTGTTGGCAGTTGTGCTAATCCCATTGGGGGTCGGGCGCGAGGCGGCAACGTTGGCGCGGATCGCCGGTGGCGTCCTGTGGATCGCGGCACTCCTGGCGGCGCTATTGTCGCTGGATCGCATCTTTCAGGCGGATTTCGAGGATGGCACGCTCGACCAGCTGATGCTGTCGCCGCTGGCGCTGGAGCAGGTGGTTCTGGCAAAAAGCATTGCTCATTGGCTGACGACCGGTTTGCCGATGGTGGTGATCGCACCGATCCTGGGAGCGATGCTGCAACTGCCAAACAGCGCCCTGCCGGCGTTGATGATCGGCATGGCATTAGGCACACCGGCGCTGAGCCTGATCGGGGCGATCGGGGCGGCGATCACCGTTGGTGTGCGCCGGGGCGGGCTATTGCTGTCGATCCTGGTGCTGCCGCTGTATATTCCGACACTGATCCTGGGCGCGCGGGCGGTCGAGCAGTCTCTCCTCGCCCTCTCACCATGGCCCGCGCTGGGGCTGCTTGCGGCACTAACTCTGTTCTCAGCCGCGCTAGCACCCTTCGCTGCAGCGGCTGCACTGCGGATCAACACGCGGTAGTTCGCCAGACGGCCGGCGGTTTTAACCATGTGCAGGTCTACCGGATAGGGCCCGACCAAAAACAACCTCGAGGCCGGAACCGGCCATGAGCGGCCGATTCCAAACCCCGAGATGCCCAGATTCCGAAATGAACGACAATCTTCAGTTGTTAGCGTTTTTGATCCGACCAGCTCCAACCACCGCGCTGGTTGTCATGCCGGCGACCCTGGCCCTGTTCGGGCCGGTACGAGGCCCGGCGTTCAATGCGCTGTAGCCGATGTTGTAGTCGGTCGATCCGTTCGGCGTTTACCCGCATCCGGCGACCGCGCTGGTCCCAGTTGATCTTCTCCAAACGATACAGCCGTTTTTGGAGGTGATTGATCGCAACATTCTTGCGGTATGGATTGCGGATAACCTGAACGTGAGAGACCTCATAGGCGATGCGATCAAGCCGCTGCGCGACTGTATGCGCATACGATGCCGCCGCGGCGGTGCCAGGCAGCATCAGGGAGGTCGCCCCAATCGCCAGAGCGCCGATTGCCAGGTTCCGGGCAAGCCGGGTAATTTTGGTGATGGCCGTCATCGTCATTGTCGCCTCCTGAGTTCCGAGTGGTCTGCAGCTGGAACGCAGGGCAGCCGGCAAACCGTCACCGGGTTCGGTAACGAAATCCTGATCGACCAAAGAATAACAATGAAATTGCACACCACCAGCGCCCGGGCCTCGCTCGCAAACTCCGTCAGCAGGTCGGGTTTGGCGGCCAGGTCCGGGTCATAGTGGACTTGAAACAGGCCGCCAATTTATCACGCGGAGCGATACAGCTTGGTCATCACGAACTCGCGGTGTCCCAGTGCCTCGGCGGCGGTCGAGCGGCCATTGCCGGTGCGGATTATCATCTCGATCAGCGCGTCGCCTGCCTGGTCGATGGTCTGCTCGCGGCGCAGAATGCCCGAGACATCAACATCGATATGCTCGCCCATGGTCCGGACCGTGCGCGGATTGGCGGTGATCTTGATGACCGGCACAATCGGGTTGCCAACCACATTGCCCTGGCCGGTCGGGAAGGTATGCACCACATAACCGGCCGCCGCCATCAGGGTCACACACTCCGCTGCCGCCGACGAGGTGTCCATATAGTACAGCCCCGGCCCCTTCGCCGGCTCCTCCGCCGGACCCATGGCGTCGATATAGGTGCTGGTCCGGCCGATTTTTTCCAGGTTCCCCAGTGCCTTCTCCTCGATGGTCGTCAATCCGCCCAGGATATTGCCCTTGGTCGGTTGGCTGTCCGACAGATCCGAGGTTTTGAACTGTTCGATCACGTCGTCCTGATAGGCTTGGAACATCTTCATGAACTTCTCACCGGCCTCAGGCGTCGCGGCCCGGGCCGCACAGATATCCTCGGCCCCGGTGATCTCGGAGGTCTCGCCAAAACAGCCGTACAGGCCGTGCGGGATCAGCTTGTCATACATGTTGCCAACCGTCGGGCAGGACCCCAGCCCGGTGGTGGTGTCGCTCTCGCCGCATTTGGTCGAGACCCACAGGTCGGTCAGCGGGCAGACCTCCTTTTGCAGCTCGGTCGCCCAGTGGACATATTCCTTGGCCTTCCAGCTCGCCTGCCGAATGGTCTCGAAATCGCCATTCTGCTCGATCGAGAACCCGCTCACCGGCTTGCCGGTCTTGGCGATGCCGTCGACGATGACCTTGGTCCACTCCGGCTCGATCCCGATCACCACCACGGCGGCGACGTTCGGGTTGCTGCCGGTGCCGATCATGGTGCGGAAATGCAGGTCCAGATCCTCGCCGAACTGCAACCGGCCATAGGAATGGGGCAGCGCCATGGTACCTTTGACATTGTTGCCCACCGCCTCGCAGGCGGCGTTCGAGATGTCGTCGACCGGCAGGATGATGACATGATTGCGCACGCCGACACGCCCGTTCTCGCGGCGCCAGGCGTTGATGGTGTGGTTCTCGAAGCCCATGGGTTTTCTCCTCACCAACGCTTGGTTTTCAGATTGTGGACGTGGACATGGCCGCCCGGCTCGGCCGGGCCAACCATGCGGCCGATATCGACACCGTATTTGATCACCGTGTCGCCGGCCTTCAGCGCGGTAAGCGCCACTTTGTGGCCAATCGGGATGTCGGCCTTGGCGACCAGTTTGAAGTCAGAATTGTCATGGGTGATGACGCACAGCATCTCGGTGCCGGCGGTCAGTCCCTCGATGACCACGACGCCGACATTGTCGCGCCGGTCATGGACCAGGAGTTGGGGGATGCTCATCGGGTGGATTCCTTTGGCTGGCTCTGCTAACTCTGCTATCAGAGTTAACTGAGTTGGCAGAGTTACCGGAGTTGCAGGTGAGTCGCAACCCCGCTGCCA
>Ga0307379_10008674_pt1 | contig 13671 bp, 9 predicted proteins | sample UN2MG_FD_202237 | JGI IMG/M metagenome (GOLD analysis project Ga0307379, IMG submission 202237) | Soil microbial communities from Risofladan, Vaasa, Finland - UN-2 | ecosystem: Environmental > Terrestrial > Soil > Coastal area > Acid sulfate soil | place: Finland: Risofladan, Vaasa | collected...
CACTAATCTCTGCGGTATTGGCATAATGAGCTAACCCTCTAATAACTTCTTTAAACAAGAATTTAACTCTTTCGTTATCCAGACTTCCGAATCTCAATGCCCCTAAGCCGGCAACAGGTCTTGCTCCGGTGGTAAATATATCCCTTAAGCATCCGCCTATACCTGTGGCTGAAGCCTCAAAGGGCTCTACTGCTGAAGGATGATTGTGCGATTCTATTTTAAAGGCAACCCCCAGGCCATCACCTATATCAACTATTCCAGAGTTTTCCTCGCCTGCGCCAACCAATACCTGTTTGCCTTTAGTGGGGAATAGTCTAAACAACTTGCGTGAATTTTTATAGCTGCAATGCTCTGACCACATGGCTGAAAAAACACCCAATTCGGTAAAATTTGGAACTCTACCGAGCAATTTCTTTATCTCATTAAACTCTTCTTCCGTAAGTCCCAAATTCTTTGCCAATTCTAAATTAACAGCCGGTGTTTCCATTAAAGAACCTCTTCTTACGTCTTGTGGCGTTGCCTGTACTATTGCCTATGGGAAATCAATCTTCGAGAATTTTTTCTGCTTCTTTCTTATCGCATTCCATTATGTAGGGGATATCGCTTATTTCACTTGCCTCATGGGTTAAAGCAGCAATATCATTCCGTGAGACGTGTTCTAATGCAAATTTTCTTGCGCCGCACATAATTTGTTTGACTCCCTGTTCGACCCTTTTCATATACGTATAGAATCCGATAGCGCCTGTGGGAATTGAGTCAAACTCACTACCAAATTTGCGGCGAAGCTCTGAAGCAGTAATAAATATTTCATCTTTCGTTCGTCCAAAACGCGCCACGTATACGGGTACACTACCTTCTTCTATTTTTTTGCCTATGTTTTTACCCACCATTGCAGCAGCAAGTGGCGCCCTGGCCATGCCAACCAGTTTAAAGTACGGTGCCCCTAATGCCAAACCTTTAAAGATTTGGTCTTCCATGGTAAATCCACCAGCAATCGCAACATCAGGAATGTATTTTCCTTTCTTCGCTAACCTGTTCAGATATTGATAGAGAAGCGACCAGAGTTCAATTCCCGGCACGCCCCATTCATTCATCATTCTCCAGGGGCTCATTCCCGTTCCACCACCGGCTGCATCTACAGTCAGTAAATCAATTTTCGCTTCCGATGCGCATTTTACTGCAAGAGCCAAGTCCATCGGTCTATAAGCACCTGTCTTCAGAAAAATATATTTTGCACCTGCAGCCCTTAATTCTTTTACCCTTTTATAGAAACTTTCTTTTTCAATCATGCCAATCCTTGAGTGGCGTTCAAATTCCTGAAAAACATCGTGCTCGAAATCCTGTATAACCGCCGGGTCATAAGGATCGGGTAATATGATATACCCCCTGTCTTTTAGCATCTGGGCACGCTTTAAGTCTTTTACCTTTACCTCGCCACCGATGTCTTTTGCACCTTGTCCCCATTTTAGTTCCACTGCTTCAACACCTAATTTATCTATGGCATATTCAAGCACCCTGAGCTTTGTATCTTCGACATTTGCCTGGACAACGATAGCACCGTAACCATCCTGCTGCCATTCTTTGAAGATTTTAATCCTTCTTTCCAGTTCCGGGGAGTGCACGACTTTCCCATTCTTTATTTTCGCATCCTTGTCCATGCCGCATACATTCTCACCTATTGTGACTATTATACCCGAAAGTGCAGCGCCAATGGCAAGTCCTTCCCAGTTATTTTTAGCTATGGCTGTCGAGCCAAGTCCAGGAATAATAATAGGTATCCTCAATTTTATACCTTTATCGTGTCCTATCCTTCGCTCCAGGTTAACATTCGTGAATAGGGCCTTGTTGGAATCCGGCTCTATTCCATATGCACCTCTACATGTGCCAAGCATTGTAAAGTGAGATAAGTCCACAGGGTACGCTTTTTCACCCGCGGAACTGATTATCCCGTATGGATGAGGGTACATAACTTCTCTACCCCTGTAGGCAGACCTCCCAATTTCGCACATCCCGATACAGCCATCCACGCAAGTAACACACATTCCACTTATAGGTACAATAGCATCTTCTGTCCTGTTTTTTGTCAAAGTTGCTGCCGTTGCATTAATTTTTCCAAATTCCATTTTAATCCTCCTTTTTCTGTTCAGTTTCTTCTTTTACACATGTTCCGCATTCACCTTTCAGCCCCATCCAACAAGCGTAGTTCTCATAAACATCCAAGCATGTTGGCTGGAGTTCGTTGTAACATCTGCCACATAACACATTTTCCGCCTCAGGCCCTTCACATCTTAATGTACATGCTGGGCAGATGTACATACAAGCACCACACCTTCGACATTCTTCAGAGGTTATGTCAAACGGTGTGGTAATTTTCAGTTTGTTACCCCTGTTGACGAATCCTATAGCCTTTGCCATCATCTGTTCTTCACACATTCTTACGCACAGCCCGCAGTATACACAATCCTCACGCTTAGGCTTGAACCTGACCCGGCCCAGACCTATCTTTGCAGCCATATCCTGCAAAACCTTGGCTGCGGGGCACTGCGCTATGAGAAGCTCCAGCACCATTTTTCTCGCATCGATAACCCGTTTCGTGGCGGTTCTCACTGCAAGCCCTTCTTCAACAGGGTATGTGCAGGAGGTGACAAGTTTGGTCTGTTCGCCAGTGCCTATTTCTACTAAACACAAACGACATCCACCCCAGGCGGAAAGCCCCTCGTTATAGCAAAGGGTTGGAATCTCTAATCCTAAAAACCTTGCTGTATCAAGTATCGTCCAGCCTTTAGGAGCATCAAAATCGATTCCATCAATTGCTATCTTTGGCATTTTTACCTCCCGTTGTTTTGACAACTGCATCGAATTCGCACATATCATAACAAATGCCACACTTTATGCACTTATCCTGCACTATTGAGTGCGGTTTTTTACGCTCGCCTTCTATTGCCTCCTGGGGGCAGTTTTTCTTGCAGAGCTCGCAACCCGTGCATTTTTCGAGATTTATCATATATTGGATAAACGTTTTACATACCCCGGCATGGCATCTCTTTTCTTTTATATGAGCGGTATATTCATCCCTGAAATATCTTAACGTTGAGAGCACGGGATTGGGTACAGTCTGCCCCAGTCCGCACATCGAGGCATCCTTTATAACCCCTCCCAGCTCTTCAAGCAGGGTTAATCCCTCTTCTGTGCCGCGACCTTCTGTTACGGCCGTAAGAATTTCATACATTCTCTGCGTGCCTTCCCGACAGATAGAGCATTTCCCACAAGACTCCTCTTGCAAAAAGTTGGTAAAATACTTTGCAATATCAACCATGCAGGTATTTTCGTCCATAACAATCATGCCACCTGAACCCATTATAGCGCCCGCACCTGTGAGAGATTCATAGTCTACAGGTAAATGGAATAGTTCCTGGGGAATACATCCGCCCGATGGCCCGCCAATCTGAACAGCTTTCACCCTTTTGCCATCTAAAGCGCCACCAATATCAAATACCACCTCGCGGAGCGTGATACCCATTGGCACCTCTACCAGCCCGGTATTCCGCACCTTTCCTACGAGTGAAAATATCTTCGTGCCTTTGCTCTTTTCTGTGCCTATGCTGGCAAACCAACCTGCTCCCTTCTCTATTATTATTGGCACATTTGCCAGTGTTTCAACGTTGTTTATGTTTGTTGGTTTAGCGAAAAGCCCGTATGCTGCGGGAAACGGTGGCCTCTGCCGGGGAATTCCTCTTTTTCCCTCTACAGATGCTATAAGAGCAGTTTCCTCACCACAGACAAATGCACCCGCTCCTCTTGCTATTTTAATATCAAAAGTAAAACCCGAACCTAAAATATTTTCGCCCAACAAACCAAGTTTTCTTGCCTGTTCAATTGCGACGGTTACATGTTTCACCGCAAGAGGATATTCATTCCGCACATAAACCCACCCTTCTCCTGCGCCGATTGCATAAGCACCTATTATCATCCCCTCAATAACCGAATGAGGATTGCCCTCAAGCAGGCTTCTATCCATATATGCTCCCGGGTCGCCTTCATCAGCGTTACAAATTATATACTTAATGTCGCCTTTCTGGACACGAGTGACTTCCCACTTTCTACCTGTCGGAAAACCTGCTCCACCTCTACCTCTGAGGCCTGAGGCTTTTATTTCGCCTATTATTTTCTCCGGGCTCTTCTGTAACGCCCTGGCCAGAGCCTTATAGCCACCCAAAGCAATGTAATCCTCTACGTTCACAGGATCGACGAGTGGATTCTTACCTGATAGTATTCGCATCTGTTTTCTATAAAATGGTATTTCGGACATGTGGATGAAACCATTACCATTCTCTTTGTACACAAGGTCATCGACTACCTCCCCGTTCAAGGCAGATTCGACGACCCTCTTTGCATCCTCGGGTTTCAAATTCCTATAGAATATTTCCTCAGGGAAAATTATGACGTTAGGCTCAGCCTCGCAAAACCCGTGGCACCCGGTGACCTTTATTGAAACCTTTTTCTCCCGTCCTTTTACTGCTTTCTTAAACGCTTCAACTACTTTGAGCGCACCGCGCGCCTGGCCGCATGTCCCGCAAGATATAGAGATTAACGTCTTTTTTGGTCTATTTGCCAAAATCTTTTGACGAAATTTTTCAAGCTGTTCAGCCATTAGTAACTTAACCACTTTATTTTCCTTTTTTGACTAACCTCTTAATTTGCTTGAGCGTCTTCTGTGGCGTCATCTGACCATGATATTTTCCATTTACCACGACAATCGGTCCTATAGCACAGCAGCCAAGGCAATTTACTGTCTCCAGCGTGAATTGCAAATCTGGCGTTGTCTCCCTTGGATTTATACCCAATTCCTTTGACAACACATCAACAATCCTTACCCCTCCTCGAACATGGCATGCCGTACCCAGACAAACGGTAATAACGTGTTTACCCTTGGGCGTAAAGCTGAAAGCACTATAAAAAGTTGCTACTCCGTAAACATCCCTCAGAGCTATTCCTGACTTTTTCGCAACTTCCCTGAGGGCCTCTTCTGGCAAATATTTATAATGCTCCTGAATATCCTGTAAAGTAGAAAGCAGGAGTCCACCATGCCTTGTCACAGCGTCCTCAATAAATTTTGCTATCTCTATCATAACAAAACCTTTCTATAGCCCGGAATACGTTTTTTAATTATCTCTAATTTCTTTGCATTAGTCAAGAAAAATAATGGTCTACAAAAGGCACTATTGCCTTAATAAAAAAACGTCCCTCTTAGCAGACTTTGCTACTAAAAAGGACGTCTTTGTCCAATTATTTTGACAGTAAAGGAAAAGGGTTATAAAATAAAAAAGACGTTCTCTCGAACGCCTTTGTTCCTTTTCTTTTAGCACTAACCTTGTGCTATTAAAATTATATCACAAGGCCTCGGGCTTGTCAAGCTTTTTTTCGCTTTCAACGCACCGCAAGCGGTGCTACTCCAATCTTTGGAGTCTTCCCGAAAGGGAGGTTGGGAATAGCGAAACTTGTTTCGCATTAATAACGCAGAGCAAGCTCTGCTACTCCAGAATCTTTGGAGTCCTCCCGAAAGGGAGGCTAGGAGTAGCGAAACTTGTTTCGCGTTAATAACGCAGAGCAAGCGGTACTACTCCAATCTTTGGAGTCCTCCCGAAAGGGAGGCTGGGAGTAGCGAAACTTGTTTCGCGTTAATAACGCAGAGCAAGCTCTGCTACTCCAATCTTTGGAGTCCTCCCGAAAGGGAGGCTGGGAGTAGCGAAACTTGTTTCGCGTTAATAACGCAGAGCAAGCTCTGCTACTCCAGAATCTTTGGAGTCCTCCCGAAAGGGAGGTTGGGAATAGCGAAACTTGTTTCGCGTTAATAACGCAGAGCAAGCTCTGCTACTCCAGAATCTTTGGAGTCTTCCCGAAAAGGAGGTTGGGAATAGCGAAACTTGTTTCGCGTTAATAACGCAGAGCAAGCTCTGCTACTCCAGAATCTTTGGAGTCCTCCCGAAAGGGAGGCTGGGAGTAGCGAAACTTGTTTCGCGTTAATAACGCAGAGCAAGCGGTACTACTCCAATCTTTGGAGTCCTCCCGAAAGGGAGGTTGGGAATAGCGAAACTTGTTTCGCGTTAATAACGCAGAGCAAGCTCTGCTACTCCAGAATCTTTGGAGTCTTCCCGAAAGGGAGGTTGGGGCTAACTAGCTGGCGGGGTGGAGAACTTGCTTTTCCTTCCTAATACGTCGTAGATCTTAACTTTTTCTTCTTTTCCCCTTAGCTCAACAGCGGGAATCTCTCTCACTTCAATATCATCTTTAACTTCACTATAGGTGCTTTCACTTATCAGTATTTTAGTTCCAAACTGTTTATTCAACGGCTCAAGTCTTGAGGTCAAATTAACTGTATCTCCAATAACTGTATATTCCATTCTCACTTCGCTGCCAATATTTCCTGCCACAAGATTTCCTGTATGAACGGCAACTCCGATTCTTATCTCGTTTTTTCCCTTTTTTACTCTCTTTTTATTGAACTCTTTCAACTTCTCCTGCATTTCCAGTGCAGCAAATACTGCTCTCCTGGCATCATCTTGATGGGCTATGGGAGCACCGAATACAGCAAGAAGTGCATCTCCAATAAATTTATCCAGCGTTCCTTCATATTTTGTCACCACGCTTACCATTTCACTGAAATACTCGTTTAAAAAGTCGACAACCTCTTCGGGAGGAAGTTTCTCGCTCAGTGCAGTAAAATTTCTTACATCGCTTATGAGAACAGTTGCCCTTTTCCTTTCTCCACCAAGTTCAAGCCTTCCATTCAGAATTGCTTCGGCAACCTGTTTGGAAACATATTTACCAAAAGTATTCCTTATAAAATCCCTGTCTTTAAGCCCCTTTATCATTTCATTAAAAGTATTTCCCAGTTCTCCCAGTTCATCTTTTCTTTTCATTTCCACTTTCTGTTCTAAATCTCCCTTTCCAATTTTTCTGGCAATATCAACAAGCACATTTATTGGAGAAACCATAAATGTGACCACAATTACCGTAACAAATATACTAAATGCAAGAACCCCTATGGTTATTAGAATAATTTTATTTCTCATCTCTACCAGTGCTGTTGATATTGATTCCTGAGAAAATCCTATTCTTACACCACCTGCAAATTTATCGCCAACAATAATGGGAACAGAAACTCTGTAGAGATTCTCTTCTCGTTTAACAACTATCTGCTTTCCTGCAATTTCCTCTGCCTTTTCCCCGATTTTTGCTGTGTCAGAATGCGAAATGACTTCTCCTTTTTCATCAAAAACCATAGCATAAAGAATTGCTTTTTCTTTAATCATTTCCGTAACAGAAAAATATAAGGAGAATGCGTCTGGCTGGGGAAAAAGAGATTCCCTAACATTCCGGGCAAAGAATTCTGCCCTTATCTCCATTTCCTTTATAAGAGAGTTTCTCGTTTGCCTTAAAATCAATGATGCCATAATAAGCATAATTACCAAAATCACTACTGAGACAATTCCTGAAAACTTAATGGCGATTCTGGAAACTCTTTTCATCTTACTCCCGATGTAATCTATCTAAGGACAGCGATTTTACATTTCTGTTTTTTCCCGCCGGCTTCAATCAAACAGATATATCCCCCATTTTCTACAATCTTTCCCTTTTCATTTTTTCCATTCCATGGCCACTGGTTCAATCCTGCTCTTCCCGAAATATTTTCCCAGGAATATACCAGGTCGCCAGTCAAAGTAAATAGTTTTATTTTCACGTCGTCATCATCCTCTTCAAGGTAGTAGCAAATCTTGGTGTCTTCTGTATCAGGATTGAATGGATTGGGAGCATTAAATGGTTTTTCCTCTAAACTCTTCTCTACTTCTTCCCCTTTGAAAAACACATAAATGTCGTTGAGATTCTCATCTCCATCATAACCACCAAAAATGTACACCATTCTTTCACCCGCCCCACCCCAACCTGCTCCTGTTGCATGTCCTGTCCTTCCCGAAGGCAAATCCCCGATGGGATAAATCCTTTCCCACCTGTAATTAGGTTCTCCGGGACCAGGGGTGTGCAAAATCCAGAAATCATCGAGATATTCTCCATTCTCATCCTGTCCGCCAAAAATAAGCATACCCCCCGTTTCTCCCGGCGATGGGTCCATCCACACCGCAGTATGTTGCCAGCGGGCAGGAGGCTTATCCCCGGGTATATTTGTTTCTATCCAGTTTTCTGGCAAAAATCCTAATTCCCAGCAGTCATTAAAGAATTTACCATTATTTTTTCCTCCAAAAACCATCATTTTCCCTGCTCCCCACACTGCTGAATGTCCATAGCGGCCAGGAATTTCTCCTAAAGGATCTAAATTTATCCACACAAGGCCATTAAAATCTAAAGCATAGGTATCGTTTGATGCAACAATTGGATAGCCCGTATAACCTCCAAAAACAATCATCTTATTGCTATAATCATAAACTGCCGTATGTTCTGCCATGGGAGGAGGAGGAGGAGGAGGACCAAGAGGGACCAATTTTTCCCACTTAGAACTCCAATCCCAAGGGTTTGCCAATTTATAGGGGACTATATCACTGGGAGCGACCAAAGGAGATTCTGAACCGCCAAAAACGATAATATAATCGTCTCCTGCCCCTCCGGAGACGAAAATCCCGCTATGTCCTCCTCTCTCAGAAGGAGTATCAGGCTCTCTGGTACCCGTATTTTCCCATCTCCAATTTCCTCCTCCTTCTTCCCTAAGTATCCATAAGTCATTGTCCTGGTCAAATCCGCCAAAGACAAATTGCTCAGAACCACCAGAACAGATTAAAACATGACCTTCTCTCTCATCCGGCAGATTACCAATTGGTTTAAGCTCCTCACAGACCTGGGCCATTACCAATTTTCCCATTCCCAGAATTAAAATCAATCCCAAAATAGCAATTTTTTTTCTCATTTTTTCCCCATTAACTCAAGTACACTTTTTGCTTTTTCCAGTAGTTTATAAGCATTCTCATTTATCGGGTCAAGTTCCAGAAGTTTATTCAAAACACTTATCGATTCTTCATATTTTCCTTTTAAATATAAATCTGCCGCTTCATAATAAAGCGCATCGATCTCAGCCCGGCTTACTTTCTTAACTACTTCGGCAGCCTGTTCCTTTGTTTTTTCTATATATTCTTTTGCCTCTTTATTCTCCGGGGCAAAATTGAGTACTACCTTAAATTCCTTAATTGCGCTAGCGCTATCTTTCTTATCAAAGAATTCCTTCCCTCGGGAAATGTGAACTTTTATTAACCTTTCAATCTTCTCTTTTGTCTGGTCAATATTTTCTTTCGCCAGAGTATGTTTGGGATTTATTTTTAGAATTTTCTCCCACTCTTTAATAGCTTCAACGTATCTTTCCTGCTCATAAAACCTGTCTCCCCTACCCAGAAGATTGGCAATCTCTGCTTTGCTTTTTTCTTTCACCTTTTCCAAATATTTTTCTCTGTCTATCTTTGAAAGTTTTCCTTCAATTCTTTCAATATATTCTTTTGCCCTGATGCTTGTTGGGTCGAGCTTTAAAACCTCTCTCCATTCATCAAGCGAGTCAATAAGCTTTCCTTCCTCATAGAATGAATATGCCTGGCCAATATGTTTTTCCATCAATTTCCTATTTACAGTAATTTCCATTTCGCGGGAAACTTCTTCCACTCTCTTTTGAATTTCCAGGTCATCGGGACGCCAGATTAAGGCCCTATCCCATTCTGCCAGAGCATCCGCCAGTCTTCCTGCCCGATAGTGCTCCAATCCTGATTTGTAGTATTCTTCCGCCCGCAATCTGGCCCTGTATCTTGTGAACTCTGCAATCTCAATAATCTGCCTGCCAAATTTAAGGGTGACGGAAAACCTGTGACTGAGCCCCAAATCGTGAGGAGTAAACCCATAATCAAACTGAACCCAGCGATAGAGAAATCCCAAACCAAAATTAAGGTTATCCTTTCCATATCCCAGGCGAAAAGCAATAGTATTCTTGAACCAGTATTCTCCCCCAAAAGCGACCTTTAGGCCTCCAAGATATGGTTTGTTTAAATCGATATTTATTGTTAATTTGTCCCTCCATTTAGGAATTAGATTTCTCACCTGATAGGATGTTCCAAATTTAAGATTTAAGCCGTAAGTTTCTTGGGTACGAGAAATTCCATCTGATTTCATCTGAACCTTGGGGGGAACTAAATTCTGCAAATTAACGCCAAATGAAAGCCTTCTTAACTGCTGCCAGAAAAAGCCTTCACCTTTTACATCCTGCGGGTGGTAGAGAAGTCCTAAATCCATGCCAAATCCACTACCAGAATACTCATTATCCTCTACAGGCATTCTCTTTTGTACAATTTTAAAGCCGAGTCCTGCGGAGAGAAATGGAAAAAATTTGCGGCCATAGGCAAGGAGAAATGCCATTTGTTTTATATCAAAATAATATTCAGGGTAGTCAATGATGCTTTCTCTATATTCAAAGTTACTGCTTTGTAAATTTATAAATCCTATTCCAAACGTTCCCATTTTTTTTGTGGGGTGGCCATATCCAGCGAAGAGATAATTTGTCTCTTCCCAGAGTGGGGCTTCAAAGAATGTGAGTTGATTTCTGGGGAGTCGGGAAAGTCCGGCAGGATTCCAGTAGATAGCAGTAACGTCATCAGAAAGGCCGGTAAAAGCGCTTCCCATTGCCTGGGAACGGGCGCCGGTCCCAAAATTCAAGAATGAACCAGGAGCGCCGGCATCTCCTGCTCCCCATAGCTGGGAGGGAAAAATAAGAAATGAAAATAGGAAGGTTAGGACTGCGATTTTAGGAACGCGTTTTTCCATTCATACAATTATAACATCTTTTAAAATTTAAATCAACAAGAAATTGCTATTCCCGGCCCCGGCAAGCTTTTACGCAGATTCCGCAGATGTGGTGTCCTATATTACAAACCTTTCTGAATTCATCCAATTTCCTATAACAGGCAAGCCGGTCAAAATCTTCCACCCTCTCCTTGATAGCTTCTGCCGGGCAGACTCCCAGACAATCTTTACAGTCACCACAACCATCCTCTATCGGTTTGTCGCAGGGAAGAGGAAAATCGGTTAATACAGTAACCAGTCTAATCCGGGAACCAAATTCTGGATTCACCAATAGATTGTTCCTACCAATCCAGCCCAGTCCTGCCTGTTGTGCCACTTCTTTGTGGGAAAGATGTCCCCTCTGATTCTCCCAATCGATGGTCTGAGAAGATGGTATGGGCAGAGCGCTCCCGCCTTTATGTTGAATGAACTGCGTCACTCCCAGAGCCAGACGGTCCAAAAAATAATTCACCTGGCGATAATGGTAATAGTATAGTTTAGTTGGTCTATCTTCGATACTGTCAATTATCTTATCAGATAACCTCACTGCTAAAGAAATTCCTTTATCCAGTCCTTTAATGACTTGGGGAGATAAATCTAAAAATTTGCCCTTCAATTTGGAAATGTCACAAACTCCAAATAACGAAGATCCCCATCCCAAAGCAAATTCTTTTAATTTAGAATAGTTTTCTTGCTCCTCACCCATATTTCACATCCTTTTCATATGAACCATTAAGATAGCGATTGCCGCTGGAGTAACTCCTGAAATGCGTGAAGCCTGCCCTAAAGAGTCTGGTCTTATTTTAGACAATTTCTCCCTGGCTTCATTAGATAAACCAATAATTTCCTGATAATTAATTTTTGCAGGAATTTTTCTATTCTCCATCTTTTTAAACTTTTCTATCTCTTGTTCCTGGTGTTTGATATATCCTTCATATTTAATTTGAATTTCCACCTGTTCGGCTATCTCCAATGGAACCTCGCCACTTCTCTTATCAAAAAGTTTCAAATCAGAGTAGGAAACTTCTGTCCTCCTTAATAGTTCAGCCAAACTGATTGGACTTTTCAGAGTTACCCATCCCAATTCGGAAAATTTCTTATTTGTCCGGGAATCGGGAAAAATCTTGACCTCTTTTAATCGGGTCAGCTCCTGTTCAATAGCTTTCTTTTTAGCTTCCACCTCCCGGTATCTCCCTTCTCCAATCAGCCCGATGGTGTATGCCTTCTCGGTTAGTCTCAAATCGACATTATCTTCTCTCAAAATTAGTCGGTACTCAGCCCGGGAAGTGAACATACGATAGGGTTCCTTAGTGCCCTTGGTCACTAAATCATCAATCAAGACACCAATATAAGCTTGCGAACGGTCGAGAATAAACGGTGGCTTATTCTCTATTTTCAGAACAGCATTAATTCCACCGATTAATCCCTGGGCTGCTGCTTCTTCATAACCTGTGGTTCCATTAATTTGGCCACAGAAGTAAAGATTCTCGATTAATTTAGTCTCCAGTGTTGGTCGAAGCTCGGTGGGTTCGACGTAATCGTGTTCAATACCATAACCGGGTCGCATTATCTCTACCCTTTCCAGGCCCTCGATACTACGCAACATCCTGAACTGGATATCTATGGGCAAACTGGTGGCTAAGCCATTAGGATAAACTTCGGATGTATCAACACCTTCTGGTTCCAAAAAAATCTGATGGCGTTCTCTTTCCGGGAATTTCATTACCTTATCTTCAATGGAGGGACAGTAACGTACCCCTGTCCCCTTGATAACACCAGTATACAGAGGGGAACGGTCTAAACCTTCTCTGATTATCTGGTGCGTTTTACTGTTGGTATAGGTAATATAGCAGGGGAGTTGAGACTGAGTTACCTTTTTAGTAGTAAAAGAGAAAGGAAAGGGAAGTTCATCGCCTTCTTGTACTTTAAGTTTAGAAAAATCGATAGTTTTTCCATCCAGGCGAGGACAGGTTCCTGTCTTGAATCTGCCTATGCGAAAACCGAGTTCCTTAAGATTCTCTGAAAGTTTTACTGCCGGGAAGTCACCCATCCTGCCAGCAGGGAAATTGGTCAAACCAATATGAATTAATCCATTTAAAAAAGTTCCGGGAGTAATAATTACTGCTTGTGTATAAAACTTCTCACCAATGCTTGTTTTTATTCCTACCACTCTTTTTTTCTCCACCAGAATTTCTTCAACCAGGGCTTGTTTCAATTCCAGATTTTCCTGTCTCTCTAAGACTTTTTTCATCTTCAACCGATAGGCTTGCCTATCCACCTGTGCTCGTGAACTACGCACAGCTGCACCTTTGGTCATGTTCAATCGTCGAAACTGAATAGCTGTGGCATCCGTGTTCTTACCCATCTCTCCACCTAAAGCATCGATTTCTTTAACCAACTGACCCTTAGCTAAACCACCAACTGCCGGGTTACAAGACATAAAGGCAATAGTATCCAGATTCATAGTCAAAAGTAGAGTCCTAAAACCAAGCCGGGACGCTGCCAGAGCTGCTTCACAGCCAGCATGGCCACCACCCACTACAATAACCTGATATTTTTTATCTCGTGATTGTAACTCAGACATAACTATCTGTTCCTTTGATTGTGGAAAACCCAAATTGAATGCCCTGTCCCGATGAATCGGGACAGTGGCAGAGCTTCGCTCTGCAGCTACATCCCCCCTCACCCTTACCCTCTCCCCTTGGAGAGGGGCTTACGGCGCAATTTGAATTCACGTTAGAAAAAAATGTCTTCTGCCCCAATCATCAGAGCAAAAGACATCAACGTCATATATTGACACTCTCCACGACTAAACTCGGGAGATTCTTAAGTGGTTGACGCCCTCTG
>Ga0307379_10008677_pt1 | contig 13669 bp, 14 predicted proteins | sample UN2MG_FD_202237 | JGI IMG/M metagenome (GOLD analysis project Ga0307379, IMG submission 202237) | Soil microbial communities from Risofladan, Vaasa, Finland - UN-2 | ecosystem: Environmental > Terrestrial > Soil > Coastal area > Acid sulfate soil | place: Finland: Risofladan, Vaasa | collected...
CGCCCACCAACCGCACCCTCATAGTATCTTCACATCACTCAACCCTAAGCATTCACCATCCATGGAAGACAACACCGACAACACAACAATGGCTGATAGGAACTGTTTTGATGATTTTTCTGCCTGGTGGGAACAAGAAGAATCGTTGCTAATTTATGTTCTAGTAACTCTCATGTACAACAAACCGCGCACGATTGATGCAATCGATGCTTCGATTCAAGCAGCACCGGGCGACAGCACGTTAAATTCCCTCAGTGCGATTGTCAATAACTTCAGACAAGACACCCCTCAGCACTCTATTGCATGCTTAGACACATTCATGGTCCCAGGGGTCGATACCCCGTCAGTGATGGATATCATGCATTGCATCACTAAGGTCCTATGTCATGACAATCCGTTTGCATTCTCAACGAGAAACAAGGGAGGAGAGATTGTTAAGGATTGCTCTGTCTATATTTTAAAACTAACCCCGAAGAGCAAGAAATAATTTTCCAACATGTTGAGTGAGGACCTTGAGGTCCAAGGAATTGAGTTCGTCGGAAAACTACCTGAGAACCTTATTTTTGAAATCGATCGATCAACCCCATCAATGGGGAAATATCAGAAGCCATTAAACGCCAATGGAATACAGATGACAAGTGATGATGATGGAAGTGTAGTAACTGCGACATACTCTTGCACTAACATCATCAAACACTACGGTACCTTCGCAACAGGCGATTATGTTGGTCCCTACTGTTTGGAGGTTAAGTCTGGAGAATGGTTCCAGTTTGTAGAGGGTTATTTCAACGCAGCGGAAGGTGCACAACAGGATAAAGGTAAGGTTGGGGTGCAAAATGAGGTAGCTGTAGTTTACATCTATACGAAGGATTAAATGCTCGATAATACTATTAATCTTAATTATTCATTTTATCTAATATGTTCGTCTAACTAACTAGATGATTTAGCTTCTATGATTATGGGGGTATTGCATTGTATTGACCGGTTTATGCGGTGGACTCCTTGTTGAGGTTGTTAAAAACTGTAGAAAGTACTCGAGCGTTCCAACTGGCTGAACCAGCTTGCTCAGGAAGATGTGGAACCTCGAAGTGGAGGCTTACAGTTTTAGGCACCTCCAATCGGCCGAGAACAAGCCAAAACTAGTTTGCAATGCTTCCGGTGGTCTTCCTCCTACGCTTCCTTTATTTCTTGATGAATGACATTCCCACTTTGAAGACTGCGTTGCAGAACTGTGTTTTGAAGTCAATCGCGGCCCGGTGGCACCTCACCATCTCTTTTAGGTGTTCGATCTTCTGAGCACTCACTTGGTGCCGTGTTATTGAAAACCACTTTCTTCAACTCTCCACAGCGACCAGCTTTAATAGTAAGAAGATAATAGGCACCAATACACTCTCTAGCTAGCCCGCCGAGCCTTTGTCGCCGTACTGCTGGTTCTGCTCCTTCTAGCGCAGTCGTCTCCCTTTTCTTAGTCTAATTAGTCTAAGCATAATTTGTTTCATCCTCACTATCATTCCATAAGGTTGAAGTTAATGAATTACTATCAATTCTAGTAATGGGCTTGCAGTGTCTCCATTAATAGTTCGTCAAGGAACCAACGGTGCTAGTATTGTTCTAGCTCCTCGCCTGATTTTACTGCTTAGCATAGGCTGGCTATAATGAACTAGCTTTTGAGAATAAGGTCGTTTCACCGTATGTGCTGGATTAGATGACATGTTAATTGAAATACTGGAAGTGGCCGAACGTCCTTAAAGTTGGATGCAATGGAGTTATAGACGAACCAAGTGGAGTGTCTCTAACGTTATTTCGAATAGGGTCAGTGAATAATGTGGTCGATCTGTCGTTGAAAATGTGTCGGGGGTTAAAACCTCTGCGCACCTTCTAAAGTCCTTCTAAACAAATAACTACTATTGCCTCAACGATAAGTCCTACTTTAACGTTAAAAACCTGTAGAAACTACTCGAGCGTTCCAACTGGCTGAACCAGCTTGTAGGGACGTCAGCATCAAGAATGTCAAAACAAATGCTGGCTCCAGAACTAGCTACCACCTGCTAGCCTGATGGTAGATCTTTTTATAAATGTCTTCCAGACTCTTGCCCACCACAACAACAGCAACCACCACACACACATCACCCCACCTAGTACAATGGCAGACACCAACACCATCGCTGCAGTGGAATGGACACAGCTCCTGCATTTGGGGATGAATGGCGAACTAAAATGGGTCAACTTCAAGAAGAAGTGGTGGCCTGCAATTCTCTATCACAACGTTTATAGACTCATCGTGGACATTGAAGGTGGCACTGACTGTCAACGGTTCAAATTTAAGTGTATCCACCACTTCCGGAATCATTATCAAGGCATTAAGAACTACTCAACAGTGCCAGTAGCACTTGTCTTTCATGGTCATACTTACCGCCTCTGCTATTCAAAAGACCCCGCCTCCCCCATACAAGAACAAGACTTCTACTCCCACATCCAAGAAAATGTGTTATACCATAATAATTCTGACCAGCCTTTGGCAAAGAAATTCCACGAGGCGTTTTCACGTTTCCTTGCTAGTCTTGATAGTTCTAGCGCTGATGCTGATTCTGATGCACCATCAGATCTCACAGATGACCACACAGATGATCTCACAGAAACAGTTTGGATGTCATTCAGTCCAGAACAAAACATGACAGATGATGAAGACATGGTCATGCTAACCCAGGACCGAAGTGGCGAAAGAGAGGATTTTGAATGGCTAAATCATGGTGCCAATGTGAAACAAGAAAGGAAGAAAATTTCCTCTGTGGTTAGAGCTATTGCTGAATCAGATTATGATTCACTACCAGATGTTCTGCCATCCAGTCCAGAACACAACATGGAAGATGATAACGATGTGGCCATGCTAACCCAGGAACAAAGTCCTTGCTCTGATGACCATGACAGTGACAGCACCAGCGGTTCTAATTCAAATAATGATACCCCGGTCTATGAATTTGCTGCCAAAAACTCATATTGGGGTGTAACTTTGGCTGAAAGGTACTGATGTAGTAATGTAATTTGCTATCCTTTATAATAAATCGGTTAGTGTGGCTTATATGTACTTCATACGCTATGTGTATAATAAATTCCAATACTTGGATTTACTCAACTGAACTCCCCGCATACTCATTGACACGCCACTACACTCATGCACGCGTTCTTGCCTCTGACATTGAAGCTGGTCTCTTGTCTTCCGATATGTGTACTGAGACCCACAGTGACATGGATGTTGATAAAACCATTGTTGACAGCATTGTTACCAACACGAAGACGTCACTCGGTGTTAACCCTAAACGGATGCATGCCTCCCCAGACTAGTACAATTGGCAAGAAACGAAGTGTGAATGATCATGATGTCAAGAAGTAAAGGTGTTGCGATGAATAAGTATCTAATCTCAAATAGTATAGAAGATCCATTGTACCCTAACCCACCCAAGTCTACGGAGCAGCCTAAGCAGCTTAAGGAGAAACCAAAGAAACGAGGTAAACGTCAAAAAATCGCGTCGATGACGACCCCATTTCCAGAGAAGAAAATCAAGAAGGAAAGGAGTGATGACCCGCCTCTACCATCAGTTTTGTGGGAAGGATAGACATGGACATGGCAGACACAGTGTTCAGTAAAGAGTGTGATCACGGGGTAAACATCACCATGTAGTAATCTGAGATCAATATTTTCCACACGGGATATTCTAATTCATTAAATGCAATGTTTCTACATCTTGAAGCCATTGAGATTCAAGCTTGGTTGAAGCGGTGATAGCACCCGCTCCCGATGATGTGGAAGAGGTAGATATGGCGTAAAGAATATGGATTCACTATTTTGCGGGTTCTCCATCTGCCCATCGAGGCGTGCAGTGACGTGAGAGAGGCTCATACTGAATTTTCGTCTAAATGCCGATGCTGAACCCCTACTCGAGGAGGTTCTTAGGATATCAAACATGATACCACGATAGGAATTCTTGCAAGTATTAGGCATATTCTACCTAGCTCCGCTGTCCATTGGGTTCAGCAGCTCATAAGGTTTGACAGCTGTTGTGCTTGACCGTGTTCAGTCTTACAAACGCATCACAGGAGCCGGTACCCAGCGTGGCTGCCATAGAAGGACGGATTTCTTCCTTTTATCGCCAATGTAAACATCGAGACGCCCCCGTAGGAGAAGAAGAAAACACAGTCAATCTTAGATTCTCCGCCTCTAATTCCGATCTTTGAACCCCTTGCCACGGCCCTCGCGAATGAAGAACTGATTTGGAAGTGCTGAGAAGACTGATAGTTAGTAGTGGAAACAAGTAGAATTAAAATGAACGACAGAAGATAGACAATACGTACCAGGATATGGCATCTGGTTAGCGTTTGTTCAGCCTGTGAGTATATTGTAGACCTGAATGACATCCCACAAGACTGAAAGACTGGATGACGAATACATCCTCTCTTTGTGTATGATATGTATAAACAAAAGACCTGTTAGACTCTTTATTTTAATAAGACTAAGACGTTTTGTTCCCTCATGGAATCGTTCGAACCATTCTTGTTTTCGTGTTATATATGCCCTCTGAATTTTTTGATTGCATAACCGTTGCATTTCCAACTGTTGATTTATTCGGAAACTGTATCTATTCCATCCTCATCTCCTCAACCTACTGGTACCATAGTACAAGTTGAATTGTTCAACCCAACAACACTCAATAATACATGAACAGAGTTGTAATCAGCTCAGTAACAATCATCAATAAACACATTGACACACACACGCATCTCATTCATTCTTCTATATTGGATCCATGCACGAACTTAGAGATAGGTTGGTAAATGCAATTGCTCCTCGGATCACAGGATACTTCTCTCCCGATGAGCAAGATGATCTTGCACGTAATGTTACAATTGTCTACAGAGAAATTGTCTCTGGTGAATCTAAAAGAATCAAAATCGGTAGCGGAAAGGTGACGAAGAGGCGTCAGAAAAGAGAGAGATGTCCCATTAAGACCCTTGCTGCTCAGTTGCATGTGTTGCCCCTCGCGGTTTCCGAAGAAGACAGTGATCATCCCGGTATAGTTGTTGTAAACTTGGAATCTGACAATTCTTTCAAATCTGGAATCATTTGCGGGAATCTAATCGCATCCAGAGACCTCAAGTCTAAAGATTCAGCGATTCCATTACCGCCGGCCAGTCATAGGAGATGCTCAGAGCACTCGAGTTTAGCAGACAATAATTACGATATAAAGATTGATGGTAAATTAGCTGCCAGGCATCTCAGAGGAGCATTGTCGACTGATGCAGTCACCGGACAATTCGCTTTAGCATTACTTCAGATCGTTGCCTTCAAAGGTGGCTATTGTAAGGTAAATTCATGACATGTCATGTAGGGGAGTTTTATATCTGTTATCCCTATTCATCTCTGACGTTGGCAACACTGTTCTGTAACAGGGTGGAGGATTTTCAGGAACAATCACCCCGACTCTAATCAAGAGGCAACTGAAATTTCCTTGCTATCGTAGAGCTTACGGCATTGCCAACATTGAAGAACTAATCAAAATCGAGATTACCTCCACTGGCAAATCCTCACGTCTATATTATAAGAACCGAGATCATGTGGTCAAGAACTTTCAACTTGGGAATTGGGTCGGACGGAACCAGGTAGATGGTGATTTTCTTGACTCTATTAAGAAAGCTTGGAACTCTGAGGTACATCCCATCTCCGGTATTGCATGGCTGGAAGTGGAATCATGTATTACATTATATTCCGAGTCCATTGATCAGATTCTGATTGATCACATGCAATCCTTTGTCCAGATAAATGATTCTGAACTTGCACATGCAACCCGTGGCATGAAGTTTGTTTCCAACTTAATCGATGACTCTCTCAGTCGTATAGCTTTGCATACTGATTCTAAATCATCCCTTCCTACGATCCTCACCTCTATCAATCCTACTCCTGCATTAACTCGCGAAGGTGGCGAATTGTTTCTGTATAGGATTGGTTTTGCTCTCAAGTATTCGGATGCTGATGTGGTTCTTATGGATGGCAGTGTTGAACATTGTGTGTTGACGATGCGAAAAATGAACAACATTAAAGCTTGCTATAGGTTTAGTTGTGTCAAGTTCAACAACAAATTTAATCCCGGCAATACCAAACATTCACCCCACCGCAATCAAAATAAAAGAGAAGTTGTTGCTGAGAGGATGAGGAAGAGAAGTAAACCCTCGTAGATTGAGAGTAAAGGGAAGTGAGTGGTTCCTAACAGTAGTTGCTGAGAGGAAAGGGGAAGATAAGTGAAGTTTTTGCGAGGAAGAATGAGTGCAGGTTCTGTAGTTTTTGTTGAGAATTTGTGAGCAGTGGTCCCAATGTTATGTCTACGACAAATGTGCCGTCTTATCGACATTTCTCGTTTATACATATAAGCCCATTTCATTCGTGCATATCACTCTTGCTTACTCTTAAAAAGCCTTTTTGAATCGAATTTTGGAACCCCCCCCCTGCGTTAATCTCACCCATGCGATGGCATCCATCACACCCAACTCACTTACTCCCAGCATCAAGCGCTCTTTAAGAAGACAACGCCAACAACAATAACCCCAACAGTCACTGCTTCCATCCTTTTTGTGTTGTATCGATAACCATGAGAATCCTATGCATTCCATTCAGCGATAGCACCAGTACAGATGTGGAATTTGAACATGACTACGTGTTGGACCCTAGGCCCAATGCCACCTTTCCGAGGGGGTATAAACTCAGTTTATTTGTCAACGGAAGGATCCTCACAATCACGAGGATTGATGACTATGAAGAACAAGGGAAAGGATGGGAGGAGGATGATTTGTATCTGCGGGCGTACTTGCCAACGGAGGTCATTCCTGACTTCACGTCGACTGTCTACACTTATTGGGGCCTCGATCATGAATATGCCCCACGTGATACCACGAAAGTCATCTTTCATCCGTCCGTTACTACCATCCAGGATCGTGCTTTCATGCATTGTGAGTATCTGGTGCGGATTCAAATATCTGATCACATCACGAGAATAGATCAGAATGCTTTCTATAGTTGTGTTTCCCTGAAATCCATCCGATTGTCGAAAAATCTTGAATACATTGGGCAACAGGCTTTCAGGGGCTGCGAATCATTACAAGCAGTATTCCTTCCGCCAACTGTCACACACATTGGTGGTCAAGCCTTTCGATGCTGCCAGTCCTTGAGATTCTGCATCTTGCCAGAACCAATTGATCATCTATTTGGTTTGCATCTCAGTGATTTGGTTTTCTATCGGTGTGATCGTTTATTGACGACAGTCAATTACGAATTTGTGGACGAGGACGAGTGGGATCTGGAGACAATAAATAACTACCAATTGAATCAATGGGTGATGCAAAGATATGCCAAATTACCATTCCATCAAGCTTGCTCCAGCACTTCCATCAATCCTCAAGTCATTCTGAACGGTATTGAACATGCTACTGAGGTTGATGATCAACAAATGACTGCATTGCATATTTTATGTGCCAATCCGCATGTTACTGAAGATTGTATCCGGGCCTATCTGCAATTGACTCCAGAAGCTGCCGAACAGGAGGACGACGATGGAATGACTCCTTTTCAGTATCTTTGTAGGAATGATATTACTTTGTTTGATGACAGGAACTTTTCTTCGAAGATGGCATTGTGGTACGGCTGCATGCCTCCCCAGACCGAAACTGGCGGCAATAAACGAAAGCGCAGATGATCGTGGTGTGACTACGATCGTATGCTGGTCTTGATTTATTACTAAAGAGTATTGGTAGGGATATGATCGCTGTAAACGAAACTATGACTAAATAGTATCGGTTAGGGGTATGCCACCCACTATTTAAACTAAAGATGTATGATTTGATTGCTACCATTGTGATATAAATGCTATGGTGATTTATTATGATTCAATTCTACGACGATTGCTCTCCGTGGAGGACCGGATTATTCATAATCCTATCGAGAGCTCCAGTATGGTTCTCTGTATGGACAAGGATGCTGTTGGAACAAACATCTCGGTGAAGACCGATACGGTTAATGGGCCCATAACCGATGACAAGTCAAAGAGTGTCACCTACGCTGACGTCGTACCTAGGTGAAGAATAGTAAGAGTGAGAAGTTGAAGCCAAGATCCAACCTCTCATCAATTGCAACAATCCCTAATAAGTAAGCAAGATTTAATTCATCACCTTTTGTTACCTGACTCCACGTCGTTCCAAGCTAAGTAATACATCATAGATTGAAGGTCTTGATCGATTTGGAAAACGTGATATCAACATTGATCCAATTGAAACTTTTGAAGAACCTTTTCTTTTCATCGAATGAACGACGACGGAACACTATACACCAGAAAACCAGTATACCCCATTGACACACCGAAAAGGTTGAACCTAATCCACTCACTCAAAAAGGACGGATTTTCCGAAGCGGAGAGCGTAGCAAAGGTTGACGAATTTGAGAAAGAAAGAGCGAACGAAGAACGGATTGAAAAGGAAGCCTACCTTGACCGGAACGCTGAAACTTGGAAGAAGATCACGTATTATAGAACCGAGGAAGCCCGCTTTAGAGCCATTGCAGACGAATACGGCCGCAAAGCACGCGTTGTCCACTCTGAACTCGAAAGCAGAGAGGAACTGGTCAGAAGGAGCAGACTCAAAACAAGAAACGAAGTACGTGCCAAGAGAAAACGCGAACACGAGGAGAGAAAACGCGAACACGCGGAAGATACTGCTCTTGAGAATTTGAACCCAAGGTAAAAAATGTCCGACAGCGACGCCTCAGCAGGCACTGGAACCCCAGCCGCCGCACCACCCGCACAGAACACAAGCGCGCGAGGAGGACGTGGAGCAGGAAGCCATCCCAGTGTTAATTGCTAGTGAGAGTGAGCAAGTTATGAGCAAGTTAGCGAGCAAGTTAGTTGTAAGAGTAATTATCCGATGGTCGAATCGACAAATCAACCATTACATACGGTACTAGTATGAACTAATCGAGATGTATTAGCTAGTGAGAGTGAGCAAGTTAGGAGCAGGTTATTTGTAAGAGTAATTATCCGATGGTCGAATCGACAAATCAACTATTACATACGGTACTAGCATGAACTAATCGAGATGTATTATCCTGTGTTATGTAGTACCTGGTACAGTAGTACAGTAGTTCAGTGTTGATTACTAAGCAGCATGACAATTGATTGTGTAGCATCTATTGTACCCGGTATTGAATATAATATGATATGAGTATTTCAAACGAGTATGCATCCAATTACAACGATTCGACCATCAATCGAAAGAGCATACATTACATTGAACTATTGCTATTTCGTTATTTATTCTACACAACTCGCACCGCTTCAATGCAAGTGACATGCGGTATTGCCATATTTGTCGGGTGGTAGACAAACAGTTTTCAAATATATATTGATCATTCACGCTTTCGTTTCGTGCCTGTTTCGATCAGGGGAGGCATGCATCCATACCAGAATGCCATCACAGAAGAAAAGGTCCTATCGTCCAAGACAGTAACGTCATTCCTACAAAGATATTGAAAAGGAGTCATTCCATCAGAGTCCTCCTGTTCTGCAGCCTCTGGAGCCAATTGCAAATAGGTACGGATACAATCTGCAGTAACATGCGGATTGGAACATAGAATATGCAATGCCGTCATTTGTTCATCGTTAACCTCCGTGGCGCGTTCAATTCCGTGTGTGTGAATGCATTCTTGAATCACTTGAGAAGTGATGGAAGTGCTGTAGCATACTCTGGACAAGTAGTTTCTGACTGTTCTGGATAGTCGATCACAGTAGTCAAAGACATCAAAACCGACATGATCAATTGGAACTGGCAAGATGCAGAATCTCAATGATGTGCACTCTTGGAAGACATAATCACCAATGCTTGTGATGGTCGGCGGAAGGAAGACTGCCTCCAATGATGTGCAGAGTTTGAAAGCCGCCTCCCCAATGAATTCCAGATTGGTCGACAATCGGATGAATCTCAGGGAAAAACATTTAGCGAAAGCATAACCTTCAATGCTTGTGACGGTGTCGGGTATTGTGACCCGCACCAGGGATCGACAACGATCGAAAGCAGAGCCACGGATGGTAGTAACGGACGGATGAAAGATGACTTTCGTGGCATCTTGAGGGACAAACTCATCCTCGAGGCCCCAATAAGTGTAGACAGTCGACGTGAAATCTGGAATGGTCTCCGTTGGCAAGTAAGCATGGAGGTAGACAACACGATCCCAACCTGTATCATCATCAATCCTCGCGATGGTGAGGATTCTTCCGTTGACAGAGCATCTGAATTTACGCCCCCACCCAAACATGTCAATGTACCTTGGGTCGATTACCATGTTGGCATGCTCAAGTTCCACATCTATACTGTTGCTACGGCTCCTTGGAATGCGTACGATTCTCATGGTTGGCTATTGATGCGACGGCTGGCTGGCTCTTGATTGAAGAGTGTGAGTGGTGGTCAGCTGGTGGTGGTGGTGAGGGTGTGTCAATAGTCAGTAGTCAATAATGCGATGTGTACGGTTTTGCGGTTTTGCGGTTTTGCGGTATTGCTTTGATTATTTCTGTTCTGCTTTACCTTTTCTCTTCCCCCTCTCACTTACTCTCTCTCTCACTGAGATCTATAAAATGTTTCGGCTCATTATTCTAGATATGGAGATAGCATCTCCGGATCTATCGTAATCACCGATGTCATGACACCGTTACCATGCTTCCGTATTTTAAGTAAATAATAATGTGTCCAGAGCCTGATGCGTTATACATGTACTATACTATCCTCATTCGCTAGTTAGTACGTACGTACTAGGCGTATGTGATAAGAGTGTGAACCATGAGCCGAAGACGTTCGGAAAAAATCGATGACTCTCTCAGTCGTATATCTATGTATACTGATTCTAAATCATCCCTTCCTACGATCCTCACCTCTATCAATCCTACTCCTGCATTAACTCGCGAAGGTGGCGAATTGTTTCTGTATAGGATTGGTTTTGCTCTCAAATATTCGGATGCTGATGTGGTTCTTATGGATGGCAGTGTTGAACATTGTGTGTTGACGATGCGAAAAATGAACGTTTAGTTGTGTCAAGTTCTACAACAAATTTAATTCCGGCAATACCAAACATCCACCCCACCGCAATCAAAATAAAAGAGAAGTTGTTGCTGAGAGGATGAGGAAGAGAAGTAAACCCTCGTAGATTGAGAGTAAAGGGAAGTGAGTGGTTTCTAACAGTAGTTGCTGAGAGGAAAGGGGAAGATAAGTGAAGTTTTTGCGAGGAAGAATGAGTGCAGGTTCTGTAGTTTTTGTTGAGAATTTGTGAGCAGTGGTCCCAATGTTATGTCTACGACAAATGTGCCGTCTTATCGACCTTTCTCGTTTATACATATAAGCCCATTTCATTCGTGCATATCACTCTTGCTTACTCTTAAAAAGCCTTTTTGAATCGAATTTCGGAACCCCCCCCCCTGCGTTAATCTCACCCATGCGATGGCATCCATCACACCCAACTCACTTACTCCCAGCATCAAGCGCCCTTTAAGAAGACAACGCATTATAAATGTACTTGATTTAGGGTTAGGGTTAGTCACAAACCCCATTGCACTCTCATCGAATGAACGAAGACGGAACACCATACACCAGAAGACCAGTGTACCCCGCTGACACCCCGATACGTTTGAGCGTAATCAACCGACTTAGAAAGGACGGACTCTCCGAACAGGAGTGCATAGCAAAGATCGAAGCATTTGAGAAAGAAAGAGCGGACGAAGAACGGTCTAACAAGGAATCCTACCTCGCCCGAAACGGCAAAACTTGGGAGAGGATCACTCGTTACAGAAACAAGGCAACTGGCTTGAGAGAAGAAGCAGAACGGTACGCCAGCCTCGCTGCCAAAGAGCACTCCGACCTCCAACACAGAGAATGGACTTTCGTCTCCATCAGACAAAAGCAAAGAAACGCAAAAAACGCCGCAGCGAAACTCGCACACGAAGAAGCAACCGCCAAGAGAAAACGCGAAGACGAGGAAGATACCGCTCTTGAGAATTCGAACCCAAGGTAAAAATGACCGACAGTGACGCCTCAGCAGGCACTGGAACCCCAGCCGCCGCACCACCCGCACAGAACACCAATTGAGTCGTCAATCGCAATCGTCCATCACAATCGTGAATTCGAATCGTCAGTCACAGTCGTCACTCCCAATCGCCAATCACAATCATCCATCACACTCGTCCATCACACTCGTCCATACAATCGTCAATTCGAATCATCCATCACAATCGTGAATCCCATTCGTCAATCACACTCGTCTATCACAATCGTCCATCACAATCGTCAATTAGAATCGTCAATCGCAATCGTCAATCCCAATCCATCTAATTAACAATACATAAACACATTTAATAACATTCAACACTACAACCTTTCCAACACTATACAACTACAAATACTAATACAAATACTAGTTAATACCAATACTCCCTTTCCAATACGCTCTAGGTTATCAACTCCATTATTTGTCATATTGATTTTAAGCAATTTTACTCTTTGTGTAAAAGAGGAATAAATTCGAACGTTGACATATCTCATCTTCCACTCATGAGAAATTAGATGTTATTCAACATCATTGAAGATGGTAACGATCCCGTCAGTCTGAGACAATCCCTTTGCATATCTCAATAGTGTGGAGAACGTTAGAAGCTTTGTCAATATTATTATGATCAAAAGCAGAGGTCCAAAACCGATAAAAATGAAAACGCATCAGATGGATATTCCAAAGATACGACCCGGTACAGCTTTCAAATAGAGGTAGTTACCATCTTTGCATATTGACATACCTAGTATGGGGCAATAGTTACGGTATATACTAACATAAATACTTAATTGTATCAATACACTCGGGTGTCCATATCAACTGGGGAATTCGAGCTACCGACATTTTTGAACATATCCATCTGTAGTTTATTGTCATGCGGTCACGACCGTCCAACGGATACATTCATCCGTTATATGGGTCACGAGATACAGTCTTGAACAGTAATTTGTCACTATCATCATTGGTATTTGAGCTAGTGACTTAATAATTGATGTATTGACACTTCTGACGCACCACGATTGTAGACCTTGTGAATGCAGTCACGGACGTCCAACGGATACATTCATACGTTATTTGAGTCACGAGGTACAGTCTTTACCAAAATCTGAAGCCACTATTACCTACTTTTCTCTCCCTTTCCCTTTTGTGTCTGGATTTGTTTTTGGATCCAAAAGAAAAAAAATGAAAACGCATCAGATGGATATTCCAAAGCTACGACCCGGTACAGCTTTCAAATAGAGGTAGTTCCCAGCTTTGCATATTGGCATACCTAGTGTGGGGCAATAGTTACGGTCTATATACTAACATAAATACTTAATTGTATCAATACACTCAGGTGTCCATATTAACTCGGGAATTCAAGCTACCGACACTTTTGAATATATCCATCTGTAGTTTATTGTCATGCGGTCACGACCGTCCAACGGATACATTCATCCGTTATATGGGTCACGAGATACAGTCTTGAACAGTAATTTGTCACTATCATCATTGGTATTTGAGCTAGTGACTTAATAATTGATGTATTGACACTTCTGACGCACCACG
>Ga0307379_10008678_pt1 | contig 13668 bp, 14 predicted proteins | sample UN2MG_FD_202237 | JGI IMG/M metagenome (GOLD analysis project Ga0307379, IMG submission 202237) | Soil microbial communities from Risofladan, Vaasa, Finland - UN-2 | ecosystem: Environmental > Terrestrial > Soil > Coastal area > Acid sulfate soil | place: Finland: Risofladan, Vaasa | collected...
CCGGTCATATCTACTCCAGATATTGGTCAATCGCACCCACTTGTTTCATTGGATGTGGTGGCTGGAACGCCGGTCATATCTACTCCAGATATTGGTCAATCACACGCTATAGCTGCCGACGATGTAGTGGCTGGCATACCAATCATATCAACCCCGGCTGTTGGTCAAGAGCACGCTTTGGCCGCTGACGATGTGGTGGCCGGGACTCCGGTAATATCAACGCCGATTGCTGGGATTGTCAACAATCTATTGTCTAGCAGCATAACTTCTGGGACGCCGTTAATAAGCTCGCCAGATATTGGGCAGGTACACACCTTTACTAGTATTGCGATAGAGTCTGGGGTTCCATCCGTCAGCTCTCCAGTTTTGGGTCATGGGTACAACTTGGCTGCCGACGATGTGGTAGCTGGCACCCCAGTCATATCAACGCCGACTGCTACGCATATCCACAACTTGGCTGCTGACAATGTAACGGCTGGCACACCAGTTATCAGTGCACCGGTTCTGGCATCAGAAGATGCCAACTTGGTGGCGGTTGATGTTGTATCTGGTGTACCAGAGGTAAGCTCTCCTGTACTTGGACAAGTACATGCGCTCGACGCAAATGATGTTATTTCTGGGGTACCAGAAGTAAGTTCGCCTGGGGAAATCGTAGCCGTTACCCAGATATTTGTTGGTATCGTTGGCGGGATGCCAATAAGGGCAAATAGGATAGAGGACTTATCTATCAGAAGGCTGATGGGTGGACATGTCGTCCCTGTCAAGGTTGTTCAAAGCACAGAGTCTGTTCAGGGAAATCCGGTTCGCATATATTTTGTTAGCCAAAACGACCTTGATGTAATGGAGCGCCCTGTAAGGGGTGGGGCTGCAATCAAAGTGGTTCTCGTAGAGGGAAACACTATTGACATCGAGAGTCCAATAATGTTAGCCTATGATATAGATGCAAACTTGCCCGTGTAGGATGAACAATGTACAGAATATACATACTAATAACTGATATCAACCCACAGATGTTTGAGGACTTTATTGCTTTCGTATCGTCTGTGTATAATACGAACGTGTGGGATGAAGAGAGTGGCATCTCGCTGGCGTCAACTAATAGCTACGATATTTATGCTGCCTATCTATTTGAGCTTGGTGCAAACGAGACTCAATTTAGCATGCTCTTCAGGTGGTTTTCCGAACGACGCGGTTTGCGCACAAATCCACTCGCCCTGGTTGCCGTTAGGGCAGAAGATGACATCATGATTCATACAATAAATATCAGCGATGTCCATCCGGGTACTCCGTACTACTGGGACCGGTTTGTCGAGAGTGTGGTCAAGAGATTTAATCTGGAGCAATAATGGCAACGTCAATCATAATAAATCGCAGACAGATTGAGAGTGGCGAGTACAGACTTGTTGGTAAGATGGCCATCAAAGTATCTGGAGATATTGAGGGCCACGCGAGTGGGGCCTCTGACCCCATTTATGTTGTTAGCGAGCGTGAAGTGGCGGCGGGCGAGTTCAAGGTTGCGGCTGGCAGACCCATCAGGATGGCCGCTGTAAGGTCTTCCAGACAAATAAGGGGTAAGAAGGCAACGCCTGTATATGTTGTCAGTGGCACCATGTCTAGCGCCGCCTGGTTGCCAGAGGACGGGCTTCCCGGAGAGTTCAAAATCCCATTGGCAAGATTTGACTTTGCCATAGGCCAAATTGGTACTGGTTCTATGATCACTGAGGTTCGTTCTGTTGACGACCTGCATGTTTTGGCGCAGCCATCTGTACTTAGGGCACCGTGGCACAGTGCTGGCGGCTTGATGACACGGAATGGGTATCTTGTTATTCCAGAACCGTTGCGCGGGAAACTGGCCGCCATAGACATGGCCGGGGTTGCTGTATTCGAAGAACTCGGAGATGGATTTGGCGGATATGATGCACCGGTGCGGGAGCTTATTGTATACGAATCAATTAGCGTGTCAGAAATGGGTGTCATCAGTCAATACGTTAAGCATAAATGAGAGTAGTATGAGAGTAACGTGTGTGTGCGGGACAAAGCTCTTATAATCTCCCTATGGAATTCTATACAAACAAACAAGTAGTCGTTACTGGCGGGGCTGGGTTTGTTGGTGGTCATCTATGTGAGCTACTGTCAAACCACGGCGCGTTTGTAACGGTTCTGGACACGATGTCCAGAACTTCTATGAGTAAATACCCACCCCCTTTATCGCCTTACATACACAGCTATCCTGTAGATTGTGGAGACGCTGAAGCCATGAGGCCGTTTCTCCGTGATGTAGATATTGTATTTAACTTGGCTGCCGATGTGGCTGGCGTCATACACAACGCAGATAACAACGCAGATATGTTCGCATCAAATGTGAGGCTTCAGACGGCTCCGGTTTTTGCCGCCGCCGAAGCTGGTGTCAAGCATTTCTTGCAGGTTAGTTCTGTATGTGTGTACTCGCCAAGCTTAAACCATCCGGCGCTTGAGAGCCACGGACACACCGGAGAGCCACATCGTGCCAACATGGGATATGCGTGGGCAAAGCGGATGGGGGAAAGGGTTGCCGGTTGGCAACTGGATTCATTCGAGAAAATGGTCATCGTCAGGCCATCAAATGTGTACGGCCCTCGAGACTGGTTTGACGACAAGGCTCACGTAGTGCCTGCGCTTATCAAGAAGATATACGAAGGCGAATCTGATTACAAAATCACACTACACGGGTCTGGGTCAGAGATAAGAGAGCTTGTGTACGTTAAGGATACAGCCAGGGCTATGGCTTACGCTCTCGCTTATGGGGCGAGTGGAGAGGCGTACAATATAGGTTCTGGGTACACCACGACAATCATGCACCTTGCCGAAGATTTGGTAAAGGTAATGGTTGGCGTGATTGATAATGAAATTGAAATCCACACAACCCCAGCCGCAGAGAGCGGCGACCCATTAAGGTGGTGCGACTTCTCCAAGCTCAAAGAGATTGGATGGACCCCGAAGTACACATCGCCTACGCACAACCTAAGAAAAACTGTTGATTATTTTAGACGGGAGAAATGAAAATGGATTACGCAATAGTTGCCTGGTTTGTTCTTGGTGTGTTGCTTCGTATATTCGTGCCATATCTGGTGGAATGGCTAAACGACCAGCGCCCATTCGAGTGGAAGTATCTGACCGGGCAGTTGCTCGGCGCAATGTTTGGTCTCGCCGCCGTATTTGTTGACGACACGTTTGTAGACGCGCTTCAGGGCTACAGCTTGTTGGCCATTATTGCTACCGGATACATGTTTGCCGACCTGGGGCGTGCTGGAAAGAAACTGACAGAGTAATGAAGCAGTACAGAATACTTTTACTGACATCTGACCTCTACATTAGATGTGTGATTCCGTATGCCTGGCTATTAAAGAAGTACTGGCCGAACCACCCACAAGTAGTTGTGGGTGGTTTTACGCCACCAGACTTTGAGATGCCAGACGGGTTTGTCTTTCACAGCATAGGAAAATTCTCTGACTACCCGATTGAGAGATGGTCAGACGCTTTCATATCATTCATAAAAAACCTTCCAGATGAAGTGTTTGTTTTTATGCTAGAGGATATGTGGATAGTCCGTCATGTGCCAGACAAAATTGTACAGATGTGTTATGACTACATGATACAGTTTGAATATGTCGCCAGATTGGACCTGACTGGGGACAGGCTTAATGCTGGGGATGCAACGTTCTACGGGAAACTTGGTGACATCAGCCTTGTCTTTAGCAACCCAAGGGGCCAGTATCACCTGAGTACAATGCCCGCCTTTTGGCGCAAGAGTCACCTGCTTCGCGCTCTTATCCCAGGGGAGTCGCCGTGGCAGGTAGAGTTGAGCGGAACACCGAGACTTGGGGCGCTCAGTAACGAAGTCATTGTACTCGGTACTAATGCGTGGCCCATAAAGAACACCTTGGCATTTCGTGGTGGAAGCACGGGTAAACTGTTGCTAGATGAAGTCGATTCCAAGGATGTAGAAGAAATGAAAGGGTTGGGATTACTAAAAGGATTTGAATAGCACGAGGCAATAATGAGGCCGTTTGAGATTTTCATACCGTCCCATCCAAAGGACCACAATGTATTGCCTTACGTAATAGAGCGTGCCTTTGCATACACCGAGGCATCCCATTGTCATCTGGTTGTGCCAGACCCAGGTACTGTTGCTCATCTAAAGAGCAACAAAATCACAATACACGCAGATGAAGATGTTGTCAGCTTCGATAAGAAAAAGATAAAGCATCGCCCAGGCTGGGTATACCAGCAGTTTTTGAAGTTGTTCCAACAGGTCACGCAGACCGATTACTATCTCTGCTTGTGTTCTGACCTGATAATGAATAACAAGTACCCCGTGTTCGATGGGGACTCTCCGGTAATGGTTGTCGCCAGGGACCACAGGAATATCATAAAGAGATACGTTGAGTTCAACAAAGCTACTATTGGGATTGGGCATCGAAGTCCGTGGAACTTTGTATCGGATGGCCCATTATATTGCAAGTCACTTATTGGCGAGATGCTGGCAGATAATGGCCATACCCGTGAATCGTTTATGAATCACGCAGCAGATGTAATTAACAAAAAGTGTATCATCGCAGACGCCGAACTTTATTCAAGTTATATTTGGGCCAAGTACCCAGGTCTCTACACCGCTGCGTTCAGCAAGAACTTTATGAACGGTCTTTATAATGAGTCATGGCCGATAGAAAGAGTAGAGAAAATTCTGAAAAAAAACCCTCCTGGTACATTTGATACAATTTCGTTTCATAGCTGGGGACCATAACGGATATGCAAATGAAAGAACTATCCCACAGGAACAGGAGCAGCACGGTTGTAACTGATGGCAGGTATGTCTATAAGACGCAGCCGAAGTACCTGACAGACAACGAGTTTTACGCCCTGCTTACCATGCTAGATAGCGGGTATGTCCCCAGGGCCAGCCAGATTGGGCTAGAAACCATAAGGATACTGTTTCTGGCGGCGACACCGATAACAGACGTGTCTATGTTCATGTCTTTCTGCCAACCGCTACTGGATGCAATGAAGAAGAGGGGGCTTAGGCACGGAGACCTTACTAGTTACTCTGTTATTCCAGTATTGAACAGGCCAATGATTATAGACTGGGCGGAGTCAAGAATGTTGGATGACCCGCGCCCTGACAAGCGGCCAGAGGGGGATGCCTTTTGGCTAAGACGGACAATGGAGTCGTTATGTACAAGTTAGTCAATCCAATCAACATTAGGGCACAAGATATGTGGGACTGTATCGGCCCGCATGTCTTGTGGTCAGGGTCAAGAGTCATCGACTATGGCGTTGGCTTTGGTGACATCTTGGCAGCGGCTAGGGCGTCTGGCGCTGTGTGCTTTGCTATGGATAAACAGTTAAAAGATTTTCAGGCTGGGTGCGACAGGCGCAGCGAACAAATATCCGACTACGTGGTGGGCATAATGAATTTTGATGAGTACGCCCCTCGTGTAGGATACGACGTTGCCTTCTGTTGTTCTGTATTGCCATACCTGACAGACCCCGACCTGATGTTGGCCGTGATGGCCGACTATAGCAAGATGAGTTTTATAGAGTGCCAGTATTATGGTGATGGGCCTGGAAAGGTGGTAGACGACCATGCTATGAAGGCGTGGTTAGAGAAATATTGGACCCACGTTCTCAAAATAGGCAGCACCTTTGTCGATGGCAGAGACAAACACAGAGCGATATGGAAATGCTTCAATGAATAAAATAGGAGTTGGAGACTGGGTTTGTACCCCAAGAGAACGCGAACTGGTAACAGAGGTTCTTGACTCTGGTAGGCTGAGCTACGGGCCAAAGAGCAGAGAACTTGAGCGCAAGTTCGCAGATATTCACGGTAGCAAATACGCAGTACTGAGTAACTCTGGTACGTCCAGTCTTCACGTTGCAGTACAGGCGCTTAAAGAGCTGCACGGGTGGAAGGATGGTGACATGATTGCCATTCCATCTGTCACATTTGTCGCTACGGCAAACGTGTTGCTTCACAACAACTTGCTGCCTTTGTTTGTTGATGTCGACCCGTACACGTACAACATGGACTTCCGTGCACTACAGTTGATGATGCACCGACATGACAACATCCGTGCCATTATCCCTGTTCACCTTTTCGGACAGTCAGCTCCTATGAAAGAGATTGGCGTTTGGCGAGACAGAGGATATTACATCATTGAGGACTCTTGTGAGTGCATGTTTGCTACCCATTTCGGCAAACCGGTTGGCTCGATGGGAGACATCGGGTGCTTTAGTTTCTATGTTGCTCACCTGCTAACTACTGGAGTTGGCGGCATCGCTACGACCAGTAACCCAGACTACGCAGCCAAGATGCGGTCTCTAGTTAATCATGGTAGAGATGGTATCTATATCAGTATAGACGACGCTGATAACAAGAGCGCAGAGGAGTTGCGAGAGATAATCTCTAAGCGATTCAGGTTCGAGAGCGTTGGCCACAGCTTCAGGATTACAGAGTTAGAGGCGGCGCTCGGGTTGGGGCAGCTAGAGACCTATGAAGAGATGATACGGACCAGGCGAAGAAACGCTATGGAGTTGACGACCATGCTTAAAGACCTGGCCGTAGATGAAATAGCACTTCCGTCTACAGCTCATGGGAATACACATAGCTGGATGATGTACCCGATAGTTCTTTTGAACGAGGACAAAGACGGACTGGTGAACCACCTCGAAGAGAGAGGGATTGAAACCAGGGAAATGCTGCCGCTAATAAACCAGCCTGTATATGGCGGCCTCGATTATGATACCCTCGATTATCCAGTTGCGGATTGGATAAACCGCTCCGGGTTCTATGTGGGATGCCACCAGTATCTTACAGCCGATGACATTGGACGAATAGCAGAGGCAATACATGACTACTTCCGTTAAGGTGAAAATGCTCCCGCATGTCGATTGGATGATGAAGAGTGAGGGAGGGGTACATACAGTTATTAGAAAGTGGTTCAAGTATTTGCCAGACTACGGCATCGACCTTGTTGCAGCAGATGCAACAAGCTACGATATTATGGCTGTTCATGCAGGGGCATCTATTCGAGTTGGAGACGGGTCTCCAGTTGTTTCCCATCTACATGGAGTGTACTTCGGAGACGAGCGCCCACTGGAACGATACGAACATTCTGCAAATGGTCGTATTGTAAAGGTCATGCAACATTCAAAAGCTGTAACAGTTCCAAGCGAATGGGTAGCAGAGACAATAGCAAGAGAAGCTCGTATTGCCCCTCATGTCATTCAGCATGGCATTGACCACAAGGAGTGGGAACATGATGGCCAGCACGATGGTTATGTACTTGGCTATGCTAAGAACAGAGTAGGGGATGTGTGCGACCCCGCTATGGCACAACGCTTGGCGAATCATGTTCCAGACCAAAGATTTTTAATGACATTTGGCTGGGATAAATTTATGTCCCCAAATATTAAACGGATTGGCCAGATTCCATACTCAGAAATGATACAAGCCGTGAAACGTGCGGCAGTTTACGTTTCTCCCATCAAGGAAACATGGGGGCTTGGCCCGGCAGAAGCCCTGGCTGCTGGAGTCCCGGTGCTAACCGTTGATTCCGGCAACGTGCCGTCATTTGTTCATCATGGGTACAATGGATATTGCTACGACCCATATGACCTGGATGACATGATAGCTGGGCTTGCCTTTTGCTTGGCCCACAGAGATGTTCTTAGCAAGAACGCAGTCGAGAGCGTTCGGCACCTGACTTGGCAGAACTCGGTAGAACAACTTGCTGATATGTACAGAGAAGTTATCAAGCAAGAAGAGCCAACGGTGGGTGTGGTAATTCCTGTATACAACAAGCCAGTTGAGCAGGTGGCGAGAGCTGTGAAGTCTGCTCTTAACCAGACGCATATGCCAGAGCTGATTGTTGTAGTTGATGATGCTTCAGATATTGTGGTGGACCTTGCTGGCGAGCTAACCCCAGAAGAGAACTCGCTAATAACATGGGTGCGCCATGAACAAAACATGGGTGTGGCTCATGCCAGGAACACTGGAGTCAGGGCGTTAAACACCAAGTACATATGCTGCCTTGACGCAGACGACCACATTGAGCCTGGCTTCCTCGAGGCGTGTATCGCGCCAATGGAAAAGAACAGGTCAATTGGGGTTACTTATACAAAGCTAAAATTCACCACCCCAGATGGGAAAACAGGCATATCTGCCTGGCCTGGAGAGTGGGACTACAACAAGTTCCTTCAGAAGAAGAACCAAGTTCCAACTTGTTGTGTTTATCGCAAGCTGGTGTGGGAAAGACTTGGCGGATATCGACAGCGATACGCACCAACTGGTGCCGGTGCCGAGGATGCAGAGTTCTTTCTCAGAGCTGGCGCATATGGATTCTCTGGTAAGCTTGCCACCGAGGCTGCGCTATTCAATTACTCGTTTCAATCTGGACACACTTCGCAACCTGGGTACACAGAACCAGACTGGCTTGCGTGGCATCAAGCATGGGTGACAAACAAGAATCATCCGATGATGAGTCATGCAACTCCAAAGAACAACCTGGCTCACAATGTACTGCAATACGACAGACCGGATATCAGCGTCATCATTCCGGTTGGCAGGTCTCATCTCGGATACCTGTATGATGCACTTGATTCCCTGGAGGCTCAATCATATCCGATTTGGGAAGTGATAGTTGTCTTGGACTGGGTATTCGACCACACAATTTTGAACGAGCTAAAGACTGCATATCCATATGTAAGGTGGGTGTCCGCGACCGAGAGTAAGTCAAGGGGCGCTGGAGCCGCACGAAACATTGGCGTCAGCAAGGCCAGGGGGCCGATGATTTTATTCCTAGACGCAGACGACTATCTTCACCCAGAATTCATGAAAAAGACAATGCAAGCCTGGGTGCAAACGAAGAGGGCAGTATACACAGACTACATGGGCAAGGCCGTAGTAGACAAAGAGGAGAATCTCGCTCCAAATTTACAGCGGAGTATCATCAAGAGAGAGGGAAACGTTTACACAATCGGCCACCAACTGCCAAACTTCAATTGTGTAAAAGCCGTGTCGCAGCCACCAACCGATGGGACAATGCCATATATATGGAACAACGTAACAACACTGTTCCCCAAAATATGGCATGACGCAATCGGTGGATTTGATGAATCCCTAAAAACGTGGGAAGATATAGACTACTGGTGGCGCATGGCTAAATCTGGGTATTGTTTCCACAGAGTCCCGGAACCGCTGATGATGTACCGGTTTTCCACTGGTACTCGTAGAGAAATAGGGCTGGCTGATAAGCCGCTAATGATGCAGAGGCTTATTGACAAGCATGACAAAATTGAGGTTGAAGACATGGGATGCGGATGCAAAGGGAAAGACAGCTCACCAACATTTCAACAGACTGCGCAACAACAGCACGCCGTACTGTTGCGCACCGCAACTGCTAACAAAGGAGATTCTAAGATGTCAGATGAAAACTACGTATTAGCTAAATACTTGAGCACCAACAGGGGGCAGCACGCCGTTATTGGCGCTTCTACAAAGATAAAATATGGCTATCGTGGTGGCCAAGAGAGGTTCTTGGTACACAAGGCAGACATTGAGGCTCAGCCTCACATGTTCAGCGTAGTAGAAACAGCCAAGCTAGACCAAGAGCTGCCCAAAGAAAAGAAACCCGTTCTCACAGAACCAGTTCCAGCCCCGATTGTGTTGAAGATGGATGTTACTGCTGGCGCATTTGAGATATCTCAGCCAACTCTAGGACAAATCCCAGCCAAGAAAGCCAAGGTGCTGCCAACGTATGACCCGTCTATCGTGGCTGGCGTTGGTGCCGCATTGGTCAAGAGATTACAAGAGGCCGGACTGGGCACACCGGATGCTGTAATAAAGGCTGGCATGGTCGGATTGATGCAGGTTGACCGTATGCGTAGCGACGCTGCAACCAACCTGCTTGAATACGCGAGCCGTTATGTGCTATAATGTTTAATGTGTTATGAGTATAACGCAACTTTTACTTATCTGTTTATCAGTGTGGCGGCTAAGTCACTTCTTGTCTGATGTGAACGAAGATGGACCATACGATATTGCACACAAAGTCAGGTCTTTGACTGGAGTCAAATACAATGAGTTTAGCGAACCATATGGAACCAATGTTGTTTCTAAAGCTATTTTATGCGTATGGTGCAGCAGCTTTTGGTTTGGCCTTGTGGGTGCAATTGTATATGCTATCTCTTATCAGGACTGGAGAGGCTCTATTTGGTTGCCAATGGCAACCAGTGGATTCTCTGTAATTGTGGAAACATGGGTGAAACGTGACTAGCAGATACACGCTACTGTCTTTGGCCGAGTATGCAAAAACAATCGGTTTGAACCCTGCTCACTTTTGGGGTGGATTTGGCGGAGACACACTGGTAATGCCTGTGACTCAGTGTGATGCTGTATGGCCAGAGTATCCGTGGCAAAACAAAGACACCATATCTAGAGAATCGCTAAGGCGAGAAATAGATACGGCTGTAAGTGATATTGCTGACCATCTTGGTTACTATCCAACTGTCCACTGGACAACTCAGGAGATAAAGAACTTCACCAAGTTCTACAGACGAACACATACACAGTACGGGAACTCAAACGTTAAGGGGTTCCCCAAAACTATCAAATTGTCCCACGGCAAGTTCGTTGCCCCAGGGCCAAGAGCGGTGTCGCTTATAGATACGGCAAGCGAAGGCGTTGAGTTAGTTTACTCTGACGCTGATGCTGACACGTTTGAAGAACTTGTCACCATAACCGTAACCATTCCTGCTGCGACACAAAATATCATCGACGCCAGTTGGTACGACTTCTCACCAGAGCAGTGGATACGTGCATACTATCCCGGCGAGGGCGGTGCACTAGATTCCATGATACAGGAACCGAAGAGCGTAACAATTAGTGGCTCGACCTTAACGATGCAGTACAACACGTGGCAGTTTGTAGACCCAGATTTGTGGGAATGGCTTCCGACAACGGACAAGTTCTCGGCAATCGACCTATCTGTCACGGCAAACCTGCTATCGAGCGTCGATGTTTACTTAGAGTATCCAGACTACGCCACAAGGTCGGCGGAGATAATCTGGAATCCCGCACATGTTTGCGACGTGTGTGATGGTTCTGGATGTACTAAGTGCAGTTACGTAGTGCAAGACGGCTGCATCATAGCACGGGATACTCATGTTGGTTCCATCACGGCTACACCGGCCACATGGAATGCGACCAACGAGAAGTGGCTACAGGCAACACTCGGTCAGGCAAGGGCACCTGACATGCTCAGAACATGGTACTTATCTGGAGACAGGTCGGAACGATTTCTGAGCGGCAGGTCTCTGTCTGCCATGCGAGAGCCAATCAAGAGGGCAATATCTTGGATGGTGACAGCACGGCTCGAAAGACCACTATGCGAGTGTGGTAGCGCGAGAACCCTGTACGACGACCTGAGTAGGGATTTGACTTTGAGTTCGAGTGAAGGTAACTTTGTGATAGCGAGTCAAATCGTGCTATCCAACCCATTCGGGTCGAGAAAGGGAGAAGTAATGGCCTGGCAACAGGTTAGCAGAATGACAGAATCTGTTATAACTGCTGGTGCTGTAATCTAACGAGGGAACATGAGACTAATTAAAGGGCGCGACGTTGATGGATTTTTGAAAAACTTTTTGATACGCGATACAGATGCGGAATCAGAAGCTGATTCGATTGGCATCCCCGTCGGACCTCCGAGCTTTAGTGGTCTCGACCTGAAGCAGATGGCCATTGAAATGGAAACGATGCTTGCGGAACGCGGCATTCACTCTTGGGACGACGTGCGACGAGGACAAAACGTTGTATCGTCTGTCGTTTCGGCTGTTTACCGAAAACATATCACTATGTTGTATAGGATAAATTCGTAAGCAGTCTAGTATAGGAGTAACGCAAATGCCTAGTTCTTTCATACCGGCTAAAACTAGCCTTAGCCGCGTCTTCCTAATTGAGGGCGGAGCGCGCGGTGACAACCAACCCGTTTACGAATCATCGTTTGCTATGGGGTCTCTATCCCAGGGATTCGGTGACGTAACTAAAATCGAGGTTCCTCACCCACAGAGATATGGTCAGTACAAGGAAATCGGTAACATCCGAGGTTCTACTGAGCGGCCAACGACTAGCCTTGTTGGGCGCTTTGCCGCTGACCTGAAGAGCACCATGTTGCGTATCGCGCAACAGGGGTGTGCTGTGGACCTGCACTGCCACTTCGGCACGTGCGAAAATCCAAGCAACTTCAACGACTTCAAGAAGGGCATCATCCTCAAAGATGCTATCATAACTTCTTGGGGAACTGGAGACCTTGGTGGCCTGTCCTCGGACAGCAACGCTGAGATTGATGAGACTGCTGAGATAAGCGCCAGTGCCATCATCGAAATCTTGCCGTTGACGCTGACCCAGAAGGCAACCGACCTAACTACACTAACCATTATTGATGTTGTCATCGCCGACTCCGTGAGTTGCGGCGAGTGTTCCGACAACAGCGATGGGTGCAGCAAGGTCTTTGCACTGTCTATCAACGCTGGCGGTTCCGCAGGAACTCCTGCTGACGTTGTGTACAGTCTTGACAAGGGCGCTACTTGGTACGCTCACGATGTTGATAACGCTGCCGATGACCCTAGTGCGTTGGCAATCGTTGGAGACTACGTGGTAGTCACGAGTAACACCGAAGCAACGACTTACAGTGCGCTGAAATCACTATTCACGGATGACAACAACCCTCTGTTCCCGGATGACCCAACATTCACTGCGGTTGCTACGGGCCTGGTAGCGACAGGTGAGCCGAATGACATCTGGAGCATTGGGAACACTGCGTTCCTGGTGGGCGACACTGGTCATGTTTACAAGATGACCGACCCGACCGCTGGAGTAACGGTGCTTGATGCTGGAGTCGCAAACGCGAATGATTTGTTCGCCGTTCACGCGCTGAACGAAGATTTCGTCGTGGCAGTTGGTGCGCACGGAGCTATTGTTTGGAGCGAAGATGGCGCAAGCTTCTCCGACTTAACAACCACTCCAGTCGCTGCTAACATCACCATCAATGCGGTGTGGATTGTCTCCGAAGATGTTTGGTGGATTGGGACCAGCACTGGTCTTCTGTACTACACAAAAGACCAAGGACTGAACTGGACAGCAAAGGCATTCACTGGCTCTGGCGCTGGTTCTGTGGACGCGATTGCGTTCTCTGACTCGAATAACGGCTACATGGTTCATACTACCGGTGCTACCGTTGGGCGCATCTTGCGCACATACGATGGTGGGTACTCATGGGTTGTGTTGCCAGAAGATGCTGGAACCGTAGTGATGAACCAGGGATATGCTGTGGCATCGTGCGAAACCGACCCCAACTTTGTTGTGGGTGTTGGCCTCGACACGGACGCAGCGACTGGTGCAATCATTGTGGGAAAGGCTAATTAGCCGGGAACGCTAACGTAGCCCGGACTGGGAGAATAAACAATGACAATGGCTAGTGGAAAACAAGCCCTTGACGCAGTAAAAGAAAGCGGCAGGCAGCAGGTTGGGACAGAAGTAACCCTTTCTACGGGCTACAAGGTCCGCCTGGTGCCTGTTGCTGTTCCAATCATTCGAGATGCCATGTTCAGGATTAAGTTTCCCGTTCCGCCGAA
>Ga0307379_10008679_pt1 | contig 13667 bp, 12 predicted proteins | sample UN2MG_FD_202237 | JGI IMG/M metagenome (GOLD analysis project Ga0307379, IMG submission 202237) | Soil microbial communities from Risofladan, Vaasa, Finland - UN-2 | ecosystem: Environmental > Terrestrial > Soil > Coastal area > Acid sulfate soil | place: Finland: Risofladan, Vaasa | collected...
AGCGCACGGCGTCCTGGCGACCCTTGCGATGCTGGATGTTGGCCCATTTTGAGTGGCCGGACATGGTAATCTCCCAAGACGTGATTTCGGCGGTGTTATAGGGGAGCCGGCGTGGGGTTTTCAAGGGGGTGACCGTTGACCGGAGCGCGGGATTCCGGCAGCGTTGGCGGGGTGCGATCAATTGTGGGGAGGCGCCGGTGGCGAGCATCTATGACCTGAAGCCCGGCTTCCAGCGGTTGCTGCGCCCAATTTGCGAACGGCTGGCGACAAAAGGGGTTACGGCCAATCAGGTGACGTTGGCGGCGCTTGGGTTAAGTTTGCTGATGGGCGCGCTGTTGGCGTTGAGCGGGGGTGCGGCCTGGGCGCTGTGGCTGCTGCCGGTGGTGTTGTTCCTGCGCATGGGGCTGAACGCGATCGACGGCATGCTGGCACGCGAGCACGGGCAGGCGAGCCGGTTGGGGGCGCTGTTGAACGAACTGGCTGATCTGGCCTCGGACGCGGCGCTATATTTGCCGTTTGCGCTGGTGCCGGGGTTGTGGTCGGGCTGGATAGTGGCCGTCGTGGTGCTGGCGCTGATCGCCGAGGCTGCCGGGGTGCTGGGGCCGATGGTGGGTGCCGCACGGCGCTATGACGGCCCATTTGGCAAAAGCGACCGGGCGGCGGTATTTGGGCTGGTGGCGGCGCTGCTGGCCAGCGGGTGGGCCGCGCCAGAGCTGGCCAACTGGGCGTTGCCGGTGATGGCGGCGCTGGCGGTATGGACTGCGGCCAACCGGGTGCGCGGCGCGCTGGCGGAGGGCGGGACATGAGCGACTTTCTGGGCGTCGCGCCGGAGGTCATGCGGGCGTTGGTGGCGTTATTCGTATTGCTGGCCGGCGCAACCGTGCTGGTGCGGTTCATCGCGCCCGATCCGCAGTCCGAATTGCGCCAGCGGATGCGTTCGTGGTGGTTCATGATCGGCATTTTTGCGGCTGTGATGGTGATCGACCGCGTGGTGGCGACGATTTTCCTCGGCTTCATCTCGTTCCTCGCGCTGAAGGAGTACCTGTCGCTGATCCCGACCCGGCGGATCGCCCGTTTTGTGCTGCTGTGGGCCTATCTGGCGATTCCGGTGCAGTTTTATCTGGCGCATATCGGCTGGTACGGGATGTATATCGTGTTCATCCCGGTGTGGATGTTCCTGTTCCTGCCCCTGTTGATGACGCTGATGGGCGAGACCAAGGGCTTCCTGACCGCCGTCGGGACACTGAGCTGGGGGCTGATGATGACGGTCTTCAGCCTGAGCCATACGGCGATGCTGCTGGGGCTGGATCCAGCAATCCCGGTGGCGGCGGGGGGGGCCGGGTTGCTGCTGTTCCTGGTGGTGGCAACGCAGTTCAACGATGTGGCGCAGTTCGTGACCGGCAAGTTATTCGGACGGCGGCCGATTGTACCGACGGTCAGCCCAAAGAAGACCTGGGAGGGCTTTTTGGGTGGGCTGGCGGCGACCACGCTGCTGGCCGCCGCGATGGGGCCCTATCTGACGGTGATGGATTTGCGCTGGTCGGCGCTGGCCGGGGCGATGATCGCGGTCGCCGGGTTCTGCGGCGACATCACCATTTCGGCACTGAAGCGGGATCTGGGGGTGAAGGACGCCAGCCATCTGATCCCCGGCCATGGCGGCATCCTCGACCGGATCGACAGCCTGACCTATGCGGCGCCGGTGTTCTTCCACTTCTATTTCTACTTCTTCTTCTATGGATTTGCAGCACAATGACCCAGCTGTTGCGGATATTCTTCTTTGCCTGCATCGTGCGGCCGGTGCTGATGGTGGTGCTGGGAGTGCATGTGCGCCACCGCAAGTTGCTGCCACAGGACGGGCCAGCGGTGATTGTAGCCAACCACAATTCAAACCTCGACGCGCTGGTGCTGATGTCGCTGTATCCGCTCGCAAGCCTGAACAGGCTGCGGCCGGTGGCGGCAATCGACTATTTCCATTCGAGCCCGTTGCGCCGCTTCGTCGCCGAGGAAATCATCCGCATTCTGCCGGTCGAACGCGGCGGCGCCCGCGACGGACGGGATCCGCTTGCCGGATGTTACGAGGCGTTGGACCGGGGTGAGATCCTGATCCTGTTCCCCGAGGGTTCGCGCGGCGCGCCCGAGCGGCTGCAGGAGCTGAAAAAAGGCATTGCCCATCTGGTCAAGGCGCGCCCGGATGTCCCGGTAACGCCGGTCTTCATGCACGGGTTGGGGAAGGTTCTGCCGAAAGGTACCTTGCTGCCGGTACCTTTCAACTGCGATGTTTTCGTTGGGCCAGCCTACCGTTGGGAAGGTTCTATCGAAGGATTCATGGATCGCACCGAGACGGCGATGACAGCCCTGGCAGCGGAGGGTGAGTTCGCGCCCTGGGAATGACGAAAGATCGGCACCGCCTCAGAATTCCCAGAACAGCGGGATCAATAGGGCTGCCAACACACTGACTAGAAGGTTGAGGGGTATCCCGAGGCGCATGAAGTCGGTGAAGCGATAGCCGCCGGGAGCGTAGACCAACGTGTTGGTCTGGTAGCCGATCGGAGTGGCGAAGCTGCACGACGCTGCAAACATCACAGCGATGACGAAGGGGCGCGGATCGATGCCCAGTGCGTGGGCTAGTGAGATCGCCACCGGCGTAATCACCACTGCCACCGCATTATTGGAGACCAGTTCGGTCAGCAACGAGCCCATCATGAACACCAGCCACAGCACCAGCTGCGGTGGCAGGTCCATCAGCCACGGCGCCATCCCCTCGACCAGGAGCTCGACCGCACCCGTGCGCTCCAGCGCTTGACCGACGGCGAGCATGGCCAAGATCAGCGTCAGAAGGCGGATCTCGACCATCTGGAAGGCCTCCTCGGCGTCGATGCAGCGAGTAACCAGCGCCAGCGCCACGCCGATCACCGCCAAACCGGCAATCGGCATCAGACCGAAGCTGCTGCCAAGCACAACGAGGCCGAGGATGCCGAGCACAATGGGCGCCCGGTCGCGCCGGTAGGGACGCTCCGAGGGTTGAGTCAGCTCGGCCAGGCCCTGTTCCTCGGCGAGGCGGTGGATGTCGTCGGGGTCACCCTCCAACAACAATGTGTCACCAACCTGGATGCGAACCTCATCAAGCACGGCGCCGACCCGCTCGTCGCGGCGATGGACGGCCAGCGGATAGACGCCGTAGCGCCGCCGCAACCGCAGATCGCCGAGGAAGCGGCCAACCATCCGGCAGCCCGGCGTGATCAACGCCTCGACGGTTACAGTCGATTTCTGGCCCACGGCGTCGATCTGGCCGGTCATTGACAGCGCTTTGTTGTCGCGCAGTGACAGCAGCTCGCCGACGGCGGTGCGGATGACCACATGATCGCCCGCAGCCAGCACGGCGTCGGCCATGCGGCGTCTGAGCGACAGGTCGCCGCGGATCACATCGACAATGGTCATGTCATCACGGGTAAAATGCGCGACCTCCAGAACCGGGTGGCCGATGAGTTCGGAACCCTCGGGAATCACGACCTCGGTGAAAAACCGCATCTTTCTGCGGCCGGTGAGAAAATCGACCAACGCCTTGCGGGTCGGCAGAAACCGGGGCGCCGCCGCCCCGATGAATGCAAGTGAAACAAACAGGATGATAACTGCGACCGGCGTGATCTCGAACAGGGTGAACGGCTCCATTCCATGGGCGCGGACGATGCCATCGACCAGCAGGTTGGTCGAGGTCCCGATCAGCGTACACATTCCGCCAAGAATCGCGGTGTAGGAGAGCGGGATCAGCAGTTTCGAGGCCGGGACATGCAAGACCTTGCCGAGCCTGATCGCGACCGGCATCATCATTACCACAATCGGGGTGTTGTTCATAAATGCCGAAGACACCGCGGTGAGCCCGGCAAATTCCGCCAGAACCTGACGTGGCCGGGCCGCGACCCTGGCCGACAGCACCCGGCTGAAGGCATCGAGCGCGCCGGTCCGGATCAGCGCACCGGACAGGATGAACATCGCGCCGATAGTGATCGGTGCCGGGTTGGCGAAGACCAACAACAGGTCGTCGACCGGCAGGATACCAACTGCAAGCAGCAATGCCGCGCCGCAGATTGCGACAACCTCGGGCGGATGGTCTTCGCGGACGAAGCTGGCGAACATGGCGCCGACGACGCCGATCGTGAACAGGGCCGGCCAGTATTCCACCCAGAATGCGGCAGAGAGGGTCGACATCGGCGCTGGTCCTCCGATTGGCGGAATATCGCGTGATGGTCTCAGGTTTGCAGCGCCAGCGCAATGTGTCGTCGGCGGTTGCCTTGGCGGCGAGGGCAAGGCATTGTCATTGCCGACGAAAGTTAGACTATCGGGGTTATCCCATGCGGTATGGAATGATTTTCGCCGTTTCTCTTGCAGCTCTACTGGCACCCGCAGTGCCAGTCTGGGCCACGATGGAGGACGACTGTGCGCAGAGCGCTGACCGGATCCTGCGGATGGATGCCTGCACCGCGTTGATCAACTCAGGCAAAGTTACCGGCCGGAAGCTCGCAATTGCCCATTTCAACCACGGCGCCGCCAATGACAGCATCGGCGAGTACGCACGGGCGATCGAGGACTACGACAGGGCGTTGTCAATCGCGCCGGACATTGAGGCCGCCCACTTTAACCGCGCCAACGCTTACTTCGTACTCGGCGAATTCGAAAAGGCGATTGAAGGCTTCGGTGAGACAGTGCGAATAGATCCCGACTCAGCCGCCGCCTTTAACAACCGTGGCGAAGCCAATAGCCTCCTCGGCGAAAACCAACGGGCAATCGACGACTTCAATCAGGCACTGCGAATTGATCCCGGATATACCGATGCGTACCGCAATCGGGGCGTCGTTTACGAGAGCATGGGTCAATACGACCGCGCGGTTAAGGATTGGGATAAGGAAGTTCAACTGGGAGGGGCGGAGCGCGCAAAATGGTGGCAGGAGTACCTGAGCGCCAAAGGTTACTATTCGGGCGAGATCGATGGTGTTTATAGCCCTGGAATATGGGCGGCCATGATGGAATGCGCCCGCGATCCTGATTGCTGAGAGAGCAATGAGCAGTCTTTCCATCTCTGTTGTCGTCCGGTATCGTCGGGGGGTCGGCGACATCGGCGCAAACCCGTTTCTGGACGCGTCCATCAAGATTTCGGTCGAGTTCGGAGCGCGGCCGCGCCGGTTGAATGTTCGGGACAAAACGAGGCGGAGCAACCATTGACACAATCTGCAGAGGCCGCGCCATTGGCAGCATTCAATCGGGTCGGACCGCACCTTGTGGTTCGCAATTTCTTTAGTGAACCGATCGTTGCGCGTCTTCTCGAATATGCCGAACGCCAGCGGGAGGCATTCAAGCACAGCACGGTAGGGAGCGAAGGAAAAACAGGTAACGTCGATCCCTCGACCCGAGTGTCACACGTCTTTAGGCCGATCAAAGAATTTAAGCCGATGGTTATCGAACGGGTTGAAGGGCTATTGGGTGAAATTAATCAAGCGTTGGGTGGCCCCCCACTCGCGCCGACGAGCTACGAGATTGAACTGGTCGCACATGGGCACGGCGCATTTTACGCCCAACATATTGATACGATGACAAAAGATGACGATCGGACGACCTTGCGCGTCGTCAGCATGGTCTATTACTTTTGTGCCACTCCCGCACGTTTCAGCGGTGGTCAACTTCGATTGCATTCGCTCGCGGCGTCGCGCGAGGCCGGAACTTATGTCGATATCGAGCCGGAGAACGACACCGCTGTGTTCTTTCCGTCATGGTTCCCGCACGAAGTGTTGCCGGTAGTGTGCGAGAGCGGACAGTTTATGGATTCCCGCTTTGCCATCAATTGCTGGTTGCTGAAATAATCGGAACTATGCGTTTGCGTAACTATTTTGAGATTGATAATCGCATGTATTCAAATGGATAGAGATGTATTTTCCAGCTTTCCATTAAATCTCACCGGGGCGACCTTCCGGGCCAGGCCGGTGGCGTCGTCGGTCTCGACGTAGGTGCCGCAGATTGTCGCCTCACCGACGGCGGGCTCGAAGCGTGCGGCGTTCATGCCGGTGACAAACCGTTTCAGTGGCTCCAGTTTGTCCATACCGATGACCGAGTCATAGTCGCCGCACATGCCGGCGTCGGTCTGGTAGGCGGTGCCCTTGGGCAGGATCATCGCGTCCGCCGTCGGGACATGGGTGTGGGTGCCGACAACCAGGCTGGTGCGGCCGTCGCACCAATGACCGGTAGCCATCTTCTCGGAGGTCGCCTCGGCGTGGATCTCGACGATAGATGCGCTGGCCGTGCCGCCAAGCGGAGCGGTCTTCAGCGCCGCATCGAGCGCAGAGAACGGATCATCGAACGGGCGGTTCATAAATACCCGCCCCAACGCAACCGCAACAAAAACCTTACGCCCCCGGGTTGCCTCGAACAGGCCCGAGCCGCGACCGGGCGCGACCTTGGCGTAGTTCAGGGGCCGGAGGATGCGGGGTTCCCGCTCGATATGGCTCAGCATTTCCTTTTGATCGAAGGCGTGGTCGCCCAGCGTGATACAATCCGCGCCGGCCGCGAATAGCGCATCGGCAATCGCCTGGGTCAGGCCGAAACCAGAAGCTGCGTTCTCGGCGTTGACGACGACGAAATCCAGTTTCCAGTCGGCGCGCAGGCGCGGCAGCAGATCAATCACGGCGCTACGCCCAGCCCGCCCGACCAGATCACCGAGGAACAGGAGGCGCATCAGCCCTGCCTAGCGCTGCTTGCGGCCATGGCGCACATCAACCCAAGCTCGGTAACGATGGCGTCGAGCGGCTGGTCGGTCGCTTCACGCGGAACCGCATCGACCTGCTGGGCGCTGTAGGCAAAACCGACGGCCTGCGTATGGCGCGCCGCGCGAAGAAGTTCCAGAGTGCGATCATAGAACCCGCCGCCATAGCCGAGCCGCCACCCATCGGCGTCAAACGCCAGCAGCGGCGTGATGAGCAGGCGCGGCTTCAACCATCTACCTCGCGCCGGGACCAAGGCGCCGAAAGGACCCTGGATCATCTGGGAATCGGGATGCCATTCGCGGAACTTCAGTGCCATCCCCCTGCCCTCGATCACCGGCACGCACAAACGGTGGCCGGCGCTGTGGAGATATTCCATCAGAGGCGTCGGGTTGATTTCGGTGCGGATCGGACAAAAACCCGATATAACTTCAACCCCAATGTGAAAACTTGCAGCCAGGAAATAATCCATCGCCGCGCGGGATATTGCGCCATTCGCTGCAATATCGGCCGCGTGTGCGACACGGCGGCGTGCAAACATCTGCTCCCGGAGGATGGATTTGAGGTCCGGAGACTTGGCCATTCTGGTCCTTCAGGGCACCCCGGTCTGCCGCAACGTCACGGAAGCGAGAATAATTTCCGGCTTGCCTACCGTGGCGCAGGGTAGCGCGCAAGTGGAGACCGGGCCTGGCGAGAGTGCGGGAATGGGTGGCGGGCCCGTCGCGACCGTCGGGGTTTCAGATCCTCGCGGGCCTGGTAAACCAGGTGGGCGCCAGGTGAGTTTGGCCACAGCCAACCACAGAGCCAGCTCCCGTGCGAGAGTTAGGCCCCCAGGAGTCTCGCCCCTAACGAGAGGGACAGCACCCGCCACCAATCAAGATAGGGTGCGGCAGGGGCATTGGAAAGAGGCGATTGCGGGAATGCTCGGGGCTTTGACTAGTTTGCTGTGGGCCTGGCTGGCGGAGTTAGCCGCATCCGCATGGTTATTTCGCCAGCTTTGCCAACCGCGCCTCCCGCAGTCGGCTGAAATCGTCGCCGGCGTGGTAGCTCGACCGGGTCAGCGGAGTTGACGAGACCATCAGGAAGCCCTTGGCGTATGCCGCTTTCTCGTAGCCGGCAAACTCGTCCGGGGTGACAAACCGGGCCACCGCGTGGTGCTTCTTGGACGGCTGCAGATACTGGCCGATGGTCAGGAAATCCACATCCGCCGCCCGTTGGTCATCCATCACCTGCAGGACCCCCTGCCGGTCCTCGCCCAATCCAACCATGATGCCGGATTTGGTGAACATCGCCGGATCCAGCTCCTTGACTCGCTGCAACAGCCGCAGTGAGTGGAAATAGCGGGCGCCGGGGCGGACCTCCGGGTACAGGCCCGGCACGGTCTCCAAATTGTGGTTGAAGACATCCGGCCGGGCCTCGACCACAGCCTCCAGCGCCGATGCCGGACATTTCAGGAAGTCCGGCGTCAGCACCTCGATCGTCGTGTCCGAGCAGCGGCGACGGATGGCCCGGATGGTCTGGGCGATGTGCTCGGCGCCGCCATCCTCCAGGTCATCGCGATCGACCGAGGTCACGACCACATGGCTCAGCCCCAGCTTCTCCACCGCCAACGCCACCCGCCCCGGCTCGAACGCGTCCAACGCACTGGGCCGCCCGGTGGCAACGTTGCAAAAAGTGCAGCCCCGGGTGCAGATTTCGCCCATGATCATCATCGTGGCATGACCCTGGGCCCAACACTCGCCGACATTGGGACACCCGGCCTCCTGGCAAACGGTCGATAGCCCGTGCTCCTTGATGATGCTCTTGGTCTTGAAATACCCCGGCGAGTTCGGCGCCTTGACCCGGATCCAGTCCGGCTTTTTCGGGCTCAGATTATCGCGACGATGCGCCTTCTCCGGGTGCCGCTGGGCGCGGTCGGTCAGGTCACGGTCGCTCATGGGGCCATTCGATTGGTCATTCGGCTTGTCAGGCATGCGGTCTCCTGCTGTTGAACCGGAATATAGGGTCGAGCGATTAAGATGTCTTGTGGTCTTTCGGTGCAGGCAGACCCCGGAAAGACCCTCGACGGTCACGCCAGACCGCCGCTCCCCATAACATAGGCCATCAGCACCGCCACCGCCTGATCCAGATCGGCCGGGTCCATAGCCTCGTCCGGGTTGTGACTGCCATGGGCGTTGCGCACGAACAGCATGGCGGTAGGCACGCCAGCGCTGGCCAGCACCGCTGCATCATGCCCGGCGCCACTCGGCAGCCGCATGGTCGCGACGCCGGCAGCGGCTGCGCTGGCCTCAAGTGCTGTCAACAGCCCGGCATCCATCTGGGCGATCTCCCAGGTGAATTCCGGGCCCAGATCAACCGCCACCCCACGGCGCTCGGCAATCCCGGCGGTTAGCGTGAGCAGCTCGCGCCGAACCCCGTCCAGCACGTCCCCAAACTCGCTCCGAATGTCGATACAAACGGCCACCTCGCCCGCAACCCGGCTACCGCCATGCAGCGCCGGGTCAGTGGCCACCACGCCGATTGTGATGGTGGCGCTGCGGCCCGCCGCCTCGATCGCGTCCCATGCAGCGTCAAGTCCAGCGGCCATGTCAGCCACCGCCAGCACCGCGTCCTGCCGATAGGCGCGCGGGGTCGCGCCGGAATGGGCCCAGGCGCCCACAGCCCGAGCCTGGGTGTGGCGAAAGCCCCCGGCAATTGCGGTGACCAGACCAACCGGCACGCCCTCGCCGATCAGGACCGGGCCTTGCTCGATATGCACTTCCACGAATGCCCCGATCCGGGTCGGGTCGAATTGCCGCTCACCCCGGCGCACTGCGTCCGGATCAAACCCGGCGGCACCCATATGGTGGGCCAGCGTCAGGCCGGTCCGCAAATGCAGCACCTCCAGCAATGCTGGATCGAGGGTGCCCAGCATCGCCTCGCTGCCGGGATAGGACACCGGAAACCAGGCCGCCTCCTCGGCCCTGAAGGCAACGACGACCAGGTCCTGCGCCGGTTGAATGCCAGCACCCACCAAATCAGCGATCAGCGCCAGACCGGCGGCCACCCCCGCCGCGCCATCATAATTGCCGCCATGGGGCACCGAATCGAGATGCGAGCCAACCAACAGGCAAGGCGCATCGCGGTCAGGCCCGGCAAGCGTCATCATCAGATTGCCGGCCGCGTCGGTCCGCACCTCGCAACCCAGCGCCAAAGCCTCGCGCCGCGCCAGGTCATGGGCCATCTGCTCACCCGGCCCATAGGCGTCGCGGGTAACACCAGGCGCATCGGCCGAACCCTCAGCCAGCGCCCCAAGGAACCGGCGCACCAACGCCGCGCCACTTTTCATGCCATTCTCCCTCAGGCCGCCCGCTCCGGGAACAATGCCCGCAGCCCGGCCTCGGATGCCTCCGCCACCCCACGCTCGGTTACCAAGCCTGTTACCAGCCGCGCCGGGGTCACATCGAAGGCCGGGTTGGCGGCAGGCGAGCCGGGCGAGACCACCCGGGTTCGCACCACCGCGCCATCCGCCGCCACCCCGGTTACCTCGGTGACCTCGGACGCCGAGCGCTCCTCGATCGGGATCTCACGCACTCCGTCGCGCACCGTCCAGTCGATCGTCGGCGACGGCAGGCAAACGTAGAACGGCACCCCATTGTCGCGTGCCGCCAGCGCCTTCAGATAGGTGCCGATCTTGTTGCAAACATCGCCCGTTGCCGTGGTCCGGTCGGTGCCGGTGAAGCAGATATCCACCTGCCCCCGCTGCATCAGATGCCCGCCCGCATTGTCGACAATCACCGTATGCGGCACACCGTGATTGTGCAGCTCCCACGCGGTCAGATGGCCACCCTGATTGCGCGGCCGGGTCTCGTCGACCCAGACATGCACCGGAATACCCGCGTCATGGGCCTGATACATCGGCGATGTGGCAGTGCCCCAGTCACAGGTCGCCAGCCAGCCAGCATTGCAATGGGTCAGGATATTCACCGGCCCCGGCTTGCGCGCCGCGATCCCGCCGATCAACTCCAGCCCATAGACACCAATACGCCGGTTTATCTCGACATCTTCCTCGACGATCTCGGCGGCGCGCGCATAGGCCGCCGCAACCCGCTGGCCGGGTTCCAGCCGCGCCAAACGCTGGCGCATCAGATCCAGCGCCCATTTCAGATTAATCGCGGTCGGACGCGTCGCATGCAACCGATCGTAGGCGCCGGCCAGGTTGGCATCCGACCCATCCGCCCGCATCGCCAGCGCCATACCATAGGCGGCGGTCGCCCCAATCAGCGGCGCACCACGCACCAGCATCGCCTTGATCGCGCGCGCTGCCTCGGCCTCGGTCTTCAGCTGCACGGTCTCGAAGGCGAACGGCAACCGGGTCTGGTCAATGATCCCGACCGACCAGCCGTCATCGCCCAACCAGATCGGGCGCCAGGGTTTGCCGTTGATCTTCATGGATTCCATCCTCCTCAGGGCGATGCTCCGCCTTTGGAAATGCCTCCTGCCCGGTGCGGCGTCAACTATTGACGATCGCGTTCGGCGCATTCGTTGCGCCGGCATCGCCAAACTTGCGACGCCGCCGCGGCCCAAATGGCCTACGCGGTATCTTCAACGAGAAATCTTTTTGTGATCATCGGAAAAAGCACCTTCAACTGTCGGACAAGAGCGATTAGTTTCGAATCATTCTAAATTAACGATCCGGGGTGGCGTCCTCCCACCCGGAGCGAATGAAACCTTAACTACCTGAACGGAGAGCGGAAATGGACGGCAATACCTCATGCCCCATGATGGGCCATACAACGACCGGGACCAGGTCGAACCGGGACTGGTGGCCAAATCAGTTGAACCTGAAGATGCTTCACCAGAACTCTCCGCTGTCCAACCCCATGGGCAAGGCGTTCAACTACGCCGAGGCGTTCAAGAAACTCAACCTGAAGGCCCTGAAGAAGGACCTCTACGCGCTGATGACCGACAGTCAGGACTGGTGGCCGGCCGACTATGGAAACTACGGCGGTATCTTCATTCGCATGGCATGGCACAGCGCAGGCACCTACCGCACCGGGGACGGCCGCGGCGGCGCCTCTTCAGGCACGCAGCGTTTCGCGCCGCTCAACAGCTGGCCCGATAACGTAAACCTCGACAAGGCGCGGCGGCTGCTTTGGCCGATCAAGCAGAAGTACGGCAACAAGGTCTCGTGGGCTGACCTGATGATCCTCGCAGGCAACTGCGCCATCGAGTCGATGGGAGGCAAGACCTTCGGATTCGGCGGTGGGCGCGAGGATATCTGGGAGCCTGAGGAGGACATCTACTGGGGCGCCGAGACCGAGTGGCTGGGCGACAAGCGCTATGCCGGCGACAGGGACCTCGAGAATCCTCTCGCCGCCGTACAGATGGGCCTGATTTACGTGAACCCGGAAGGACCGAACGGCAAACCCGACCCGGTCGCGTCGGGTCGCGACATTCGCGAGACCTTTGCACGGATGGCCATGAATGACGAGGAGACTGTCGCGCTGGTCGCTGGCGGCCATACCTTCGGCAAAGCCCATGGCGCGGGCGATGCGGGCCTCGCTGGCCCCGAACCCGAGGCCGCCCCCATCGAGGCGCAGGGCCTTGGCTGGCTGTGCAGCCACGCCAGAGGCAAGGGCGTCGATGCCATCACCAGCGGTATCGAAGGCGCCTGGACGCCAACCCCGACCACATGGGACATGAGCTATTTCGACGTGCTGTTCGGGTACGAGTGGAAACTGACAAAAAGCCCGGCCGGTGCGAACCAGTGGGCGGCGAAAAACCTTGCCGACAAGGATCACGCGCCCCAAGTTGACAGTTCGGGCAAGCGGATCCCGCTCATGATGACCACGGCCGACATGGCCATGCGGATGGACCCGACCTACGAGAAGATCTCGCGGCGTTTCCACAAGAACCCGGATCAGTTCGCCGATGCTTTCGCCCGCGCGTGGTACAAGCTGACGCACCGCGATATGGGCCCGAGCTCGCGCTATCTCGGCTCGGAGGTTCCGGCCGAGGAGCTGCTTTGGCAGGACCCCATCCCCAAAGCCAGCCACAAGCTGATCAACGCGAAGGATATCGCCGGCCTCAAGGTCACGATCCTCGCTTCGGGACTGTCGGTCTCCCAACTGGTCTCGACCGCCTGGGCGTCGGCCGCAACCTTCCGCGGCTCGGACAAGCGCGGTGGGGCGAACGGCGCGCGCATCCGTCTGGCGCCGCAAAAGGGTTGGGAAGTCAACCAGCCTGCCCAACTCGCGAAAGTGCTGAAAACCCTTGAGGGGGTCCAGAAGGACTTCAACAAAGCACAAGCCAACGGCAAGATGGTTTCACTCGCCGACCTGATCGTCCTCGGCGGATGCGCAGCCGTCGAGCAAGCCGCGAAGAACGCCGGGCACAACGTGAAGGTTCCCTTCACACCGGGCCGTACGGACGCCTCGCAGAAGCAAACAGACGTAGATTCCTTCGCCGTGCTCGAACCGTTCGCAGACGGGTTCCGCAACTACCTCAAGGCCAAATACACTGTGTCGGCCGAGGAGCTGCTGATCGATCGGGCGCAATTGCTGACGCTGACCGCGCCTGAGATGACGGTTCTCGTCGGCGGCATGCGCGCCCTGAATGCAAATGCCGGGAAGTCTAGGCACGGCGTTTTCACCAAACGGCCGGAGACACTCACAAACGACTTCTTCGTCAACCTGCTCAATATGAACACGACCTGGAAAGCGTCCTCGGACGCCGGAGACGTGTTCGAGGGCCGCGATCGCGCAACGGGAAAACTGAAATGGACCGGCACCCGAGTCGATCTCATCTTCGGCTCAAACTCTCAGCTCCGGGCCGTCGCGGAAGTCTACGGCTGCAAAGACTCGAGCAAAGCGTTTGTGCATGACTTTGTGGCAGCGTGGGACAAGGTGATGAACCTTGATCGCTTCGATCTTGCCTGAT
>Ga0307379_10008680_pt1 | contig 13665 bp, 15 predicted proteins | sample UN2MG_FD_202237 | JGI IMG/M metagenome (GOLD analysis project Ga0307379, IMG submission 202237) | Soil microbial communities from Risofladan, Vaasa, Finland - UN-2 | ecosystem: Environmental > Terrestrial > Soil > Coastal area > Acid sulfate soil | place: Finland: Risofladan, Vaasa | collected...
GTTGGGCGCGGGGAGGCGAGGGCGCGCTCGAGCTCGCGGCGACGGTCCGCGATTCAATCCAGTGCAATACGCCGTTCGAGCCGATGTACGCCCGCGATGACTCGCTCGAGGATAAAATATTCAAGGTGGCGCACAAGGTCTACGGCGCCCAGGCGGTCGACTATTTACCCCAGGCCCGAAAGGATTTGCGGCGGATTCGGAAATTGGGTTACGAGGAGCTGCCGGTATGCATCGCGAAGACGCAGAAGTCGCTTTCCGACAATCCGAAGCTGCTGGGTAGGCCGGAAGATTTCCTCGTAACGGTGCGCCAAATTATCATTAACGCCGGCGCCGGTTTCCTCGTGCCGCTGACGGGCGACATTATCCGGATGCCGGGTCTGCCGGCGGAGCCCGCGGCCAAGCGGCTCGACGTGGACGAGGAAGGTAATATCGTGGGGTTAGAGTGAGCTTATTTTATTTTATGGGAGTTAAAATGCCGCCCTGCGGGCGGCTTTTTTATCGAGGGTTGCGGTTGAAATCGCCGGGTTTTAACCCCTCCCGAAACTTAACGTAATTTATGAGCTCGCGGGCGTAACCCCCCAATATATCAATCCGAAGGGTTCGCCCGCGTCGCTAACTCCTGGGGCGCCACGCGCGGCGAATGGGCGCCGCAGCTCTCGGCGTCCGGTTCCTCCTGGCCTTCGGGCGTCGGGTAGAAGCCGAATTGGCGGAGCGCCGCCAGCTTCGGGAGGACGTTCGTATCCAAGTTAATATGGAAGAACCCGGGGAATAGGTCCGGGTTCCCCACGATGAGGTCGAAGTACGGCGCGTAGCGCTCCGGCAGCTCGACCCCGCCGCCCACGCAGACCTCGTGGCCGGTGAAGACGAACTCCGGCAGCAGGTACGGGCAGAACTCGAGCGTGACCTTGGGCGCCCACTCCTCGTATATCGGCGTTTGCGGCAACAGCGACAACAGGCTCGGGAGGATCCGCGCGCCCATCATCCGGAACGAGACCATCTGGAAGAGCGACTGGTTGAAATCCTCCTCGGTCTCGAACGGAAAGCCCCAGACGTAGAAGGCGTCGACGCGGGGGAATAGCTCGATAGCTTGCGGTATTAGGTCCAGCGTATCCTGGGCGGTGAATCCCTTCTTGATAATTTCGAGGACGCGGTCCGAGCCGGACTCGACGCCGAAGCGGAGCTCGAGGCAGCCGCTGTCGGCCATCGCCTTCATCATCTCGACGTCGCACAGGTTGACGCGGCCGAACGCCTTCCAGTTGACGTCCAGGCCGGACTTCTCCAATTCCCGGCAGAACGCCATAACCTGCTTCTTGCCGGAGACGAAGAATTCGTCCTGGAAGAGGAAGAGGTCGACGCCGGCCTCCTCGTGTAGGACCTTCATCTCGGCGACGATGTTTTCGGGGCTGCGGGAATAACTTTTATAATCCCATACCGGCGCGACGGAACAGAACGTGCAGGGGTAGGGGCAGCCGCGGCTCGTCATCATGCCGTAGCCGGCGTATTTCGGGAGGTCGATCTTGTCCCACGCGGGGAAGGGGATAGCGTCGAGGTCGGCGAGGCGTTCGCGGCCCGGGTTGCCGACGACGCGGCCGTCGTCGCGGTACGAGATGCCGGCGACTTCTGAGAGGTCGCCGCCGTCGTTTAATGCGCGCAGGAGCTCGGGGCCCGTGACCTCGGCCTCGCCGCGGCATACGACGTCGACCCACGGGAAGCGCGCGAGGACCTTGTCCTCCACCGATTTGGCGCCTACGCCTCCCAGGACGAGTTTGCGGTCGGGGTAGCGCTCGCGTAACGCCTTCATCGCGAGGAGCGAGAACGGCAGGAGGTTGGCCATGCACGACAGGCCAATAACCGGCGCCGGGTCCTTCAGGAACTCGAGGAAGACCTCCATGTCGAACGGGTCGTCGGACGGGCAACATTGGTAATCGCGGAAGTCAACGCCGACGCCGGCGTCCTCCAGCGCGCGGGCGAGGTACAGCGGCCCGAGCGGGACGTGCAGCTCGCGCTCGACCTCCTCGCCGTAGCGAATGAATAGCATGTTGAGGTTTACGAGCGTTATATCGCCGGGCATGTTAATCGCCCTCCTTATCGGGGAGGTCGGGGCGAATGCCGGTTATTACCGATTTTTCGGGGAAATCGTGCGGCTCGCCGAAATGGAAAGAAACGTTAGTCCTAAGGCCCGGTATTACCTCAATACCGGTTTTTAATAGTACGCCTAATGTTTCGTGCGAGGCTTCCATTTCGTATAAACCTTCGGGTACGTAAGAAAAAACGTAATAACCTTTTTTATCGGTTAGTACTGTTAACGCCGTTCCTTTAATAATTACTTCAACGTTACTCAGCGGGTGCCATTCTTCATCAGTTACCATACCGGAGATCGTACCGTAATCGGCCGTATCGTTTATTTCAGCGGCCGCCGCCGTTTCGGCCTTCGGTGGAATCTCCGGGTCGATACCGGTCGTGCGCATCTCCCATTCTTCCGGGTCCTCCGCGTAGGCCCCGGCTCCCAGCGCCGCCAACATCGCGGCCGCGGCGTAGCCGAGGAACGCGGGCCTAACGCTCGGGTTGACCTTCGTGTTAGCGACGATGGCCTCGAGTTGTTTTACCGGGACGGCGTTGAGCATCGCGGCTTCCGCCGGCTCGAGATTGAGGGCGATGGCTTCCGCGGCTGCGGCGCGTTTTTCCAACAGCATCTTCTTGAACGCCGGGTCGACGGCGGCCTTTTTTATTAGTACCTCGACGCCGCGAGGGATGTCGCCGACGTTCGCGCCGCCGCCCGGCGGCCTGCCGCCCACGATCGTCGTGCGGACGGCGTCGGGTTCGCCGGGCCGCGCCATCTTCACTGGACCGTTGCGCTTAACCATAACGCTCCTTATCTACGGTCGGCCGGGACGTATGCCGGTCCCGAGGCCGGCCCCACCCGGCATGCTGTTCTCGTCGGGTTCCTGTTCCCCGGTTTTCGCCACCTTCGCGGTTTCGGCATTTTCTCCTTCGGCCGGTGGTATTTTTACGCTGGCGTCGGCCGTCGCCGGGAAATCCGGTTGTATGCCGCGCGTTGCGCCGGGGTCGTCCGGGCCTGTGCCCGCATCTTCGCATCCTGTCGTTGCTCCCAACGCCGCCAACATCACGGCCGCAACGTAGCCGAGGAACGCGGGCCTAACGCTCGGGTTGACCTTCGTGTTCGCGACGATGGCTTCGAGTTGTTTTACCGGGACGGCGTTGAGCATCGGCGCTTCCGCCGGCTCGAGCTTGAGGGCGATGGCCTCCGCGGCTGCGGCGCGTTTTTCCAACAGCATCTTCTTGAACGCCGGGTCGACGGCGGCCTTTTTTATTAGTACCTCGACGCCGCGAGGGATTTCTAGTTGCATACTATTTGCCTTTCTTCGAGGGAGCGTCGGGACGGATGCCCTGATAACCTTGATTATATTTTATGCGCGGTTCTGCCGGTGTTTCTAATGGGGGATTGGTGTATTGGAACGTTAGGTTAGTGGTTAAACCGGCTAGGATTTTAACGTCGGTCCGTTCTATGCTTCCGTATGCGGTGGAGAAAGCTTCGACCGTAATAACGCCGGGAGGGACAGGGGTTATGAGGTAGTATCCGTCGGCGTTAGTTACGGCGAAGCGCTTCGTCCCAACGGCAGACACTAAGACGTTGGGTAAAGGGTTTCCTTCGTTATCCGTTACTACTCCCGAAATCATCCCGTCGCCCGATTCATCTTTTTTAGCGGCCTTTTCGAGGGACACGGATGCGCCGGCCGTCGTCGCGGTTTCGGCCGGTTCCGCGGCCTCGAGAATGTCGGGGTTGATGCCGGCGGGAGGCGGATACGGCTTATCGTTGTTACGCGCGTTCGCTTTGCAACTTGCCGCTCCGGCCCCCAGCGCCGCCAACATCACACCCCCCGCGTATCCCAGGAACGCGGGCCGCAGGCCCGGGTTGACCTTCGTATTCGCGACGATGGCCTCGAGTTGTTTTGCCGGGACGGCCTCGAGCATCGCCGCTTCCGCCGGCTCGAGATTGAGGGCGATGGCTTCCGCGGCTGCGGCGCGTTTTTCCAACAGCATCTTCTTGAACGCCGGGTCGACGGCGGCCTTCTTGACTAATACCTCGACGCCGCGGGGGATGTCGCCGACGTTCGCGCCGCCGCCCGGCGGCCTACCGCCCACGATCGTCGTGCGGACGGCGTCGGGTTCGCCGGGCCGCGCCATTTTTATCCGTTCCGAGTTTATACTCATGGTTTCCTCCGTTAAGGCCGGTCGGGCCTAATCCCGCGGGTAACGGATTCGTCCGCTTTTTCCCGTTGCTCCGCTGCTTCCTTAGAAGCGTCGACAACGCCGGGTGGCGGGTCGGGCCTAATGCCTTCTACGGCCGGTGCCGTTGGGTTGTTGTCGCACGCCGCCGTCGCCGCGGATAACGCCGCCAACATCACACCCCCCGCGTATCCCAGGAACGCGGGCCGCAGGCCCGGGTTGACCTTCGTATTCGCGACGATGGCCTCGAGTTGTTTTGCCGGGACGGCCTCGAGCATCGCCGCTTCCGCCGGCTCGAGATTGAGGGCGATGGCTTCCGCGGCTGCGGCGCGTTTTTCCAACAGCATCTTCTTGAACGCCGGGTCGACGGCGGCCTTCTTGACTAAGACTTCAACGCCGCGGGGGATGTCGCCGACGTTCGCGCCGCCGCCCGGCGGCCTACCGCCCACGATCGTCGTGCGGACGGCCTCGGCCTCGCGGGCCGCCGGCGATTTATTTCCACTAGAGATACTCACTTTATACCAACCTCCCGGCCTATAAGCCGAATTGAATTAAACGAGGGTCGGGCCAGAGAACGAACTGCACCGGCGTTACCTCGCCGGCGACTACGACTACTCTCCCGGTCTGAAACAAGTAGCAGGCACATTCCGCCCGGACCGTATAAAACCCCGGCTCGAGCGGACCGAAGGAGAAGGCGCCGTCCGCGCCGGTCTCCGCGGCCGACCCGTTTTCAAGGATGCGTACCCGGGCCTGCGTTAACGGGTATCCGGTGGCGTCGACGACGCGTCCCTCGATTACTCCGTTCGCACGGTCTTTAGTTAAAGGCCCGGGGCCGAGTATAAAATTGACGTTGGTAATGAAGGCCGCCGTCACTTTAACGTCGGCCTTCCTTGCGTCGACATACCCGATATGGGAGACCTTCATTTCAAACGTTCCGGGCGGAACGGGTTTGATGACGTAATAACCTTCTACGTCAGTGGTCGCGAAACGATTCGCGCCTTTGATTGCGACGAGCGCTCCGCTGACCGGGTCGCCGTAGCCGTCTATAACGAAGCCCCGAACGACGCCGTATTCGGTTTGTTCGGTTTCAGCCCGGTCCTCGGCCGCGGCCGGCCCGAGCGCGATTATCGAAGCCGCCGCGAAGGCGAATGAATACCCGAGGAAGTCCGTGGCGTACGTTCGTTTGGCGGCCATATACCTCCGAATTTACCCGAGCGATGCGGCGTCGACGGCTTGAACCGTTAAGGCGCGTCGGGCGCCGACGCAATTTTACCCCTTCTCGGCTATAAATACAAACGGATATTCGACGACGACGTCGGCCTGCCCCGCGGCGGGGAATTTCCAGCTCCGCACGCGGGAGAGTATCGAGCGGCGGAGCGAATCGTGGCCGAGCGTATCGTCGGCGATTTCGGCGTCGACGACGCGGCCTTGGGGGTCGACGGTGAACCGCGCGGTGATTTTACCGCCGCCGAGCGAGGGGTTTTCCTCCACGGCCGCGTCGTACGCGTTTTGAATGCCCGCCAGTCTCTTTTCGACGTAGTCGCGGATGCTGGCGGCCGAGCGGTAGCTCCTTGGGCTTGACGCCGGGGATTCGAACGTAATGAAATATGGCGCCGGCTGCTCGCGGCTCGAGTTCTCCGGGACGTCGACCCTCGAGCCCATGCATACGCGGTGCCGCAGTTGATTGCGTCCGGAGCTCCGGCCGGTTTTCGCAAGGGCGGTTTCCGGGCGCCGCCCCGCCTCCGCGGGCCGGTCAGCCCTTATGCCTAAGCTAGCACCGCTGCCGCCGGGGATGAGTCTTCCACATCCTCCGCGGGGCCAATCGCCGCGCATGCCGGCGCCGCTTCCGTGCCCTCCTGCTCCCCCGGTAAGGGCGTAAGGCCAACTGCCGCTTTCTTTCTTAGCCGCTTTTCCGGTTAGCCCTCTGTTCGCCCTCTTTTTCGAAGTACTAACCTCGGCCCGTTTCGTTCCCCCGGTCCGGGTGACTTCCGAGTCCGAAAGCAATGTCGCCGACCCCAGAACCGCCAGCATCGCGCCGGCGGCGTAGCCGAGGAATGCGGGCCGTAGGCCCGGGCTGACCTTCGTATGTGCGACTATGCCCTCGAGTTGGGGGAGGGGAACGGCGGCGAGCATCGCTTCCTCCGTGGCGTTAAGTTTAAGGCCGATGGCTTCGGCAGCCTCGGCCCGTTTTTCGAAGAGTAGTTTTTTAAACGCGGGGTCGACCGCGGCCTTCTTTATGAGGACCTCCAGGCCGCGGGGAATATGGCGGGGGATTTGTTCGCCTTGAGGTGGTCTCCCACCTACGATGGCCGTTCTAACGAATTCCCTATCGGCACTAACGCAGCCTTTTCGCGAACCCTTAATTTCTCCCATAATATTCCCCTTTCGTACCGAGTTCGCGACGCTTCCCTACATATTATATCCGTATTTTCCTACGGTTGCAAGTTACAGCTGGTACGCGGTAACGGCTTAGGTCGTGTTGGGCTTAGACTCCTCGATTCCGTCAACCGCGGCGCTTAGCTTACTTACAACCAAACATATAATAATCCGTGTGTTGCGTTGGCAATTTTAAAGTATTTTATAAGCATGTAGGTTGCCCTAGTTGAGGCCCTTTCCCCGAGTCGGCGAGCGTCGTCAACTCCTCCGGGTACGGCGAAAAGAACGTTTGGCGGGCGAGGTACTCGTCGCCGAAGCGAACGACGTAGCCGCGGAGCACGTTCAACGGCACGCTGAGCGGGACGTGGCCCGCGCGGTAACTCTCGAGCTCGTCCAGGAAGAAGGCTTTTTCGGCGTGACTTAGCTGCTTCGAGAAGTGGCCCAGGCCGTGCATGAGGGCGTTTATACCGGCCGTATAGCGCGGCGGCCTTGCGAACGCGGCGTAGAAATTTTCTTCGTACGCGGCGACGGCGTCGGCGAGACGTTCTCGGCCTGCCCCCGCGACGACGCGGCCCAGCGTCCGCATCCGCGTTTGATTGTACGCCATAAGCAGGAGCTTGTTCTTGGCGTGGAATTGGACGAGGTCCTTCGGCGAGGCCGAGGCCTTTATCTCCCGGAAAGAGGCAAAGGCGAAGAGCTTCGTAAGAAAATGCTCGCGCAGGCGGAGGTTTTTTAGGCGGCCTTCGTCCTCGACGGCCATATGGCCGAAGCGCGCCAGCACCGCGCCGCCGAAGAAGCCGGCGCCCTTTCCCGAGGGCGCGGTTTTCGCCGTACCGGGGTATATCTTTACGTCCTTGAAACCGGAGGTGGGGGAGCGGCTTTTTAGGATGAAGCCGTTGACGGCGTCGAGGCCTTCCAGGAACGACGCCGCGAAACATTCCATCTTTGCGGTGAAGTCCAGGCCCGTCGCCGGTTGGACCAGGCGGCGCGCGCCGTCAACCTCCACGATTCGGACCGGCTGGCGCGGGATGCCGAGGCCGATTTCGACTTCGGGGCAAAGCGGTATGAAAGTGACGTGGGGTTTGAGAGCGCGGACGAATTCGTCGCGTATTATGGAGCCGTCGTAGCGTACGGCGTCGAAATCGAGGCACCTGCTTACGACGACTACCGGTTTGGCGAATTCCCTCATACGTTTGCTACCGAAGGGGCCGCTATCGGCTCTCGGCGAGCTCGGCCATGACGTTCAGACCGAGCGGTATATTTTTCTTTTTCGGCTCGAGCCGTAAGATGACCTCTTGGAATTTGGTATCGAAGCGTTCCTGCAGATCGTCGGATTGGAAGTCGCGGCCGCCGAGGTAGGGGTTCCTTTGGATAACCGTTCCGAGGCCGACGTACTCGCCGGTTTCGGCATCGTAAATTTTATATTTAGCGCCCTCTTTGACGCGGTCCACCCAAAAGGATTCTACGTATATCCGAACCCACAGGTCCGTCGGGCCCAGTATAATTCGCGTGTTGTCACCCGCCGCGAGCGTCTCGCCCAGGCGCACGTCCAACTTGTAAACGACGGCGTCGATGGGCGCTCTGAGCTCGAGCTGCTCCAGTTGGGCGCGCGCCAACGCCAGCTCGCCGTACGCGACGTCTAGGTCGCGGGCGTCCAGCTCCGACCGCAACTTCGCCTGGGTGTATTCGTATTCGGATATCCGTCCCGCGGCGTAGAGTTCTTTGTTGCGCTTAAAAGTATCCGCGGTAAGCTCCACCGATTTGCGGAGGGCCGCGACGCGCGCTTCCGCGACGCGGCGCTGCGCCGACTCGACGTCGTTTTCCAGGACGCACAGCACCTGTCCTTTGACGACCGCGTCGCCCTCTTTAACCGATAGCTCCTTCACGCTGCGGGTAACGTTCGGACTCACGTACACCTCGCCGCCGGCGGGTTCGACGCGGCCGTAGACGCGCGCCGGCGAGAGGTCCAGGTCGGGCGGTTTCATAATCGCCGGCGGCCGCGATGACTTGTAGAGGTTGCACACGATGAATACCAGGCCGCATAGAACGGCGGCGCCGACGACAAACCATTTAATATACTTTTTCATGCCGGGGCCCTCTCCCGGACCGTCTCCCGCGAATCGTGCACGACGGCGCCGTGTTCCAGCGTTATCAGGCGGTCGCCGTAGGGGAAGACGCGCGGGTCGTGCGTGACGAGCACGACGCCGCGGCGGTCGTCCCGCGACAGTTGCTTCAGCGTGTCCAAAACGACGGCGCTGCTCTCGGCGTCGAGCGCGGACGTGGGCTCGTCGCACAGGACGAGGACGGGGTCGTTGATGAGGGCGCGCGCGATGGCGACGCGCTGCTTTTGGCCTGTTGACAACGTTCGAGGTTTAACGTAAGCGTACTCGCTTAGGCCGAAGTCGCCCAATAGCGTTAACGCTTTTTCCTTTAAGCCCCGGGGTAACTTCGTCCCCTGGACCGCGTTAGCTACTAATATGTTTTCGATTATCGTAAGCGCCGGTATTTCGGTAGGGGTTTGAAAGACGAAGCCGAAATTCTCAAGTCGGAGCGTGGCTTCCTTGTCTTCGGGAAGGTCCGTGACGTCTTGCCCTTGAATGAATATCCACCCTTCGGAGGGGCGTAATATCAGGCCCATAATGGACAGCAGCGTCGTCTTGCCGCTGCCCGAGGGGCCGGCGACGATGGCGAACTCGCCGGCGTAAAACGCGAGGTTGACGTCGTTCAAGACGCGTTGCGTGACTTTCCCGTCGGAAAAGTCGCGGCTGATACCTTCCAACTCGAGAATCGGTTTCGGCATGTTATCGAGCGGCCCGGTTACGCGCCGTTAGCGGAACGCCGTCGCGGGCTCGATGCGGGTTGCGCGCCGTATGGCGAACAGCGAGCCGACGAGACACAGCGCGAGCGTAAACGCCGCGTGGACGAACGGGAACCATAGCGGCACGAAGCTCGCCAGGTTGGAATCCCTCGTCCCGTTGAGGAAGAACGCGAGTAGGAGGAACCCCAGGAATATTCCCACGGCGGCTATCATTACGGCCTGGTAAAGTACTATCACGAAAATATCCTTTTTGCGGCCGCCGAGCGCCCGCAGGACCGCGAAATCTTTTTCCCGGTTTAAAATGCTGGTGTACATCGTTAGCGTAATTATAACGATGCCGACGAGGGAGCTCATCAACGTCGTAAAGCCGAAGCTGAAGCCTATGCCGGTGTTTATTAAATAGTAGGCGCGCGTTAGCCGCGATAGTACGTCCTTGGGGAAGACTTCGGCCCGCGGTAGCAAGGCGCGTATTTTGGCGATGGCCTCGTCGACGTCGACCTCTGGTTTCAACTTGACTAATATGTAGCTGCAACGGCCCGGGGGGAGGTTGGATATCTCCCGCGCCTTTGTCCGGTTCGTGAAGACGAGCGTTCCGCCGAAGCTGGTTATCTTCTTCGTCACGGCGTTGATACGGACCCGCTTCTTATTAACTTCGAAAACGTCGCCGAGTTCGGGGTTCCCGAAGAGCTCGAGGTCGCGGTTGTCCACGGTAATGCCGTCGTAGTCCAGCAGCGACTCGATGGACCCCTGCTCGAAGGCCCACGGTCCGCCCGAAAGCCGCGGCGCCGGCAGCCCCACGACTACCACGCCCTCCGACTTGCCGTCCTTACGGCGCGTTTCGCCCGCCGTGGTGATAACGGGTTCCGACCATTCAATTTCCGCCAGGCCGTTTATGCGGTCGACGTAGCGCGTCGGGAGTTGGCCCGTGCTGTTCGCGTTGTCCGTGAACTTGCCGCAGATCCAGATGTCGGCGTCCGAGTGGTCGACCAGCACCGACATATACGTGAAGAGGCCGAACATGGTGCTGAGCTGTTGCCCCACCAGGAATAATATCGCGACGACGCCCAGGACCGAGCCCGCGGTAGAGGCGCGGTCGTGGAGCAACATCCTGTAGGCTACGAGGCTACGCATCGTTGCTCGGAAGTGACGAGGCCGCGGCGAAACCCTCCTCGAAAGTTCCCGCGACGGCGTCGGCAACTTCGCCGAGTCGTTCCCGGGTTACGACAGCCGCGCGGCCGCCGAGTACGATCTTCGTCTCCGGCGTCGTTTCGCGGACGCGGCGCGCGAGTTCCCAGGCCGCGGGTAGGTGCGAAATGAGCGTTACGGCGAATAAAACCGCCGCCGGTTTTTCGTCCGCCGTAGCCCGGACGATTTCTTCGGTAGGCAGACTTCTTCCAATATAATAAACTTGCCAACCCTTTAACTCTAGATAGTCGGCCGTTATCTTCGCGCCCAATTCGTGTTCTTCGCCCGGGACGCAGGTTACGAGCGCTTTACGCGAAAGCGGTTGTTCCGGCGGGACGACGTCGAAGGCCCGGTAGATCGTGTAACGGCAGATGTCGGTTGCGGCGTGCTCGTCGGCGACGCCGACGGCGTTGCGCTGCCAACGCAAGCCTATTTCCCGTAGCGCCGGCCCGACGACGTCGTTTATTACGCTTTCGAGCGACGCCCCCGTTTTCAGCAGGCCGAGCACGTACGCCGCGGCGCCCCGTCGGTTATTACCGAGGACTAGCGATAGGAACTCTTGCCGCGGTCCCGGCGAGGAGAACGGGGTGCGTAGCTCCGTTAAAAACGTCCCTACGTTGGCGCGGAGGATTTCGAGCGGGGGGGACAACTCGGCCGCCGCCGCCGGCAGCTCGAAGTGGACGCCGTTTATCCAGGCGTTCAGCGTTTTTTGGAAGAAATTCTCGTCGAAGCCGCGGCTGGAGAGCGTCGACGTGTACCAGGCGAATTCGTCGGCCAACACGCCGTACAAGCCCAATTCGTATACGCTCTCCAATAGTTGCCCGAGAAGGGTATGGCTTTCCTCCACCGTCCTAAGTCGGTCCGAGGCACAATAATCGTCACAATATCTGGTTTCGATAGAGGCTTTTTCGTTTACCAGCACGAGAAGTTTCGGCAGGTTGCGCCGGAACGCCGCCGCCGAGCCGGCGGACGGGGGAGGTAACGCGAGGAGGAGGTCTTTTACGCTTATTAAGCTATCGACGCTCATCGGACGCTTGTCGTCTCCTATAGCGCTAAAGCCACCGCTTCCGCTTGAAGAACACCACCATCGATACGGTTACGATTACTATAACCAGCCATACGACCGGGTAGCTCCAGTGCCACCCGAGCTCGGGCATGAATTGGAAGTTCATGCCGTAGATCCCGGCGACGAAGGTGAGCGGTATGAAAATGGTCGCGATGATGGTCAGGACCTTCATCACCTCGTTCATCCTGTTGCTAATTGTAGAGAGGTAGAGGTCCAACATCCCCGAGAGGACGTCGCGGTACGTCTCGACGGCGTCGATAACCTGGATCGTGTGGTCGTAGGCGTCCTTCAGGAATACGCCGGTAGATTCGCGCACGAGCTTTGAGTCGCCCCGCGCGAGGCCGTTAACCACCTCCCGCAGCGGCCACACCGATTTGCGTAAGATAATCATCTCCCTTTTCATCTCGTGGATGCTTTGCAGCGTCTCCGGCTTCGGGTTTTCGACGAGGACTTCTTCCAACGAGCCGACCTTTTCGCCGACCTGCTCGAGTATCACGAAGTAGTTGTCGACGACGGCATCGAGCAAAGCGTACGCCAGGTAGTCCGGGCCCGTTTTTCGGATGCGGCCTTTCGAGTTCCTTATCCTCTCGCGGACGACGTCGAAGACGTCGCCCTCCCGTTCCTGGAAAGATAAAACGTAGTTGGGCCCGAGGATTAAGCTCACTTGTTCGGTCCCGACCTCGTCGCCGTCGTAGTCCAACATTTTAAGGACGACGAAGAGGTATTCGCCGAAGTCTTCCGTCTTGGGTCGCTGGTCGGTGTTGGCGATGTCCTCCAATACCAGCGGATGAAGGCCGAAGCACTCGCCCAGCTCCTCGAGGACGTCCACGCGGTGTACGCCGTCGACGTTTACCCAGGTTACCGTCGGCTTCTCACGGAAAAGGCGGCAATCGGTCACCGCCTCGACGTCACTTTCTTCGTACGATTCCCCGTCGTAGTCGATAACGGTAATCTTTACCGGCGCCGCGCGTTTTTCGACGTCCGCGACGAGGGTGCCCGGCGGAAGGCCCGCTTTCTTGGACATCTTTCTAAAGAACCTTACCATATAGTTCACCCCTCAGCGGCGGTCGTATTCCGGCGTTCGTTTTTCGCTGTTGGATAAGGGTTGGTATCCGAATAGGAATATAAATACCGGCGAATGAGGCATTTGCGAGCGTTTAGCGTGTATTTTCCGTTAAGTGTCAAAAAGGCCATTTTTCGCCTATACGTCGTCGGATTTTCTCTTGGTGAAATAAGAGATGCCGGGAAAAGGTTTATAGCCGACCTTTTCAAAGAACGCTTTCGAACCCTCGTTCCAGTCTTCGACCAGGCAGGCGAAAATGGCGATACCTCGGGCGGCGAGGTGCCGCTCAACTTCCGCGACGAGTAAGGCGCCGACGTTCCTTCTCCTGTAGTCGGGGTGGACCGCGAGCCGGTTTATCCAACCTTTACGGCCGTCGTGAGAGCCCAGTACGGCGCCGACGAACGCCCCGTCAACCTCGGCTACCAAGTAAACGGCGGTGTCCTCTTTAAGCTGGCGCGCGAGAGCTTCGCGCGTGTCGCGTCCCCGTGGTCGATACGGCAGGCCGGCTTCGCGCCAGAGCGCGACGAGCGCGTCGTAATCGTCGTCGCGGAGCTCTCGCACCGAGACTTTAGCGTCGTCGCTTTCCCCTTTTTTCATATTAGGAATATTTTGGAATGGGCCGATTGGATGCGGGTGCGGCGCGGGGAAGGGGAGCTCCCCGCGCCGCGGCTGGCGTCATTTCTTACGTAGCATCGCCGCTATTATTATCATGTAAATAGCGGCCAGGGCGACGAGGATGTATACGATGCGGGCGACGACGTAAATGCTGGCGAAAATCCAGGCGACGAGGTCGAAACCGAATATCCCGACTAAGCCCCAGTTCAAGCCCCCGACTATTACTAGTATCAGTGCAATCCAATCCAGCGCGTTTAAATTCTTCACTCAGATCACCTCCTTATGCTGGTGGAT
>Ga0307379_10008682_pt1 | contig 13664 bp, 4 predicted proteins | sample UN2MG_FD_202237 | JGI IMG/M metagenome (GOLD analysis project Ga0307379, IMG submission 202237) | Soil microbial communities from Risofladan, Vaasa, Finland - UN-2 | ecosystem: Environmental > Terrestrial > Soil > Coastal area > Acid sulfate soil | place: Finland: Risofladan, Vaasa | collected...
GGGTGGCATTCTACCGTCTCATCGGCCTCTGCGGCAGGCCGAGCGGGGCCCCATGGGGCCACGACAAACTGCTTGTCTCCAAGGAACTTGGGGCGCAGCTGATTATTGGGACCATACGCGCCTCTCGTCAAGTACTTGAGAAAGGACCCCTCCGTTTAAGATTGCTTTTCCCCTTTGCCGTTGGCCGAAGCGCGGTATGATGGACTTGTTCTGAGCGTTGCGTAGCGGGATTCGCTCGCGCATTTCTTGCACGCTGTCAGTCCTGCTCCAACGCGGGAGGTCATCATCATGAATCAGGGAGATACTGGCTCGGCCCGGCTTGGACCGCTGTTCGAGGCGCTGGAGCCGAGGCTGCTGCTGGATGGGACGGCGATCGGCGAGATCCCTTCCCAGATCGATCCGGCCGCAGCAACACAGACTGTTCTTGGCCCCGGTGTCACGCAGCAGCAGATTCCTGCCGACCCGTTCGGGCCCGCGGCCATCCTGCTGTCATTCGCCGTGGACGGCGCTCTGTTCAGCGACATGGTTGTGTTCGACCTGGCGCAGGTCTCGGGAGGCTCGGGCAGCGACGCGGCGCTGGCGTTGTACGACGCCAGCGGCAATCTGCTGATGACGGTCGATGCCGACGCGGACCTCAGCCAGCCTGGCAGCGAGACGATGTCGGCGCTGATTGAGAGCCGAATGCCGTACGTTCTGGGAATCTACTTTGGCCCGGCCGGGCCGCCCGAAGACTACGAACTGACCGTGACGACGGGGCTGCAGGTGATGAACGACCCGATCGTGGTGGACCCGACGACGGGCCTCGGGCAGCTCGGCACGCCTTCGCCGGAGGACACGTTCAACGTTCCGGCGGACGTGGACTACTACGAGCTGGACCTGCTCAACGCCGGGGCTGGGGGCACGGTGACGGTGACGCCGACGGGGCTCGACGTGCAGGCCTTTGCGATGCTCTTTCGAAGGAACGACGCCTCCGAGCCGTGGGAGCCGATGGACAGCGGCTTCGACGTCAACGGCGCGCCTGTCGCACTGTCGCTTACCCCGCCGCCGGGCCGGAACCTCTCCGACGCGCAGTACCTCCTTGCCACTGCGCCGGTGGGCTTCAACACGGCCGCGCGATCGTATGACGTCTCCGTGGCGGCCGCAGCGCCGCTGGGTCCAGTCAGCGTCAATCCGCTCTCGGTCGCGGAGGACTTCCTCACCCTTCCCCCCTCGTCGTGGGGCCTGGCGTCGGCAAGTCGCACCTCCGTGCTGACCGGCGGCCAGCAACTGGTTCAGTTCCGGGCGCCGGCGACGGACACGGCAACGTTGACGCTCGAGACGGCCGCGTTCCAGCCGGTGATCAGCGTTTTCGACGAGACCGGGTCGGACCTGATCGCAGTGAGCAGCCTGACGGCGCCGGGCACGAATACGCTGGAGTTGCCGGTCACCGCAGGCGAGGTCTACGTGGTCTGCGTCGGCGACGTGGGCGGGGACGAACAGGGCGGTTTCACACTGACCGTCAGCTCGCCATACTCGCCGGTCCCGCTGGCGCTGACGGGCGACGTGACGACGATCGGCGGCGTGCAGATCGGTGCGTCTCAAACGGCGGACTTCTATCGTTTCCAGCCGGCGTACGGGACGGACGTGCTGGTGCTCGGTCTGGAGCCGGACTCTCCCGTCGCGGTGAGGGTCGTACTCGTCGGAGAGAACTTCTCGCCGGTACGTCATGACGTGCTCGCCGGTCAGACGTTGCTGCTGCCGGTGGACCTGGCCGGGGCGTACGGGGGAGCGGATCTCTACGTGGCCGCCACCTCGGGCGACGCGACGGCAACGCTGCGCATCGGCCAGCTCGACGTTCCTTTCGAGATCGACCCGTTGGTCCTGGCGGAAGGCAGGCTTGACCTAGCCGGGGATCTGGCCGCGACGCAGCCGGCCGGGGCGTTTGGCACGATCGGGGGCGTCCGGGCCTATCAACTCACGACGGATCCAGCCGCCCCGCCGGCCGTGATGGCGGCAAATGCCCAGGCGAGCGCGGCCATCCCGTTGGTGGCGCTGTACCGGGCTAACGGCAACGCCATGCGGCTGGTGGAGTATCAGCTTCCCAACGCGCCGGGCTTGGCCGAGATCCATGCCCACCTGCCCGGGCGCGAGTTGCTCGGCTTGGTGGGGATCTCGCTGGGCTTCGACGGCCAGGGCGATATCGATTACTCCTGGGACGCCCCCGATGCGGTCGGCGTGGGCGTGGGCATGGTGCCCGAGCAGGTCCCCTACCCGAACAATCCGCCCACGCCGCCGTTCGGCGCGGTGTTGAAGATCCGGGACGTCGTCCTGAGGAGCGAGATCGAGCAGCACTTGTGGCAGACGCTGATTCCGTACAACATCATCCCCGGCTTGTCGTTTCCCATCAGGCTCACACCGGGCAACGGCGACCTGACGGCCAAGCTGACGGTCTACAAGCCTGACGGAACGGTCCTCGACAGCGTCACCAACCTGCCGGGGCAGACGGGGGACATCCAATTGTTCCTCAGTCCCCTCCTGCTGGAGGAGATGAAGGGCGGGGCGATGCTGTTCCGCGTCGAGCCGGTCCCCGGCCAGCCGATCGGCGACGGGCTGTACACGCTGGAGATGAGGATCGAGACGACCGACCCCATGCCGTTCCTCATGACCGAGACGGCGTGGAGGTTCTTCTTAATCGGCCCGCCTCTGCCGATCGACCCCGATGATGACGGCGAGGTCAACATGCTGCCCGATGGCGAGCCGGTGGTCGACATCGTGCAGAACCAGTTCGGCGACGGGTGGGCCGAGGGCGAGTTCACCAGTTCGGAGCCCCACGACTACGGGCCCTCCGGCAACACGGGCTCGATCGACGTATACCGCTTCTGGGCCCTTACCCCGGGCCCGGTCAGTGTCCGGACCGTGGGGATCGACGAGAAGGTCAACACGAACCTGAAGATCTACCAGGCCCGCCTGGACGGAAACGGGGCCGTCCGCTATATCGCGGAAACCACACGTGTGGACCCGGGCCTTGGCGACTGGTTTCCGGCCGACCGGTCGGTGATTGACGATCAAACCTACATCAACGACTTCGACGCGCTTGCCCTTGGATCGCAGGGGGCCATGTACTACGTGGTCGTCAAGAACGAGCAGGGCACGCAGGGCCGATATCGCATCGAGGTGGACGTGCCCAGCTTCCCGCTGCTGGGCAGCATCGCGGCCGGCGGATACGCCGACGCCCAGGCGGCCGAGGCGGCCTACGTCCCGCCGGCCACGGGCGGGTCCGTGGTGCTGACCATTCCCTATGTGGAGGACATCCCGGAGTTCGTCGGGTACTTCCCTGTGCAGGTGCCGGACTACCACAACGGCACTCTCCACCTGAACTCGCTATGGAGCATCTGGGACTACGACGTCTTCGACGCCTCCGGAGAGCCGCTGACCGGCAGCTTCTGGGAGTCCGACCCGCCGTTCGTGGGCACGATAGGCGAGTTCAGTGTTCCCGTAGGCCCGCAAACGGTGTACTTGCGGGTCAGGGAACGCCTCGAGAACGCCAACGCCGCCTCATCCATCAACGTCTCGGCCTACCTGACGCTTCCGGGCGGAGTATCCGCGCCGCCGACAACGCTTCCCGTCGGCGTCGCGCCGAGGATGCTGCCAACGACGCCGTTGGGCGACGGCGGGGCGAGCGGCTCCTTCAGTTCCGCCGGTCAATTCGAGAAGTTCGGCTTCCAGGTCCCCGCGGGCCCGTTGACGATCGATGTCATGCCGGCCGGAACGGCGATACTCAGGTTCGAGGCGGAGAACTTCACCTCTCGGACCACCGGCGAGGACCCGGACTATCCCGGCGTGTTGCAGGACTGGAAGATCATCGACGCCGCGGCGGAGACAGGCGGAACGGGCGACGGCGAACACCCCGGCGAGCCGGGCGGAGCGAAGTTCGCCAACGCCTCCGGCGATCACTACGTGCAGGTCGTGCCGGAAGCCGGCACCTATTTCGGCAACGCCGACGGCAGCCAGATCGATTCGGGCCCGCGGATCGAGTACGAGTTCGACGTGCCGGCGACCGGCACGTACAACCTCCAGATCCGCTGGGACGGGTTCGACGACGGCAGCGACTCGCTGTACGCCTCGATCCTCGAGTTGAAGGACGGCATCGGCGGCAGCCACGCGGACTGGTATCGCTTCGCCCACGCGGGCGATAGCGATTTCGACACGACCCCGTTCCAGGGCGTCGCGGCCTTCGAGGGCACGTCGGCCGGCGGCGGCGACGCGAACGCGACCTGGGACCTGGTTTTCGGCCAGACCTATACGCTGCGCCTGACTCCCCGCGAGGACGGCGTGGCCGTGGACGCCATGCGGCTCGTGCTCGTGCCCGATCTGGAACTGCGGTGGGGCGTCTACGTCGGCGGCGACCTGCTCGCCTGGGACCAGACGCGGATGGTCGGCGGGGACTTCGTCGGCAGCACGACGACGACGTTGATCGTTCCCGAGCTTCGCCCGCCGCTCGATACGCCGCAGTACGCCTACGACAGGGCGCCTTATGCCGACGTGGTTCTGTACGTCGAGGCGCTGACCACGCCGGCGGGAAGCGGCGAGTTCGCGGCATTCGTTGACGGCGCCGGGCAGCTCCCGATGCGAAGCGCCGAGCTGACGATCCCGCCGGACGTCGTGTCGGCGTCGGCCACCCTCGAGTTCACACAGTGGCTCGACGGGACGGACTGGGTGCGGCTGGACGTGCCCCAGGACGTCCTCAACGAGGTAGAGCTACAGGTGGACATGCTGGGCATGTGCGGCACGGGGGCGTTCATTCGCTACGACCTGTACAGCACGGACGGCAGTTTCGTCTCTTCTCAAAGCCTCATGAGCAGCGAGCCGACTCCAAAAACGGTGACGTTTAACCTGACCGGTACGGCGGCGGGAGGAAGCTACTACCTGCGCGCGGGCCTGGAGGGAAACACCCACATCAACGTGCGACTGACCGCATCGGCCACGCTGCCCAAGGCCAATCCCGGTTCCTTCGGCGTGCCCCCGGCCACGCGGACCCTGCTCGAAGAGGATATTCGCCTTCAGGGCATGAAACCGGACGGCGTGCGGGCGGGGACGGTCGCTCAGCCGTTCTCGACGGATCTCAGCCTGCTGATCTCCGAAGCGTTCTGGGTGGGGACGCCCGGGCTCGCCACGTTCAGCATGGAACTGTCGGATTCGGTCCGGCCGTACCTGGCCCTCTATCGGGGCGAGGCCGAGTACAGCGCATCCGAGAATCCGGTCTACAGCCTGGAGCTGGTGGACTACGTCAACGGCGCCAACGTCGTCAACGGCAACGAGTATCATCTGACGGTCTACGTTGAGCCGGGAATGTACGCCCTCAAGGCCGGTCGGGTCTCCGGGACGGCGTGGCCCTACTACTCGCTCGACATTCCTGATTACGTGCCCCAGGAGATCGTGCTCAATCCCAACAGCGGCTCGAGCACGCTGGAGAGGCACTTCGCGATCGACGCGGCGCGCGACGGGTTCGGCCAGTACGAGTCGAGCGAGTACGTGTCCTACAGGATGACTTTCTTCCACGTCGTCACGCCGGCCGGCAGCCAGGCGGGGATGACCGCGCTGGCCACCACGGAGATTGACAACAGCCTGATTCCCACCTGGTACCTGCCGGGCGCCCACGAGGATGGCGAGGCCACCATCGCGCTCTATCGATGGGAGGAGTTCGGCGGCTACTACGTCGGGGTCAGCAGCGGCTTTCCCCTGGACCCGCCGACTACGACGACCATATCGGGTACGCTTCCTGTCGGTATTGTCTACCCGTTCCGGGAGTTCTGGGTCTCCCTGAGCCGCAATCGCCTGAGCGAGGCGAACAAGATCGGCGTGGGCATCGAGTTCGTGGTGCCCCAGTCGGGCACGCCCGAGCTGATCGTGGACCCGCTGACTCTCTTGCCGAACAGCGGCCAGACCCTCGCCAAGGCCACCGTGAGGAATATCGGGTTCGCCAGTACGTCGTTCTTCGGTTCCCGGTTCCAGTACACCGACACGTCGCAGAGCCCGGATCACCTGACCACTTCGGACCTGGTGGAATTGCCCATGGGTCCGCTGAGCTCGCGGCATCGGTCGCTGGACTGGATCGACCCGCAGCGCCCCCAGGACGAGGGAACGTACATCGCGGACTTCCTGGACGGCGTCCCGGCAGGCGCGATCGAGGAGTTGGACGAGACCAACAACGAATCGACGAAGATGCTGGCCACGGTCGATCCGCACCGGCCGACCGTCTCGCTGAGCCTGGCCGACCCGTTGATGGACGGCACGGGCCCCAGCGACGGTGTATGGGGGCGGTATATCTCCGACGTGCCCGGCGCGACCACCGACTTGCTGATCACCGGCCAGGACCCTGACGGCGACCTGTTCCGTGTCAAGGGATCCTTCCCGGTCTTCAACCCGAAGCCGTCGATACCTGGCGTCATCCAGAACCTCATGGCCGATATGGACGGCTCGCAGCACACCACCAGCATCGTGGGCTACAGCTTCGGCAACCTCTTCCCCAACATCATCCGGATGACGGTGAAGGACGAGTACGGCCTGCCGAGCGACGAGGCGAGCGTGGCGATCCATGTCGAGGGGTTTCCCGGCTGGCTGGACGACTCCGAGAGCAGCTTGACGTTCGACAAGCCCAATCACCGTTACGTGATGGCGTTCCGCAACACGCTGATCGACGTCCAGGGGACGATCGACAGCCTTACCGGCGCGTCCATTCCCCTCATCGGCGGGCTGGACAACAGGATCCTCGCGGAGATCACGGCCGACGGCACGGCCTCGCTGAACCCAAACGAGGCCGTCACGGCCAACGTCACCGCCCACGGCCAGGTGACGATCCTCGGGCAGGACATCATCAACGAGACGTACAGCGGCTCGGCCCAGCCGACGGACCATTTTCAGATCAGCGCGTTGCTGTACGTCACGAAGGAGACGCTCGAGGCCCAGACGCTGGCAGTCACGTTTGAACTGATCGATCTGCCGCTGTTCGACTTCGAGTCCCCGGAGATCGTGCTGTTCGCCTACGGCATTCCGGGCGTGGCGAGCATCAACGCCAACCTCCAGTTCCTGCTCGACGCAACGCTGGACGCCGCCGTGACCATCGGGATCCCGATGAGCCCGCCGATCATCCCGGGCCTGATGTCGCCGAGCTTCGTCGCGCCCACGGTCACCGCCAGCCTCAAGATCGCCGGAGAGATCGAGATCCTCGGCTTCGATATTGCCGAACTGTCCGGGACCATCTCCTTTGGCATCACGCCGGCGTTCGGGCTGAGCACGCTGCAGGACATACTCGTGCCCTTCCAGGACTTCTTCAGCAACTCGTGCCTCGACATCACGGGGGAGCTCAGCGGGGAGATCGCTGCTGTGGTACTCGGCTTTGAGGTCTTCAGCTTCGACCTGCCTTCGGTCAACTTCGACTTCAACAGCGGCTGCAACGTCGTGATGTCCGCCTCGACCATGGGGGACGACTACACGGTGACGATCCCCGGCGGCAGCGACCTGGTCGGGCACATCGAGGGAGACCCGGCGCCGAATCTCGTCATCGATCCGACTACCGCCAGGGCCATCTATCTCCAGTTGGTCGACGTGGACAGCGACCCGAACATCACTCGAAACAACCTCGCCTTCTCGCAGCGCGAGGGTTCCTGGGGCTCGCTCACCGGCATCTCCGACGCCACCCACGTGTCGGGTCCGGTACTGGCCCTGACGCACGACGGCGACGAGGAAACGCCGGCTGTCGTGGTGTACCAGGCGTTGGTCGTCGAGGGCGATCCGGCCGGCAAGACGCGAAACGAGTTCTTCACGGGCCAGGACATTCGCTCGCGGTACTTCGACGGCAGCACGTGGCAGGCCGAGCAGTCACTCACCGGCGACGCCCTGTACGACGCCGAACCCGTCGTCGCGTTCAACGGCACGGGCGCCGGCGTAACCGCCTGGGTGCACAACGCCAACGCCGCGCCGCTGAGCGAGGCCGGCGAGTTCGACCGCTCGGCCAACGAGATCCAGGTGGCCGCGTGGGACCCGGCCTCCCACGCCTGGACCGCGACCCAGACGCTCACCTCCGACGCCGTGGCCGACAGCAAGCCCGCCGTGTTCGTCGACGACGACGGCACGTTGTACGTCGTCTGGCTGGCCGACACGCTCACGGGCAATGAGGTCATGTACAGCACGAATAGCGGGTCCGGGTGGAGCGTGCCGGCCGCTCTGGACATCGTGGGCCTGCCCGAGGGAGGGAAGGTCGGCAGCGTGGCCATCGGCAGCGAGGGCCCCGGCCGCATCGACGTCCTGCTGACCCACTCGCGCACGTTCCAGGACAACTCCGTCGAGTCGCGCCTCTACAACCGGCCGAGCACCGTCGCGGGATTCGCCTCACCGACCGCCCTGGAGATCGTCGCCGAGGACGCCAACTTCTCGCATGTCAGGACGGTCCGTGCCGCCGACGACGGGGCGCTGGTGGCCTACTGGCAACAGGGCGACGGCGTGACCAATGAGATCTTCGCGTCTCGCATCGGTCCCACCGGGGCCGGGTCGGCCACCTGGTCGGCGCCGATACGCCTGACTTCCGGCGAGGACCTGGAGTTCGACCCGTCCGTGGCCGTGGACACCGACGGCACGTATCAGGTCGTGTACGAGAAGGCCACGGCGCCCGTGCCGGCGCCGCCCGGAGAATCCGAATCGTCCGCGTCGGCCGCCGATCCCGCGGTGGGCATGCCCACCTCCGGCGAGGTCGGCACCAGCAGCGTCCAGCGGCTCCCGGAGCTTGGCTTCTCGCGCGAGATGGGTTTCCCGAATCGCAGCCTGGCCCCCAGCGGCACCGAGGCCGTCGCGACCGCCCGGATCGTCAACCACGGGCCGGCAGGGGACAACGTCCTCATCGAATACTTCGAGGACAGCGCCGCCACCAGCGGCCCGGAGGTGGTCGGATCGGAGGAGATCTTCCTCGCCCCGGGCAGCGAGTACGAGATCAGCCACTCGTTCGTTGCGGCGTCCGGGCCAACTACGTATTCCATGGAGCTGACCGCGTTGGGTGGCGGGGAGGTCGTCGGCGACGACGACAACACGTCCAGCGCGGCGCTCGAGGGTCTCGGTGATCTGGCCGTCGAGAGCGTCGTGCTGTCGGACGCCGAGCCTTGCGGCGGCGATACCGTCATCGTGACCTCGACGATCCGCAACCTCAGCAGCGAGCCGATCGGCGCGTTCGACGTGGAACTGTACCAGGGCGACCCCGCCTACACGCACGTGCCGGCGATCCTGCTCGACACGGACCCGGTCGGCGGGCTCGCGCCGGGCGCATCCGTCGAGGTCGTGTCCAGTTGGGTCGTTCCCTCCGACGGCGGGACGTTCGTCCTCACTTCCCGCGCCGATTCGGCCGAAGCCATCACCGAGGCCACCGAGTTCAACAACGACGGCCACGCGGTGGTGGTTGTTCGGCCGGATGCCGCCATCCTCGACGCGCCGGTCGCCACCGTGCTCGATTACACGGGAACCGACAACGTCCAGGTGACTGCCGAGATCTGGAACGTCGGCCACGTGGACCTGACCGACGTCCGGGTGCAACTGCTGTCCCTGTATAACGACGGCAACTTCGAGAGCGTCGCCGTCACCACCATAGGCTCCCTGCCGGCCGGCACAAGCACGCAACTGAGCTGGCTCGCCGACGGGCTGGCCGGGGAGAACCGCTACCGGGTCGTGGTGGACCCGGCCATGGAGATGCCCGACAGCGATTCCACCAACAACCTCCGCGAGACGATGGTGGTGCTCCAAGGCCTGCCCGATGTGGAAGTCTCCAACGCGCAGCTCGACACGGACTCGCCCGCACAGAACGACGCCATCTGCGTGCTGGCGGACGTCGAGAACCTGGGCATCGACGCGGCCGAGAACGTGCTCGTCGAAGTGTTCGCCACCACGACCGCGAAAAACCATTTCCTCGTCGGCCAGACCGTCATCGACGCGATCGACCCCCTGACCGACACGGTCGTCAGCATCGCCATCGACACGTCCGAGCTGGTCGGGGAGGTGGAGATCAGCGTGGTGGCCGACCGGCTCGAGAACATCCTCGAGGTAACCGACTTCAACAACGAGGACACCTTCCGCCTTGTGTTCGAGCCGGACACCACGGCGCCGACGGTCGCCCAGGCGGTCTTCAACGACGGGATCTCGATCTGGTCGGTGGTCAATGCCATCACCATCCAGTTCTCGGAGAACGTCGAGGTCGATCCGGACGCCTTGCTGCTTTACGATCTGGTCACGGGAGTTTGGATTGACCTGCGCAGGATGACGCAGTTCGACTACGACGAGAATACGCACACCGCCCGCTGGGGCGTTGGCGACCTGGAGCTTCCCGTCGGGCGCTACGAGGCGACGGTCGTGGCCGATCAGACGATGGACATGCTCGGCCATCCCCTGGACGGCAACGGCGACGGGAGATTCCCGGACGACTACGTAACGAACTTCCTTATCACGTACCCCGGCGATTTCGACCTTGACGGCACAGTGGGTTTCCTCGACTACCTGGCGTGGAAGGCGAACGCCGGCACGTCGAGGGGGATGGAGTGGCAAGACGGCGACGCGAACGGGAATGGCGCGGTGGGCCGCGACGATTTTCTGGGGCTCCAGGCGAACTTCGGCCGGTCGATCGAGGACGTCCCCTTGTCGGCGCCGCCGGCCACAGCCGCGGAAAGCGCAGTCGATGAGAACACTCCGGTGCCGGCGATGGCGCACGAAAAAGGGCCGGCGGATGCCGAGCAGGCCCTGGCCGCCGATGCGATGGCCGAAGCGGCTGCAATCGGCACGGACCTTGGGGATGGACGCATCGGCGCAACGTCGGCCTTGGCGAACGCGGCGCGCGGGCGGGCCGAGCCGCACGCACCGTTGACGATCCGTCCGGCGGCGGAGGTGCGGGCGGTTTCGCGCGTCCAGCGCTCGGCCGCGGCTGACGCGGCCACGGTGCCGATCGAGACGCACGCGCTGGAGACAGCCGATGATCTGCCTGCGATGACCGTGGATGCCGAACTGCTGGACCTCCTTTCGCTCGCGAGGGTCCTTCCGCAGGCACTGTGACGACCATAGGCGAAAGGTGCGCCGGCCTCCGCGTGGACCCCCAATGCGCGTTGCGACCATCTCTGAGCCCGCCCCGCGCCACGGTTTTACTCCGCCCTTTACAGGCGTTTCTTGTCCGTTGCCATCTTGGGCCCCCTGCAACTGATGATGGGGTCTGCGAGAACAAAACGCACTGCGACCCCGAATTATCCCACGGTTGGTGCTTCGTGGCAACCGTTGCCTCCGGCGGAATCGCCCAGCCCCCCCAAGGCAAACGGGGTCACGAGGGGAGGTCCCAGTAGGGCTGCGTGGGCGGCGGGGGAACTGCCGGGAAGGCAGGATAGGGCGTAGAGGCCTCGGTTGCAGCCGCTGGACAACGGTCGTATAAGGGGGCCAAGAGAGACCTCTTTTGCCACCAAGGACCAGGAGATCCGCAATGCCAAGGACCAAGACGATCGCCGAGCTTCGCGCCGAACTTGCTGCCAAGGAGAAGCAGTTGGCCGGGCTCCGGGCCAAGCGTGCCGGGTTGGCCAAGCAGCTTGACAAGATCGACCAGCAGATTGCTGCTCTGGGCGGCACTGGGCGCCGAGGGCCGAGGAAGGCGCCTACCAAGCCCGTTGCTCGGCGGACGATGCCCAAGAACGTCAAGCCACTGATCGAGTACGTCAGGGAGGCGCTGGCCGAAGCCAAGGGCGGCATGCGCGTCAAGGACATCATGGCGGCTGTCCAGAAGGCCGGCTACAAGACGAACAGCAAGGATTTCTACGGCGTCGTGGCGACTGCGGTCAGAGAGGGCGGCTTCCAGAAGCTCTCCCGCGGTGTCTATAAGCTGGGAGGTCCGAAGAAGCCCGTCAGGAAAATGGCCCGGAAGGCCGCCAAGAAGGAAGCCACACCGAAGGCGAAAGGCTGAGGCCGCTACTGGTGGGCGAAGCCGCCCGGCACCGCGAAGTCCTTCGCGCCGAAGTGAGCGGCGGTCACGTGGCCCTTGGTGGTCACCTGCTCGCCGTACACGTCGGGCGGGCAGGTGATCGGGTCGGCGCACCAGGGCTGGGGCGGGGTGTTCGTCTTGGCGGCCCGCCAGAGCGGTGAGATGTACTCGTCGGCGCTGTCGGCGGCGAGCACCTCGTGCCACTTGACGGCTGAGGCGTTGGCGATCGGGTCGCCCATGGCGTGGAAGTCGTTGATCGCATCGGTGAAGTCCCACGGCTGGCCGATGATGTAGAAGCCGACGTCGCACTTGACGGCCGGGTCGCCGGCCGGGAATGTCAGGCGGTGCTTGCGGTGGATTCGTTCCATGCTCGCCGCGTAGCCCCAGCCGGGGTATCGCCCCCAGTTGAAGCATCTCGGCCCGCCGTGGCCCCAGTCCTCGTCCCACTCGTTGGGCGGGTCGCCGGTGACCCAATCGTCCATGCAGTCGGCCTTGGCCTCGTCCCAGGTGTCGTGCCACTGGCTGCACCCGGCTTGCTTGAGCGTCGCGTGCCCGCCCCAGCTTGAGTCGTTGGCCTTGACCACGTGCAGCTGGAGCAGTGCGGCCTGGAGCTCGTTGAACAGCCACGGGCCCACGTAGTCGCCGTGGGCGGCTTGTCCGTAGTCGGTCACGAGATCGGGCGGCGCATCCTGGTCTTCGGCCTCGACCCAGCCGCTGCCGTCGTGCTCATAGATGGTCCCGACGCGATGCCACCTCGCACCCTCCTTGACGCATGCGTAGGCGTTGCGGCGGGCCTTCAGCGGGTAGGGGGAATCGCTGCTCTTGGTGCTGTTGAACAGGTACTGCGAGCCATCGTCCACGGCAGAGAAATTCCATTGCGAGCCGTTCCACCCGAGGCCGAGGGCAAGGTGCGGTCCCGCGACGGCCAGCCGGCCACGGAGGTGATCTTCGTCAATCGCACGGACGGCCCGCTCAAGCGGTACTGGCTGGATACGCAGGGCAAGCGGAGGCCCTACGGCGAGATTCCCGCCGGCGGCGTCTCCAGCCAGAGCACCTTCGCCACGCACGCCTGGCTGATCGAGCAGGCCGACGGCAAAGTGCTGGGCATCTACGTCCCCACCGCCAAGGTCGGCCGGGTCGTCATAGAGGCCACGCCGGCCGCGACGCAGCCCGACTGGAACGCAGGGGCTGGGCGGAAGCGGCATGGCCGCAGTGGCTTGTGAAGACAACGAGGAAGATGTGGAGGACGAATGACAGACGCGCTTTCCCGGGAAGCACTGCTGGCGCTGGGCAAGGCCCAGGTGGACGGGATGTTCGCACGCCAGGCCGGCTTTGCGGTCATCGACGACTCCGAGTTCCTCCCGCTGGTGGAATGCGTCCTGACTGCTTTCGAGTCCCATGGCCTTGATGCGATGTCCCTCCTTGCTGTCTGTTCTTCCTGTTCTTCTACTTCCTTCCCGAAAGCAGCCGCACCATCCCCCGGCCCAGGGCGTCACCGACGAGCATGTAGGTTTCGGCGTTGCGATTGTAGTGATATCCCTGGTTCCGCGGGGACTGCTCAACGCTTCGCCAGAACCCCCGGGTTTCCACGGTCAGTACGTTGCCGGCGAATTCCGGGTACTTGCCCTTCTCCCCGCTGACGGCCAGTTGCGCATTGGCAACGGTCAGGTGAGGACCTTTCATCTTCCACCCGCCGAAT
>Ga0307379_10008688_pt1 | contig 13659 bp, 14 predicted proteins | sample UN2MG_FD_202237 | JGI IMG/M metagenome (GOLD analysis project Ga0307379, IMG submission 202237) | Soil microbial communities from Risofladan, Vaasa, Finland - UN-2 | ecosystem: Environmental > Terrestrial > Soil > Coastal area > Acid sulfate soil | place: Finland: Risofladan, Vaasa | collected...
TGATGTTCTTCAAGAAAGATCCGCCTCTATCATCTGAAAACGGTGAATTTGGTACGAAATTGGGCGATTGGAACTACCTGTGTGCGAGCTGAAGCACTCTAAATTTCCCCGAAGGGGTTTTGTTCTTTTCTTTCATTTTATTATCTTCCAACCTTGATGTTTTGTATAACTCAGAAATTTAATCTTGCTCTTGTAGAGCTACTCTATATTGTATTGCAGAAATCGTCCTAAAATGATCAGATTCTTTAAGTATTTCATCAACAGGAATCTCAAAAGTACTACCATCAATCAGGTTTAATTTCACACTCTGTAGCTGTCTATATTCGCCCAAAGGGGGAATATAATACCGTGTTATTAAATCCTGATATTCTACATCTTTAATATTTTGCCATAGAATTTTTTTGGCTATTGTTCCATCCTTTTTATACAATAAAAAGCCATCACCCGATATAATTATTCTGTTTATTCCTATAAAATCTCGGAGTTTACTATTGTACGCAACCAATGTAAATATTCCAAATATAATAGAAAACATTAATCCTCCGAAACCCATAATAATCCCTCGTAGTTCTTCAAAAGGGATAGGGATATAATGTGATAAAGGTAATGAAACACACCAAATGGCAAAGCAAATAAAAGATATTATAAAAGCTATTAGTATACTGGGTCTGCTTAGATAAAAGACCTCATCTTCCATACGATTTCCTCATTTGCATATATTCCATCCCTGTTGGCAATTATTCTGCTGAATGATTTAAAAGACGGAGATCATGCCTCGTTACCCCTTCCCATTTTGCTTCCACTTCGCCCATATTTTTTTAAGGTAACCATTACATACACCAAATTAATATATAAGCTTTTCTGTTGTCTTTCTTCTCGAAAATATTTTATATAACAACTCTGTTCGCGGATTAAAAGAAAAAAGTCCGGTGAAGTTGAGAAAATAAGACCGTATAAAAGATATCGAACTTGAAAACTCGGGATAGCCGTTAAAAACAGAAAAGAAGGTTTTTTCTCGGGGAACTTTCAGAAAACTCCGTTTCCCGCAAAAGAATAATTTTCTTTTTACATAGGTTTTCTTTTGACATTGCGGAAAGCAATGGGGCGGCGAAGCCGTTCAAAAAAGAAAAAGTGTTGCTACGCAATTATCAACTTCACGTAATCCATCTTCCCGTCGCCGGGAACGCTCGGAGCAGTTCCTTTATTCTCGATAGCTCTTTGATACCCCTTCTTAAAACACGACTATACATGAAAAAACACATCATACGATCCGCGAAATTATTTAAACGCCAATAATCCCTAGAATTATATTGTAGCACGACCAAAAAAATACGGGTGGCTGTAAGAGATGAGGCACGGCAATGACGCGTTCGGCGCAGAAACAGAAGAAACGTCAAAGCTTATTACCCAGGAGTTGCTACGGCATGCTCCGTTCACTGCGTTCGGCGCTATTACCGGCATCGTTATCGTGCTGTTGGCCGTGCACTTCCCGCAACCCGCAGCTGAACAAATTTTCTATACCCTCCACCCGCTTCACGTCGTGCTGAGCGCGCTCGCGACGGCGGGCATGTACCGGCTACACCGGGGCAAAGGCGTAGCTTTAGTTCTCGTTGGGTACATCGGCTCTATTGGCATAGCGACGCTAAGCGATTCACTCCTGCCCTTCGCCGGTGAAATGTTACTTCAGCTCCCCAATCCGGGACTTCACATCGGCTTTATCGAGATGTGGTGGCTCGTTAACCCGCTTGCCTTTCTGGGCATCGCAATTGCTTACTGGAGACCGACGACCGAGTTCCCCCATGCGGGGCACGTATTGTTGAGCACCTGGGCGTCGGCGTTCCATATTATCATGGCCCTGGGAGAGACGGTAAGTTGGATTACCCTCGTCATTATAGGACTGTTTTTGTTCCTCTCTGTTTGGTTACCCTGTTGCCTCAGCGACATAATCTTCCCGCTCTTATTTATCTCTGGTAAAACCGCCAATCACGACGGAAGCAATACTGGCCACTAAATTCACGGGTGTGTGCGATAGATAGCTTTTATTACACATAAGCACGAAAGGAATTACGAAGAGGGGAGACCTTATCCTGTGGTGGAGTCTGAGAAAGAAGGAAAAGGAGGTGAAAGAGAAAGGTGAAGATCATAGCGATAATAGTACTGGTGATAATTGCACTGTTCTTCCTGCTGCCCATTCTCTCTGGCAACGCGCCTATTCCGGAAGACATGTCCGCGAGTCAAATCGGGAGTTTCATCGGTGGATTCGTACGGTATTGGATAGACGCATTGAGAAGCGGATTTTTTTAGCTCCGTGATGAATGAATGGAGGGATGGATGGCTGTGCGGGCGGGCGAACGCATGATAAGTTCAGAAACCAGACTTATAGCTTTTCCACCGCTTCAAACCGGTTCCGTAGAAACTCAGTATCCAGAGAGGCGAGCAGCCAGCCAGCACGCGGTCCTGAGGGCTTCCCCAATAATGCGATATAAATCGCTTTGAAAATCTCTTTTGGCTCCGTGTCGACGGTGGAGGCTACCTCGTAGATCTTATCGTGCCAGTCGGCAGCACTCAGATTCGTGCCGGCCTGTAACGCCTGTGCCATGAGCTTCAGCGCTTCTTTTTGCGGTCCCGAAAGGTCTTTTAGTTCCTCTGTCGGTACTTCTAATTGCACTTCGAACTTCACGTTCTCCGGCGCGTAGGTTCGAAGCCAGTTTTCCGCGTACCGTGCTTTCTTTCTTATCTCCTTTAGCTCCTCGTCGTTATCCTCATGAAGCTCGTAGCCGCTCCGTTTAATAACCGCGATGAGTTCCGGGGCATCGCCACGGGCTATTTGCACAAGCGTGATGATATGACGGAACGGAATTGTTCCCGCAATGCCGCTTCCTATACTCCCGATCTCGCGCTCATACACGTCGACCAGGTTGAGCAACGGTAACGAGGGGTTAAATTCTATATGCTTTTCCGGTCGCACCCGCGATATGACATACTTTAAAATTACCGGTGGTACGGCCGCTATGATCTCATGCACGGGGATATTCGTGCCCCGGGACGACGACATCGCGGTAACTTTCGCCTTCGTCGTGCCCTCGCCCTGCAGCTTCAAGAGGATATGCTCGAACGGGATAGGATACGGTGCCGGATACGCGTAGATCTCTTCGGACAGTCGCGTGCCGGTGTCAAACGAGCCACCGGGCGAAGCGTGATCCTTGCCAAACGGCTCGATGGTAACGCCGAGGATCTTCCACCGCGCTGCCCAATCCACCCGCCACGCCAACTTACCGCCGCCGGTAAACGAAGCAACACCCTTGTGCCCGCATTCGCACTCGTAATATACCTCCTCCTTGTCGATATCGTAGCCCTTTACCACTGCGGAGTTGATCCTGCCGCACACGTCGCAAAGCGGATTGAACGGAGACCAATCTTCTGGCAGGTCCCTACCGGAAACGTCCTTTATGACCCTCGATACCTCCTCCTTGCGCACTAACGCCTCCTTTATCATCTCCACGTACCGCCCGGACTTATACAGCTCATCGGCTCTAAAAACCTCTAGTTCTATGCCCAACTCGTCCAGAGAGCTGAGGAACGGCTGTAAGAAGTGATCAGCATAAGAAGGAAGGCGTCCTTCGGGGTCTGGGATCTCAGATAGCGGCTTGCCCACGTGCGCTTCGTATTCCGGGGGGAGGAACGGGTAGCGTCGCCGTAGCGGGTCAAAGGTGTCCGCGATGTAAATGAGTCGTGCGTCCACACCCAGATCGACAAGGGCAGTGTATACGGCGTCCCCGGTTATTATCTCTCGCAGGTTACCCACATGAATATCGCCCGATGGCGTAATGCCGGTGGCAACAACGTGCTTTTGCTCTTTCCGCTTCGATACGATGTCCTGTGCGATTGCTAACGACCAGTGCATTGTGTTTATAGTAGTATACCTAAGGTAGTGCCGAGAGGTTTTAAAGATTAGGCGATACCTTTACAAAAAATGAGGCAACTTCAAGAAGCTACGGTTCGATAAGTCTCTCGGCAGCCTTCAAAGCGTGCATTAATTGCGGAAAGAACTTGGTTAGTTCTTCTTCAGTCAAATCTTCCGCCAGTTTACCGTACCTTCTGGCCCCTGTAGTTCGTCTTACTTTTTTCGTGAATTCTTCCTTAGCTTGATTAGGGTCTATCCACACCCCATATTTTTCCTCTACTAATCGAGTAATGTGACACTCTATCTTCGGACAAATTTCATCGCCCATGACAGTTATTAACATTACAAAATCCCTTCCACTCCTTGACCGGCCTTCTACACGAAGGGCGTTATCATGCGGAGGATTTAAGGCCTCTGTCTCCGCTATCGTCACATCTAAGGACTCAAGTTTCTCTTCAATCTCACCTCTGATCTCTCCCGTGAAGTGTTCAAGATCAAGTATCACAAGAAAACGTTTGACATCGTATTCCTCCACATATTCCATGAGTGATTTAAGTACGGCAAGCGTGGTTCGTGTTTTTGGGATATCTACTAACACTTTGCTTTGGAAATAAGGGAAGAATATAATCTTTGAAGTGCCGTCAAGCTTCTCCGCGATCCCTTTCAGCAAATAAAATTCTCCTCGCCCGTTCCCTGTTAGGATAAGAGGTTCGCCTGGTCGATCACTAATAAATTTCATAGTTTAAGTAAGTCAGGCAACAGTCTTGGATCTTGATTAGAAATGACGAAGTCTTCAAGTTCTTCGAGCGTGTGTGTCTTGTGTAAAAGTATGTCATCCGAGGTCTTTTGGAGGAATATAATACTACATTCTGTCTCATTAGAATCTATCTCAAGAAGCTTCAGAAGCACATCTATACTGTGGGTAGTAAGTACCACCTGCCAGTCCTTCTTCATCAGCCACTCTAATACCAGTTTTATCAGCGTTGGGTGCACGGAGGCTTCAAAATCGTCCCAGAGCACGAGCTCTGGTGAGCTGGCTTCGAGCCATAAGAGAACGCTGAGCATCTTCTTGATCCCGTCACCTAAATCACGAACTTTGACATAGAAAGGAACGCCATTCTCCTCTTTCCTTGCGTATAATTCGCCCTCTCTTGGAGTGACCTCGGTAAAGGTGTCAGTTACGGACTTGTTGATGATGTCTCGGACAATGCTGTAATGCGCACCGCTCTTCTCGACAACCGACCAATTTTGCTTTAAATTGACCTTTAAATTCTTAAAGAAGGTACTGTCATTGGGCACGAATGCAACTAAATCCTTTGCTCGTTCTCTTTCAATGCCCAACTGTTTAAGCCACTCCTCGGTAGGAATATTGCTCTCACCATCTACGATGAATTCTAGTCTGCTTCTGCCGATTTTCACTTGGCAGGATTTCCCTTTTACCGAGAACTCCACAACAGCAGTTCCTGCATATCGGTAAATTGCCGAATCAGACCCTCCAAGGAGATAATTAAAAACCCCTCTTCTATTCTCCCACTTTTGAATGCTATCCTCTCTCGGACTCCAAAAGCGAACGGTTAGTCCCATTGGTAACCCAAGCTCCGGGTCTGGCAAAAGCGAGAGCGCGTGTAATATCGCAGACTTACCACTGTTATTCCGCCCGACAAGAATGTTGAACTTATTGAACTCGAGCTGCTCTTTGATCTCCTTTATGCCCCGGAACTCCTTCAAATCCACGGAAGACACAAATACCTTTCCCATATTCTTCCAAAGGTATCACGCATTAAAAAGGAATGGGCATAGCAGCGATCCAGAGTTCCCAAGTGCTCGCGCAACTCAGTACAGTAAGGAACGCTGACGGGCTTATCTGCCGGGTTCGGAATGGGTCCGGGAGTTTCCCCGTCGCTATGGCCGCTATGCCCATTTACATTATGTTTGATTTTCTCTTTATAAAGGTTCAGCCAAAGCACCGAGGAAATCGTGGTCGTAACGTTAAAGGTGTGTATCGTAAAATCTCAAGGTACGCCTAATACAACCGTATCCCCGGTATCCCGTTGTTGTATCGCTTGAGTTCCTCCGCTGTAGCGGGGACATGATCGATAAATTTGTATTCGCTGCTGAGTAATATGCAGGGGCTGTCCAGTGCCGGGACGTCCTGTAATAGTTTAACAGACATTAAATGTCTACCTGAAGGGTTGTTTTCAAAGGATGAGGAGAGTCAGATCGCGTGACGTGAATAAGGCATTTTTCCCTGTCGTCAAACAAGGAACCTACCGTATAGCAGCGTATTGAGAGCCGTCGAGAAACGAACCGTGCTATCGGCTATTTCAACTCCACTCTTCGCGCTCCTTCTCCAGCACCTTCAGTATCTCTTCGTAGACTGATTTCAACTCCGCTTTACGCACGCGGCCCAGAAGCTTCGTTATGACCAGTTCCGGCGTGCTCGACCCGATATGATTGAACATCGGCTGCCGGTCAACGATGATATTGCCCGCAGCGTCTAAACCCTCGGACTCGATACCGTCCACGCGCACCTTCTTCATACTGATATGCGGCAGCAATTCGTGAATCAAATGCGTGATCATCACCGCCAGCGTATCGTTCGGCAGGTTATTCAACACGGACGCCATTATCCGGCCCATAGCGCCGGGTTCGGTAAGCGCCTCTAACTCGTCTATTAACACGACCTTCGCGCCTTCTCGCATGAATATCCGGCTCAGCGCCCGCATGGAATATTCAAACGACCCGGTCTTCTTGATCATCTTCCTCCGGTACAAATAGAGAGGTAACAGCGGCATTTCCGCGCGTTCCGCAGGCACGGGCAGTCCAAGCTCCGTGAGGATGAGCGAACTGGCGAGCGTGATCAGCAGACAGGTTTTACCGCCGCTGTTCGCACCGGTAAGAATGGCTACGGGATGCGGCGTCGCGCCAAAGATGCCTAAATCCGCGTCCCCTACCGAATAAGAGATCGGCACCACTTTCTCATCGCCTTTGAGTTCATCGTCAACTAAAAAGAGGTTCCGGCTTTTGATCACGCCCAGACCGTCTTCAACGAGCTCCGGCACCGTCAATCCGAAGTCCTGGCTGAAGCGCGCAACGGCAAGCATGAAGTCGAAATAGAAGAACTGCTTAATCGCGGCACTCACCACTTCGCTCCGCTGCTCCAGGTGCTGTGCGCAGTCTCGTGACCGGTAATACCGCTGCTCGCCCATCTGCCGGGTATACCGTCGACGCAAGAACTCCGTCTTCGCCCGTGAGAATTCAAACGGTGGGCCCCGCTCCAGGTTCTCGTACGCGCTCTCCCACAGAATATCTTTATCCTCGCCGGTCAGCATCAGCTCATCCGCAATGCTCACCACGACCTCATCCAGGTAGCCTTTAAAATCGTCCGCACCGCCACCGCTCCGCATTATCCGCGCCACTTCCTTGTTGATCGCATCCTCCCAGCGATACAGCACCTCCTCGAAGTTCGTCTCACCCGCGCGCTCACCCGCTGCTATGCCGTCTACAAGCTTCACAACCGCTTCTAAATCCTCGACTGCGATACCGCTGAACAGAGATGAAGCCCGCAGCTCCTCAAACTCGGTTAGGAGCCGTATCACCGCCTCTATCGCCGTCTTCTTCGCGACGAAGGAATTGACCACGAATTCGGGATAAACCTCACGTATCTCCGACAGAGCATCTTCGGTTACGGTTATAATGCCCGGCTCGTCAAACACGCGCTCCTCTTCTCCTCCTTCCTCCTCCGCGAACAGGATGATATTCTCTCGTTGCAGCAGCTCTTGCGCGTTGGTCACGGAATCAACAATAGCGACGCGCACGAAATCGCCGTAAAAATCCTGTAGCTTAGCTTCCAACGCGCGACTGCGAGTAGCGACAAGCGGCGATTTGCCAAAGCTCAGGCTCTTCACCTCAGCGTCAGAAAGTATCTCGTGCACCTTCGCGATCTTCTCCGCGCCCAGAAGCTCATGCAATCGTTCGCCCTCACGCACATCCTCAAACCGCTTCTGCACCTCTTCCCGGTCGAGGGTGGGTGTGCGTGTAAGAATCAGCTCCTTGCCGTTTCGCGTCGTCGCATAGGACGCGAGTATTTTCAAGATATCTCGCTTCAATTCCCGCGTCTCTTTCGTGCAGAAGACGTCCCGCACTTTGTAACCCGCCAATTGCTCGTTCGCTTTTAGCACGACCTTCTCGCCGTCTCGCTCTTTTATCCCTAGTACGGAGGATAGGGTATCTAACGTGGGGAACGCAACGGCATCCTTCACATAGGGCTCGAGAAACTGTGGAATCGATGAATACAATAACGATTTACTGACCATAGTTTAGCACTCCTTAGATGGTGTTCATGTCTTTTTTCTATTCTATTATAACCATAACTATTTTTCGCTTCGAGTCTATATGGACATGTAATGCCGCTTCAAATCCCAAAACTCATGCTCGGAACGTCTCCGTTCATTGGAGCGGGTCAGTTCGGCACGAAAGCCTCGGAGTATCGAAACCGGTTCTTCCATAACGAGCGCACCATGAAGCAGCTTTTTATCGCATCTGCACGACATGGGGTGAACGCGGTACAACTCATTGTGTACGAACCGTTAGTGCGCGCATTGACTGCAGCGATGGAGGAAATAGGTGTGGATTTCTTTATCGCCGCAACGATACCGAGCGGGCGGAATTTCGAGCGTGATTTGGCTCTGATAAGACCGTTGAAGCCAGAAATTATAGCGATACACGCGCTCTCATGCGACGCTTTGGACTCGCGAATAGAAGGCTGGATTGAGGAGATACGTGCTCTGGGCGCGTCACCTGCGGCAGCTACGCATTATCCCGGTGCCACAATCGAGGAGCTGGACAATGCGGGCTTTGATTTTGATGTCTATCTTGCTCCGGTGAATCCCGTTGGCTATGCCATGGAGCCGGATTATGAAAGTACGCTGAAGGCTTTGGAAACCACTGCCAAACAGGTAATCGCGATAAAGCCGTTAGCTGCGGGGCGTTTGAAACCAACGCAGTCGCTGTTCACGTTCGTCTATAAATATGCAGACTCGGTAAGCGTGGGCATTACCTCGGAAGCAGAGATGGAGGAGACCTATGCCGTGGCGAAAGAAGCGGTCATTTGAGATAGGGTCATCGCTTTAGCCAATGTATTAAATCGAGTAGCACCAACAGTTGTATAAGTCATATCCTGTATTGGTGGGTGAAAGCGCGGTATGGTGGTAAAACGTGTAGTGATCATTGGCGGAGGCGCGGCGGGTATAGACGTTTTAGAGCTCTTGCTGCGGGCGGAAGTAAATGCCGAGCAGCTGGAGCTCACGCTGCTAAAGAAAGAGCGTGAGGGCTTCTTCTCAAGTTGCGGCTTACCGTTTGCGCTGCAGGGACTGTACGATATACAGGAACTCGTGTTATTTGAACCAGATTTTTATCGTGACAAAGGCGTTGACTTCAGAACAGGAATTGAAGTTACGAGCATCGATGTGGAGCATAGCTCTGTGCGTGTTGATACTGACGAAGAGATACCGTATGATTATCTGGTCATAGCAACGGGCAGTAAACCGTTTATTCCGCCAATTGACGGCACGAACCTTGAGGGTGTATTCACGTTATGGGGGCGAGAAGACGGAGAGAGGATAAAAGCTGTGATGGATGCGCCGGAAACGAGTAACGCGGTAATTATGGGTGGTGGCATGATCGGGCTGCAGGCAGCAGTCGCCTTCGCAAAAAAAGGTATAAAGACCATGGTCGTGGAACTGGTGCCCCGGCTGCTCCCGACCATTTTGGACCCGGATGTGGCCTCTGTAGTGCAGAAATGGCTGCGTAACGATGTAACGTTCATTCTGGGTAAACCGGTGAGTGCTCTAAAAGGTGAACAGCACGTAAAGTCAGTATCAGTGGGCGGAGAAGATATTCCGGCTGATATCGTGCTGATAGCGGCGGGGATGCGACCCAATGTGGCTATTGCAAGAGAAGCAGGGATAGAGATCGGCGAGAGCGGTGGAATTGTGGTGGATCACTCATTGCGTGTTAAAAAAGGGCATTCTTATTTACCGAACGTCTACGCGCTCGGTGACTGCATTGAGGTGACCGATGCCGTCACGAATCGTCCTCGGCTCAGTCAACTCGCATCCACGGCGTTGATACAGGCACGGGTTGTCACCAATAACCTCCGTGGCGTCAGTTCTTCGTACGAGTCATGTTTAAGTCCTACGATCGCTACCATCTCAGGCCTTCAAGTGGGAAGTGTCGGGGTTACCTCTGCGTGCGCACGGAGCAACGGAATGACAGTGAAAGCGGGAAGAGCGATCAAATATACCAAGGCGCGGTTCTTCCCCACCCGGAAGCTGATCATCGCGAAAGTGCTCTTCGAAGCGGATACCGCGAAGTTGATCGGCGCGCAGCTCGTCTCGGAGGAGACGGTCGCAGAGCGGATAAACGAGCTGACACTCGCTATAAAAACCGGGATAACCGCAAGTGATATAGTGATGAGAGAACGGTGCTTTGAGCCGTCACTTACCATGGTCGAGGACGTTATCGTCGATGCGGCGCTGAAAGCGCGCCAGCAACAGTGAAGGAGAAAGCTGGTCGAGTAGTCTTCAAAGTTTTGATCTCAATCGGGATCTTGGCACCACCAATAAAGTTTAAAAAGGAATAAAGCGGTTATTCCAATGAATACCAACTTAAACCACCACGGAAAGCATTGAGGTTTAAATAATGAAACAATAAGGATACACATCCATAAAAACAGAAATATTAAAGGGATGCTTTTTCTCAAGCACCAAGTACTCCTTTTTTCATACCTGTGCTCTATTTTAGGTTCAGGTTTAACTTTGTATATAAATTTTAATCCGTTTCCAATTTTATCTATTTGATCAATTTTCGCTTTTGAATATCTATAGCTTCTCGCTTGCATGAAGAACCAAACTGCAGAAAGCATTATCCCGAATAGACTGATCAGAATAGCGACCCAGTACAGCTTTTTTATCAATGCCTGAACGGCACCATTAATGACTATCCCTTCCGCTACAATGAAGAAGTTTTCTCGCGATGAGTATTCGCGTTCAGATCGATAATAAGCATCCTGACCCAGTTTGTACTCCTCAAGGAGCAGTTTTTCTTCCTTTGTTAATTCATAACGCCCATTTCCTTTCTTTTCTTCTTCATCATACATATGAACAACCTCTCTGAGCAAATGTCCAATGTTATGCTCAGGATTTTTTTCTACCTCTTTTTGATGTGCTCAATTACTCTGATGACGTTTACGCTGGGTAAATTATCAAAAGGACGGCCTCTATACTCCCCTTCTATAGTGAGTATATCACCCACCGAAATATCTTCTGATTGCCCGGAAAAATCCCTTTCTCTCCAAAGTGCCAGATTACAGCGTCCTAATCCGTTGCAGATGCTCATGTTTTCTGCTCTTTCCGTGGGTTTTTTCTCTATAACCCAACCGGATGTGATAAAATTGTCTCTTCCGATATGCTCCTCTACCCGCGAAGGATCCACGAATGTATACTCCTCTTTCCTCAAAACTAGATGAACCCAATATGTTTTTCCCCGCTTTTTATTTTTATCCTCAAAAGATTTTTTCATTTCAGTAGTCATCCCCGCGGGGGTTCTCAATTCCTTTCCCCTTATGCTCATCTTGTAACAGGTACCCCACAATGTACAATCCCGATCAAAACAAAGTGGACCGCTTGCATCAATGATTTTAAACCGCCCCTTATTGAGCCCAAAATATATCCCCGTCCATCTCCGTGCATTCTCATAAGCAGAATCTATAATTATTAAATATCCCCCAGCCTTTAGAGACTTGTAAGCTTTCTCTAAAAACTCATCTAGAGCTTCATTAGTTAATTCGCTTAGCACGTAAGAAGCCAATATTATATTATAAAAGTCTTTTCTATACCAATTTCCCCTCTCAAGTACATATCTCATTTTAACAATTATTTCATGTTCTCTGAGCATTTTTTTATAACATTCACCGAAAAAGCCCCTCAGCTCATCATAATATAGTTTTACTCTTATAGTTTCGTAAACACCACTATCTTTTGCTTTCTTCAGGAAATCACAAATTGCAAGAGAGGCTGTCCCTGGTCCTGCTCCGTAATCAAGAACATTAATTAAACCATCGGGAATAATGTTCGTTCCTCTTTCGAGATTCTTCAGCAAAATCCACTTTATGACTGGATAGTTCAAGAAAAAATAATATCGAAGGTATGCTACTATTTGGCATTCATTTCTATACATCTCTTCGAAACTGCCACTGCCATAATTTCTTTTAAGCTCTTTCCATGCATTATTTATTGCTGTTTCAGAGCACGAATAGCCTAAATCCGCAATGGTATCTTTTACACGCTCATCTACTTCTACGGGAATAAACAACCCTTCTTCGTCTTCGATTTTCTCCCGTAATTTCTCTAATTCCGTCATCATACATCTAGAAGGGTTTGCTTCGCGTTTCTTGCCGTTACCAGCTTACTCCACCTCTTATAATCCCTCAACTTCCATGCCCCCGCCTTCTTCAGGTCTTCTATCCCGCAGCCAGGCGCTTTGGTGGACCGATAACAAGCCAAACAATTCCCAGCGCAAGCCGTTACCGGCAAGAAGGTATCCTCGCCGTCTCGCCTCACGTATATCGGTATATCGATCCCCTCACAGTTCCGTGAGGTCATGAACTCTTGATTGAGTCCCTCATATCGCACATTGCCGTCTTCAATAACCTTTTCAAACTCCATACATAAGCCCAGCGTTACCTTCGCTTTATCGCAGAACGCTTTGATCTCTCCAAATAACTTTCTCCGATATTCCACGCGGGCATGTCTCCTCCCGCTCATCTTCTCCACGTATAACTGCTCATATCTCCTTCTCATATCCTTACCGTACCCGCTCTCGATCTTCCCGTATATATCACGCTCCAACGCCTTGGGGATATCCAAGCAACTCGCAATGATATGTGATGCACCAGCATCCACCACCGTTCCGATTAACTCTTTCAGTTCCTGCTCACCGCTGGTGATGTACGGTAGAACGGGATCCACTCTGTAGACGGTAAAGATATCCTTGTTGGCAAGTCTCTCGATGGTCTTCACCAATTCATCGATGGATGCGCCGCCTTCCATCATCCATCGCCGCTTCTCTTCATCCAGTGTCAGGATACTGAGTTGAGCGAAGGAGTGCTGCTGCGCCGCAAGAAGTCGTAGTGCCTCTGATCACCCCCTTCGTTACTACCTCCACCGGAAGATTTCTCTTCACGAACTCCTTCATTATCCTCTCCGTCAGTCGATACGCCTTGTTTATCGGCTGAAAAGGGTCAGTCACCGGTGATAAATAACCGCAACTCGCTACACGGATCTTATCCAACTGCCCCTCGATTACTTTATCAAAATCTTCGAACACTGTGATTTCACCAGTCCTCCGAAAGTGGGCGAAATAGCCTGGAAATGCATGTGCATAACAGAAGAAGCAGTGGTGCTCGCAGCCGTTATACGGATTTATCAATAGCCGCTCGGAAGTGCACTCTCTCATACCGTAAGGCTCAATACCACTCCACCACCCGTGTATCTCTTTCTTAGAGTAAACCACATGATGAGGGATCTCTATTTTTATTTCATCGAACACCATAGCAACACTGTTTCGTATATATAGTCAATCACCCCAATTCTACCCGAACAATATTGGAAAATAATTTGATAAAAACCCCTTTGATTTCATAGACAATACATCTATCTCGGCACTAACCGCTAACCGCAACTCCTCTTTTGTAT
>Ga0307379_10008689_pt1 | contig 13659 bp, 29 predicted proteins | sample UN2MG_FD_202237 | JGI IMG/M metagenome (GOLD analysis project Ga0307379, IMG submission 202237) | Soil microbial communities from Risofladan, Vaasa, Finland - UN-2 | ecosystem: Environmental > Terrestrial > Soil > Coastal area > Acid sulfate soil | place: Finland: Risofladan, Vaasa | collected...
CTGTACATGTATGCAGCGGGGAAGATGGATTTCTCCGGGGCCGACCTGTCAGGGACCGACCTGCGCTGGGCCGACCTGCGCTGGGCCGACCTGTCTGGGACCGACCTGACAGGGGCCGACCTTACAGGGGCCAACCTGCGCTGGGTCCACATGTCAAGGTCCGACCTGTCCGGGGCCATCATGACAGGTGCCAAACTGGCCGAGGCCGACTTTACAGGGACCAACATGTGCATGGCCGATCTGTCCGGTGCCGACCTGTCAAAGTCCGATCTACGCAAGGCCAACTTTACCGGGGCCAAACTTACCGGTGCTGACTTTACAGGGGCCGACCTGCGCGGGGCCGACCTGTCAAGGTCCGACCTGTCAAAGTCCGCTTTGCGCGGGGCCTCCCTTGCATGGGCCGACCTGCGGGGGGCCAACCTGCCAAGGGACCACCTGTCCAGTGCCAACATGACAGGTGCCAACCTGTCCTGGGCCGACCTGTCCGGTGCCGACCTGTCAAAGTCCGATCTACGCAGGGCCAAACTTACCGGGGCCAAACTGTCCGGGGCCAACCTGTTCGGTGCCAACCTGTTCGGGGCCAAACTGTCCGGGGCCAACCTATCAGGGGCCAACCTGTCCAGTGCCAACATGTGCATGGCCGATCTGTCCGGTGCCGACCTTACCGGTGCCAACCTGGCAAATGCCGACCTGGCCGGTGCCGACCTGCTAAAGGCCTACCTGTCCGGGGCCGACATGTCCGAGGCCGACCTGTCAAGGGCCGATCTGTCCGGTGCCAACCTGTCTGGGGCCGACCTGTCTGGGGCCAACCTGCCAAATGCTGATATGACGGGGGCCGACCTCCGAGGGTCCTGCTTGGACCCTCGGAATGTCCCCAACGGGGACGCGGCTGACTTTGCGCACTTCCCGTGTCGCAATGGGGGCCGATGGGCCGTTGGTTATAGGACGCAAGAGTCCCTCTACTTGGGTGGCTCGATGTATGTGATCGGGGAGTTAAGAGAGGCTCATGTATTTTCCACTTCCGGGACTCGATGTCATCCGGGTATATACGTCGTTCCGTCGATACAATGTCTCTTGGACTACCATGGTCCATTTGTCAAGGTACTATTTCGACCCGAGGAGTGTCACAGAGCAGGCGACAAATGGAGGGTCCGGTGGCTGATTGTTTGGGGAGGTATATAATGACGCGAGAGGAGCTACTGTACATGTATGCAGCCGGGGAGAGGGATTTCTCCGGGGTCGACCTGTCAGGGACCGACCTGCGCTGGGCCGACCTGCGCTGGGCCGACCTGTCTGGGACCGACCTGACAGGGGCCGACCTTACAGGGGCCAACCTGGCCGAGACCAACCTGTCCGGGGCCGATCTTTCCGGGGCCGACCTGACAGGGGCCAACCTTTTACGGTCCATCCTGTACATGGCCGACCTTACAGGGGCCAACCTGACCGATACCAAACTGTCCGGGGCCAACCTGTCCGGGGCCGTTACCCGTGGCACTGTATTAGACCCGGTCAACACCCCCAACGCAGAGGTTTCGGCTTTCCGCGAGATCAGAGACCGTAACAATACCACGTGGTGTATTGGTTATCGCACGAGTAATTCGCCCAACATGAGCGGACCACCTTATCTGGCAGGGGAGTTAAGAGAGGCACCTATATTTTCCACGGCACCCACTGACTGTCACCCGGGTATTTTTGTTTGCCCTACGCTAGAGGATGCGAAGGACTGGGGGGATGATGTCGTAAAAGTGATATTTCGCCCCGAGGAGTGTCACAGAGCGGGGGGCAAATGGCGGGTACGGTGGCTGATTGTTTTGGGAGGTGTATAATGACACAAGAGGAACTATTGTCCAGGTATGCAACGGGAAAAAGGAGGCATGCGAAAAAGTCGAGTATTGGCGAATGCGATGTTGGGAGCGCAGTCGAGACGCGGATGAGGGCATGTATGACAATTTGATCTGCAAGCAACATAACCTGTCGGCGCCATACAGCCAAATAGATGTCTTGACAGTCACCTTCAGGCAGTGCCCCTGGAAAGGACTCCGCCTGTGTTGCGTTCGGGAGTTGGAGAACGGACGAAAGAAAAAGAAGTTCTTTCTAAAGAGGCAATAACTTGGCAATGTTTTATTTTACAGGCGAGGCCGGAAAAGAAAGTATGTCCTACTCCAACAAAAACAACCTGTGGAAAACAGAGCCCAGTGTGGGTAGTGCGGCTAATGGTGCGGCACAAGAAAACAAACTTTATAAAAAAGGAGGACAGAATGATTAATGTTTTGCATCTTTTTGGAAACTCAGAAGAAAAAGAAATCTGTTGCAAAAATTGCGGCCGCAAGATGGATTATCTGAATAAAAATACTGGAAAGATCTTTGCTCATAAAGTGCTGAAGGATGAAAGTGACTATGAAATTCTTTTGAAAGATCCTAATAGCTTTGCTTGTAATCGTTCCATGGTGACTATCTACGGAGTAATCAGATGATTCTGAATAAAGAGGAAAAATTGCCTTTGGATGAGTATCTAGACAGTGTTAAAAGAACCAAATCGGGCGATTATGAAAAGATACACGAACGGTTTGGAAACAATGGTAATTCATTTGTTTTTTTGGAATGTATTAATAAAATTATTTCCAATACAATTTCTTTGGATCTAGCAAAGAAGCACTTTTTTTACGGCAAGTCTTTTCCTAATGATTTTAAATTGAATTTAAAATCGAATGAAGGAAAACTTCTAACAGATTCTAATTCAGACGTAGATTTAGTACATGCTGCTATAGGTATCCAGACGGAATCAGCCGAGCTGTTAAACGCGTTGGTAAGTGAGGGTGACTTAGTAGATCTTGTAAACATAGAAGAGGAGCTTGGAGACCTGTTGTGGTACGTAGGATTAGCCATATTGTCGTTAAGAGAAAAGGGTCATCCCACTAGTTTTGAACAGGTCTTAAGTAAGAATATGGGAAAGTTGAAAAAGCGATATCCGAATGGTTTTACTGAAAAAGACGCTGTAAATAGAGACCTAGAGAAAGAAAGATCTGTTTTAGAAGATTGAAAAATTTATCTGTAAAATAAGGAATGGCCAACATGTACGGACAACCTAAAATTATGGACGCTTTAAAAGAAGCATATGATTTAATTGATCGCTATAAAGCGGCTTCTGGTTTAATGGATTCTAGTGGCGATCCTGATGGAAGCACTCCTGAAAGGCTGGATAAATACATTTCAAATTTGCATGCCGAATTAGAACAATTGAATGTTTTGCTTGGATATGAGTTGCGAGAAAATGAATCTGTCATACTTGCCGCGATAGATGAAATAAAACACTTAAGACAATGCCAAGATAAGATCTGGGGTGCGGCGGATGAGGCGTTGTGCGCGGGTTTTGAAAAAAGAATTGAATACTTTAAACAAGGTTTTAGGTTGATAGTCGAGAAATTTTGCAGTGGTGGTGACTTTGAAAGATGCAGTCATTGTGTTGATACAGCTCAATTTGCAAATGAGATGCTGAATGAAAGAGTCAGGTTTGTGGAAAAAAATGATAACGTTAAGTGAAAGACAAGAAAGTATTTTGATGTCTATGATGGCTTTGGTTGAAGAATTGGGAAGGATTCCGTCAATAAGGCAAATCGCAGAAGATGAGGGATTATCACTTAGTGCGGTTAGATACAATTTAGACGCCATAGAAAGAAAAGGATATGTAACCCGAATAAAGGGGCACTATAAAGTTTTGAAGTGGGTTGATGGAACCTCTTTAGAACTTAGATACATTTACGAATACGAATAGGAATAGGATGGGCTTAATGCATAATATCAATAAAATGATGAGTTCAGAAAAATTTGATTGGGAATCACCCGATTGGGTTTTTAACGAGTTGGATGCTTTATATGGGTTTGCACAGGATGTTTGTGCGGATGAGCATAATACCAAATGCGAAGATTATATAGATACTTCTCAAAATGGATTGAAAACGCCTTGGAAATCGCCCTACTGGATGAATCCACCTTATGGTAAAGCCCTATCGTATTGGATAGATGCGGCAATACGCAATTTAGAAAAGGGATCAATAGGAGCAATCCTGATACCGTCCAGAACTGACACCAAGTGGTTTGGACGATTATGGAAGTATGCTAGTGCCATCTGTTTTATACAAGGTAGATTAATATTCAAGGGTGCCAATAGCAGCGCTCCTTTCCCAAGCGCAGTAGCTCTAATGGGATTACCTATTGACCTTAGTTTTTGGTCTCGAAAGTGGAATATTTGTTTTCCCAGGAGAAAATAAAAATTGCTAAGAAATGAATGGCTTAAAGTAAAGGATAAAAGCAGATGATAGGTTATCGTGTAACGATATCCAGAAAGCTTGCAAGATATCTTATTCACATTCCAGCCGAATGGTCACCAAATTTAGTTCGTGAATGGGAGTTGATAGATATTGATTCAATTTTTTCAGAGGGAAATAAGCGATGATGAAAATAACAATTGAACAGATCTTGTCGTACGGACCTTGTGGGAGCTATAACACCGCAGAAAAGATCATAAGGAGAACGGGTATAGGGTGGCCTGCTACGCCTAGATGTATTTGGAATTGCGGGATAAACCGTGAGCACAAACTATGGGCGCTATGTCAGGCCGAGGTATTAACCGTCTCCGATGTGGCGGCAATGGCGGAGATAGTCTTGCCCGTGTTTGAGTCTCTATATCCAGCCGATAAGAGACCGAGACGGGCTATTGATGCCGCTCGATCTGGATCCTTCACCGACGCTGCTGACATCACCAACGCGTCCGCCGCCTGCGACGTCGCAGTCTCCGACGACGCAATTCCAGCCTATTATGCCGCCAAGGCCGCATATTATACCGCCCGCGCCGCCGCCGCTGCCGCCACTGCCGCCGCTGTCGACAATTGTTACTCCGACGCTTACGTCAACAGTGGGATGGCCGAGCAACTCTACGCGGTCGTGATCGCAGCGATCGAAAGGAGCGAAACAAGATGAAACTGTGGAAAATATGGCAAGATGTTAACCAAGATTATGACGCCTATGACTCAGCCATTGTGACCGCCGAAACAGAAGAGGAGGCCAGAATGACCCATCCAAGAACAACCTGCACATATGATTACTGGCCGATGGATACCTGGACCGATCCAGATAAGGTGCGAGTCGAATACCTAGGCGAAGCAAAAGAAGGAACCACGGCAGGCGTGATTCTCGCGTCCTACAACGCGGGATAAAGGGGCGAAGAAGATGGAAAGATTTACACTAACGTGCACCTGCGATGACAATTGCGAGGGCTCGTGTCCAATGCACAGAAGGCCGCTATATTAATTATTCGAGCAATTGCTAAGAAAATAAAATAAAACTAGAAGCAAAAATGGCGCTAAAGATAGAAAGGAAGGAAATGACACATAATCAAAAATTGATCTGGGCGGCGGTCTTTGCAGCTGAGTATTCTCGGTGCAGGGCGGCTAAAGACCGCGAATTTATTTCGGAAAAGGCGTGTACTATATTTGCGGCTGAGGTGGCTGGGATGGCTGTAAACAGTTTGAGTAAGAATGTTTCGTTTTATGTGGAGGGGCATTCTGGTGAGGGCGCCAATTTTGTTTTAGAAATGGGGAGTAAGGAGGAAAAATGAAAACGCGCATTGGAGGCGTCCTGGTCCCCCTGAAAAGGGGAAGATCTTTATCTAAGAGAATAAATAAAGATAAGAAAACGCGTTAAAAGTGTTTAAGAAGTATATTACTCAAAGCATCCTGACAAACGGATTTAAACGCGGTTAAAGTGCGTTCAAAAGGCGGTTAGAGGAGGAGGAATAAAATTTCGCGCATATAAAAAGGCCAATAATATTAAGGATTTTAAGTATATACAGGTAGTAAATAAAATCCGCCCCTAAAAGAAAAATAAAAAATTCGCGCACTTAGAAGAGGTTCTATACATAGATAGAAGTATACAGTAATGAGCATAAGCCTATAACTCTCTCGACGATTCTCTCGATAGACATCTTATAATTTCTACCTCTTTATTGTGTCATATTATAATTTCTATCTCTTTATTGTATCATATTATAATTTCTACCTCTTTATTGTATCATATTATAATTTCTACCTCTTTATTGTATCATATTATAATTTCTACCTCTTTATTGTAAGACGTAACCACCCGTAATCATTGGAGTTTTACATTCTTCCTCAAAAACAAGGATTCTTTTTTGAGGAAATTTAAAGGCCTGTTTTTTGGAATTTCTTGGCCAGGTGTACGGGAGAGAAGTCGTTTTTCGCAAAAACAGGGCCTTTAAAATATGATGCGAATCATATTTCGTCTGAAAATCGTTTGATTGAGCTGGTGATTAGGCGGAGTTATTCGGATATTGCTTTAAATTGCCTTTAAAACTAGTCTGATTGACCTGATAGTCTACCGACTTATATTTAGTTTAACGTCGATTTTACCGAATTTTATCGATTAGGACTGGAAATGCGTTTGTTTTATAGGGGCTTGAACCGAATAATATTCGGCAAAAAGGTCTATTTGCCTAACGTTTTAAAGAAAATCCCTATAGGAAAATACAACTTCCGTTCGGTAAAACCGTTAATTTGCCGAATATTGTTCGGTTTGGCCCTGGATTTGTTGAATATTGGGTTTGGTTGAGTAGGGATTGCCAGGTACGGGCTTAAGGTCAACTGACGATTTATCGGCTAAAAGGCTGTTTTGCTGACGATTATGAGGTTTGGCCCTATATGGGGTAAGAACGGATCGTCAGCGAAAAGGCTAAAACGCTGACAGATCGTCAGTTTGGCCCTAGGGGATCGGATGTTCTTTAGAGGAGCCTGCCTAGCATGCAGAAACAAAAGTCGGTTTTTTTCGTTTTACGTCTTGACAAAGATTTTATCGATGCTATATTAATAGTATGGACAACGGAACACAAAGCAAAAACAGCAAGAAAATGGAGGACACAATGTCAGTAAATTCCCCGGACACGGTAAGAGACTGGTTTGTTGTGTGGGCTAACGGATTAACTGAATATAGAGTGAGGGGTTTGCTTGATAGCTTGTATACGCTCCTGTGTTTATCGGCGGATCCGGGCAAGGACATCTTGGTAAGAGAGGCCATTGGCGTAGCTAAGCAAGCATATTTTAAGCTGTTTGGCACGGGCTATGTATGCTCTTTCTGTGCGATTCGGGTTGCCTAGATAGGAGGAGTGCAGTACGGGGAGCCCCCTAAGAGGGGCTCCCCTACAGGTTAAAAGGTCCAGAAAAAAGTACTTCCCCCGTTTTATCTGTAAATACCTCTTGACAAATATTTTATCGGTGCTATGTTAATAGTATGAGATGCGAAACAAAAAAAGAAACCAGTAAGAAAGTGGAGGACAAGATGAATACAGAAGAGAGAATCAATGAAATTTGGACCGCGTGGGAGGATGCAGAAGGCGGATGTTCCACGGAAGTCTTTGATTTTGTGGGCAGCCTGTTGAAAGACTCCTTAAAAAAATTCGCATGGGATGCGTCCTTTGATTGGTTTAAGACTTTTTGGGTGAACTCCGACGAAGCCCCCCGGTTAGAAGACGATACTGATTATAATATGGCATGGGCCATGATCATGTCTTTTCAAAAAAATCTTAAGCAAGCGAACCTTATCTAAGGCGGAAACAGGGGCTCCCTCCTTAGGGGGGAGCTTTTATCTTAAGGGCATCGGCAAAAAAGAAAATGGGATAAAAGAAAATGGAAAAGAAAATCGAATGGAGATGCATTAAACGTAAACCAGGCGGCTTTATTGGCTGTCTGGGAAAGGTGCAAATTTGCCAGGTGACCATACATCCATCGACTCCATGCGAGTCCGAGGATGTTTATCGTTTATCTTTTTATTTGCCCGGCATAGGCGGTTCGGAAGAATATTTCTCCGGCATGGAAATAGCTCAAAATAAAGCAGACTCGTATTTGATATTATGGCTGGATTGGACGGGTCTTCGGATGGGCAAGCTCGGCGCCTTTTAGAAGGAGGGATCTATGACATACTCGATTAACAATGTAGGTAATAGCTCGGATGTGATCAGATACGGACTGGGAAATTTTTTGCGATGAGCAAGGATTCAAAAGTAAAACCCGCGCTCACCAAGAAAATATTCAACACCTAAATCCAACACCTAAATCCAACACCTTCACACGCGGGGTTATTTTGGGGTGTGCACGGCCGTATTACGGCATCCTCGGAAGTTTTTTTCGTTTTATGCCTTGACAAATATTTTATCGATGTTATATTAATAGTATGGACAACGGAACGCAAAGAAAAAACGAAGGAATGGAGGGTACGGGGATGAAGATAGCTCTTATACACGAGGGTTTTGAGGAGGAGCATTTAGGGGAGGTTATTGAGTGCATGGAGCGTGCTGGGGCTCCCAGGATAAGGGCTGTATGGATGGAGTGTTACGGGCATTGGGCTGCTTTAGAGGGTTGTCATCGGATACGTGCGGCTAAGTTGCTTGGATTAGTGCCCGAGATTATCGAGGTTGATTACGATGCTGCGGTATGGGTGGGGGACAACGAAGTGTCTGAAGTGTCTGAAGGTTCCGAAGTTCCTAGCGAGGGATATTTGGCCAGTGAGATTGCGGATGTATCCAACGGGTCTGTGGTAGTATGTTTTGAGGATGAGGAGCAAGGTTAAGGATTATGATCCAGGTGATAGGATTGAGATCTAAAGACTAACACAAACTACTAATAAACCTTGAATTAAAGAGGATTCATATCCTATACCGGCATCCGCATGCTATTTCATAGGGCATTTTCCTAATAATTCGAGCTATTTTCTGAGGAAGCTTTTCGACCTTTAAAGCTCAAACGCGACAGAACGGACCCTACACTGACTCACACGCGGGAGGAATTTTGGGGAGTACTGCCTTAATTGTGTGATTATACGGGGTTATGTGCGGGGGGAGGGATTTTGGAGAGTGCTGTTTTGGATGGTTGCTTGGAGTGAGTGTTTTTAGCGGTTTTTATTTTCATTTTATTTTCATTTTGTCTGTTGACAAATACCTTCCACGTTGATATATTAATAGTATGAGATGCGAAACAAAAAAAGAAACCAGCGAAAAAGTGGAGGACGGGGTGAATTCAAGAAAGCAAAACAGATTCAACGAAATGGTTGCTGAGGATGCTAGAATCGTAGCGGCCGAGTGGCGGGAGATGGGAATCGAGGACGCACGCACTATGCTAGCTATGACACGAGAGTCTACGATAAAAGGGGAGGAACTGCCAGAACCGGCCGAACAAGCGAAAAATAGATTGCGTTCTTACCTGCATTCACAAGATATCGAAAAGGCCTGGACCGAGATGCTGCGAAGACTCGGTTTTCTGTTTCAGATGTAGAAAGGAAAAAGGTCATCCGAAAGGCAATCATAAAGAAGCCGTTGTCGGATGGTATATCGCTATGAATACTGGAGGCAGTATTCATACCGAAGAAGACCTTTCACCGGCAAGAGATTGGTTATCAAAAATAAAATCGTACGATTGTGGTTGGTAAATTTGGTAGGCCTTTTCAGTAAGGCCCTAGGAGGACAACATGACAGATATTGAGGCCATCATTCCTTTGGTTCATTTGAACGGGACTTCCGGAAATGATTTGTACGCTGAATTGTATGAATCCTTGCAAGCAATTGATGCCGCTATAGATGCACTCCGTAGGGGAGCGCCTAATGCAAGAGATTATTATCCTTTAGGCAGTTCCATTTTTGAGAAAGCCAAGGCAGGTCATTTTTACAGGATTGAACGTTTAACAGACGTTAGAGCGGAACTGCAAGTCATCCTAGAAGGATTAGCAGATCAACTTTAAGGACGGAAATACTATGGAGCTAGAAAATAAATTGGATGAAAAAGATAGGCTGCTTACTGAAAGCAGGATCTTATTGGCCCACGCATTAGCGCGAATTATAAACAATCGGTTGAACGTTATCCATAACGATAGGATTTTATTGTCCTCTGATTGGGCAAGTTGCACGGGACCTTGTAATGTATGCGCGGACAGACGATTCATGGATCGCCTCAATGAATTTTTAGACAAACTTGACAGTAGAACTTAAGGATATCCTATGAGATACCTAAAATTAATTAACTGTACAGAAGATAGTTTACCCAAGTGGATAAAAGATGCCGATGTTAAAAACGCTATTATTGAGTTGGATGAAAATGGATCTGTTATTTGGATAAAGGGTATTTGGAAATCAGGAACTTGGGAATCAGGAATTTGGGAATATGGTCTTTGGGAATCAGGTGTTTGGGAATCAGGACTTTGGAAATCAGGAACTTGGGAATCAGGAATTTGGGAATCAGGACTTTGGGAATCAGGTGTTTGGGAATCAGGACTTTGGAAATCAGGAATTTGGAAGTCAGGACTTTGGAAATCAGGAACTTGGGAAGATGGAACTTGGAAAGCTGGAACTTGGGAATCAGGAACTTGGAAATCAGGTGAAAGAGTACCAATGTGTCGATGGGAGGTGTTCTCAGTTGGTTTGAAAAGCATTCGAATAGGATGTGAGGTTAAAACAATTGAAGAGTGGGATTCTTTTTTTGATGGTGAAGAAGTACTGCATACACCGAGGAATACAGAGGAGTTTAAATTGATTCGTGCCAATTACGAAGCTGTTAAAGCTTTTTTAATTTGGAGCAAATAGATAGCAAAGAGGGGAGGAATGATGCACGGAAGAATGTCGTTGATATGGTACTGCGAGGCTCTACGAAAAGTGACTGGGCTTGACTTGAACGGATTGTTTACAAGGTTTTTAAAATCCCGTTGTGAAGTTTTTGAAGTCCGTTTGGGTGTTTGGATGAGTCGAATTGGAGACGATGATGGACGATGGTTAAGTCAGCACGAACTTGACATCGCGTGCCATCAAATATCGGATTGCTTAGGAATTGGCTTTTCTTCTGCTTTGGAAAGGGTTTCTGAAAGGAAGTGTTGAAATGTTAGGCTACAAAGTGTTAACGCATGATTTTAGGGTTCCGTATTATGATACATATCCTTTGTTTAATGATGCGCAGGAATTTCCTTTTACATTGCCCGCACATATACAATGGAAAGAACAGGTTCAACATAAGAAAGGATGTATGTTTTATTGTAAACCTTACAGTCCGCTTGAGGTGGCCTGGTCGATATATGACACTCCTGAAAACGCCTTGCGTGCTGCTGGTATGTGGCCGGATGGTTATCCATCCAGGTTATTTCAAATAAACTCTACTTACGAAAGTTGCAAAATAGAATCTGGTTGTTTAGGTAATTATGTTGACAAGCGTTTTTCTGTTTTAAAAGAATTGGATGTAAATTCTGTAATAGAGAAAGTTTCATCCAGTATCTTTTCTTTTGACGTAGAACGGTTGACTAAAGAACAAATTTTGTGGAGAGACGCTTTATCGAGACCTTACGGTGACCCTAAAAGAGTAAAGGAAGAATTAGAAAAAGCTGTTAAATATAGGAACTTGGATTTTCAGACAATGCAATTTTCGAATTCAAGACTCTTATGGGATGCCTATTTGGCTAGAGGCGATTTGTGGAGTAAAGGTGAGAAATGGGATACTCCTGTTAGGCGTCTCATATATAAGGCGTGCCCAATGGAATTTAGTGAGTGGGAAGCCTACTATGCTAGAACAACAAATGATCAGCTTGCTGGTAGGTCTGCTGAACGTTCTTTGCGATGTTGTCACACAAGTGGATTGAAATTGATTGACTATCCATGTGACTTTTTAACTGTAGGGATTAGAGATGCTTATAAATATGGGTTGGGTGTAGTTATTCCGATAGATGAAAAATTTTTGGGGTGGACGATGTTTTAGAAATCGTCAAAAAAGGACCCTATAGTAGATTGAGCTATACATCAAAGAGCTTGACTTGGATGGACAAGGAATCCTATTCGATTCGGGTTTAGATCCTAAATAGGTACGGTGTTTATTATATAGATATAATCTACTACTTACATTTTTTAAAATACGCTCGTACTGTAATCCATCCTTTTTAATGTATTTTAGATTATTTTCGTTTTTCGTATTGACAAAACTTTTACAGATGCTACATTAATAATGCGAGTCGCGAAACGCAAAGAAAAAAAGAAAAAAAGAAAAAAGAAAAATGGAGGTCAGTTGAATATTGAAACCCGCATTGAAATGATAGAGACGGTGCTGGAAGATGTACAGTGGGAAGGTTCTGTCGAAGTTTATGAATTTGTGTTTGATTCCCTTAGAAAAGTCTTGAAAGATTTGGCGGTTAACTCGGATTTAGATTGGTTTACAAAGCTGAAAAAAGATATCGCAAATAGCCTCTATCTCCCTTTTAACAGGTTTCTCTCAGAGGAGGATTTTGATGAAGCTGAAAAACTTATTTTTGTGTTTGAAAAAGATCTAAAAAAGAAATTGTGGTGGTAATGCATGAGAGGATCCCTAATTTTATTTTCATTTTTTCATTTTACGTCTTGACAAAGATTTTATCGATGCTATATTAATATATAGAGGTTGCGAAACAAAGAAAGAGTGGAGGGCAAGATGAAGATCACAACAAAAAAAGAAGTGCGTCAGATAACAGGTAGAAAACTAATGCTCGGTTCGGACATCGAGTATTTGGAAATGAGACTGGACCGTGGCGCTGAGGTTTCCGTTCTTGTCAAGTTTGACACTTGGTCGTTGGTTTATTTTGGAGACCACAAGAAATTTGCGTTTGCGATGGATAACTCTGAATTGGCATGGAGCTGATTATGAGTACTGAAATAAAAGGATTTATTGCAAAGGTGTTTGAAGCGTGTTGCGGTAATTGCCGTAAATGGGAGAATATTCAGGCGGAAACAACGATGCAAGCTAGGTTGGCCGCTATGAAATCGGGTTGGTTGTATACTCAAGACAAAGGATGGTTGTGCGGATTGTGTGCCGAAAAGGTTGTGAAGGGAGGTGCTAGATGAACAACTCGGAATGGAATTTTTACTATGTAGCGTATTCAATATCGAACGGAAAATCGCCCGATGCTATGTTAGCGGAAGACCTAGAAAAGTATCCTGGCGGTAAAATGTGCGGATTTATGGAATGGATAAGAGATCGATGGAATGCTTGGCACAGTGACAGGGAACTAGTAAGGCACGAACATATTTTGACGGACGATGACAGAGACTCTTTTCAACGGTACGTAAAAGAGTATTCTGGGATGGCCGAAGACTCTATTTGTTTTTAAAGGACCCATGCGCGATGAAGTGGTACCCGATAAATAATCCAAGAAAATTTCTTCTTGGAATAATTTTTTTCACATTTCGGGTATCACTTGATCGCACATGGATAGCGACTAGGTTCTTTGATGATGGTATGTGTGATCAAGCAGTGCCCAAGTTACTCTCCTGTTTAGAAGTCCTCCGGATGGGATTGTTTCGCAACCCTTGGGCACTACTTGATCGCATATGCGCTAACTAGACTATAGGGGTCTGGTATGCACAATGACAGCACAAAAGAGGTTATGGAATTTTGGGACTTTTTATTGATAAGTAAATCTTATTTAGAGGATTCGAATGAATGGTTTCCCGGTTTTATAATAAACGCTGAAACGGGAGAGTTTTGGGATCAATTCATACACAAGGATTATTTTAGCGGCACTAAGTTTGTAATTTTAGGGATAAAGGTCCCGTTGGAATTGCACGGCCTGTCTAAATTATATTGGGACGCGATTCCT
>Ga0307379_10008690_pt1 | contig 13657 bp, 16 predicted proteins | sample UN2MG_FD_202237 | JGI IMG/M metagenome (GOLD analysis project Ga0307379, IMG submission 202237) | Soil microbial communities from Risofladan, Vaasa, Finland - UN-2 | ecosystem: Environmental > Terrestrial > Soil > Coastal area > Acid sulfate soil | place: Finland: Risofladan, Vaasa | collected...
TTACAAAATAGGTAGGCTGACCCTGTCTTTCTGGAACAGCATCCTGGGGTGGGGGGAGCCTAGTGATATTGCGAATGCCGTCGCAGTTGGGATCCTGACGACAGTTGCTGTGTTCATAGGCTTTGTGATTCTGTGGGGAGCCTATGCAGGAATCCGGGAGACAAGTGACTGGCTATTCAATTCCGCGGCTGTTGAGAAAGCCACGTCTACGTGACCGAGGAGCGAAATTCCTATCTTCTAAGTGTCAAGACATTTGGTGCCTTTTTCTGTGCTACAATGAAGGTGATGGATAAAGATTTTTTAAAAACTGGTTTAACTTCAGTTGAGGCGCAAAAGCGTTTGGAGAAATTTGGGCCAAACGAGCTTAAAAAGAAAAAAGAATTTTCTTCTTTGAAACTTTTTTTCTCTCAATTTAAATCGCCTTTGGTTTACATTTTGGTTTTGGCGGGTTTGGTGACGCTTTTCCTTCAAGATTTTATAGATACAATTGTTATTTTTGTGGCGGTTTTTCTTAATACAATTTTGGGCTTTTATCAAGAGCAAAAAGCCCAAAAAGCACTTTCGGCTTTGCGAAAACTTTTATCTCTTAAGGCTAAAGTCATTCGAGGTGGCAAACAGCAGGAGATTGAGGCTAGTCAAGTAGTCCCTGGTGATATGGTGGTTTTGACAATTGGCAGCCTAGCGCCGGCTGATGGAGTTTTGGTTGAGAGCACTGATTTAAGTGTCAACGAAGCCATTTTGACCGGTGAGTCAATGCCAGTCAGTAAAAATGTGGCGGCTAGTCCCGACAAGCCGAAAAAGGAAAACATCGTTTTTATGGGGACAGCAATGGTAACAGGCATCGCCAAGATGTTGGTAACAAAAACCGGTATGGAAACAGAAATGGGCAAGATAGGCAAAGCAGTTGAGGAGATTGAAGAAGAAAAAACACCCCTGCAAATCCAGCTAGGGAAATTAGCCAAAATTTTAGCTATGGTTGTTGGCGCCGTTACGGTGGTGATTTTTGTTTTTGGTAAGCTTTTGGGTTATGACCCCTTGGAAATGTTTACCACCAGTGTAGCCGTGGCAGTGGCCGCTATCCCTGAAGGTTTGGTAGTGACTTTGACTGTCATCTTAGCTTTGGGCATGCAGCGGATTTTGAAAAGAAAGGCGATTGTCCGCAAGCTTTTGGCTGCGGAGACGCTCGGGTCAGTCAGCATGATTTGTGCTGATAAAACGGGAACTTTGACTGAGGGAAAAATGCAGGTAGTCAAGGCCGATTTTGTCGACCAGAAGTTGGGCCAAAAAGCGGCGATTTTGTGCAATGATATGAGAGACCCTTTGGAAGTGGCAATGTGGGAGTGGGCAAAAAAAACTGTTGCCCCCAAAGCAATACAAGAACAAAATCCTCGTTTAGATGAGATTCCTTTTTCGCCCCAGACGAAGATGATTGCCACTTTGCATCCAGGACTACTTTTGGTTTCGGGAGCACCGGAAGTGTTATTAGCCAGATCCAGTTTAAAACAAAAAGAAAAAGAAACCTGGAAAAAGAAATTTGAGGAATATGGGAAGAAGGGTTATCGCTTAGTAGGGTTTGGCTACAAAAAATTTGAAAATTCTAAAATTAGAAAATTGAGCAATTCAAGCCTGGAAGGCTTGGAGTGGCTGGGTTTATTAATCTACGAGGACCCAGTCAGAGAAGGGGTCAAAGCCGCTTTAAATGAGTGCCAGCGGGCAGGTATTAGGGTGAAGGTGATTACCGGTGATTATGCTCCCACCGCCGTGGCGGTGTTAAGACAGCTTGACATGAAGTTTGACTCCCAGACTCAGGTGATGACCGGTGAGGAACTTGAAACGGTTTCTGAGAATGAATTAAAAAGAAAAGTTGACCGTGTCGTCCTTTTTGCTCGAACGACACCCGAGCAGAAGTTAAAAATTGTCCAGGCTTTAAAAGACCAAGGCGAGGTGGTGGCGATGACTGGAGATGGTGTTAATGATGCGCCAGCTTTAAAAATAGCCGACATTGGTATTGTTGTTGGCGAGGCTGCTGATGTGGCCAAAGAAACGGCAGATATTGTCTTGCTGGATTCCAATTTTTCAACCATTGTTCATGCGGTTGAAGAAGGCAGAACAATTTTTGAAAATATTAAAAAGGTCGTTTTATATCTTTTATCTGATAGTTTCACCGAAGTAATTTTAATCGGTGGCTCGCTTCTTTTAAGGCTACCCTTGCCAGTTACTGCGGCTCAGATTCTTTGGGTTAATTTGATTGAAGATACTTTGCCAGGTATAGCTTTGGCTTTTGAGCCAGAAGAAAAAGAAATTATGGCTGAACCGCCAAGGCCTAGAGGAATGCCCATCCTAGATCTCGAACTGAAAACCTTGATTTTTATCATCGGCATCACGACTGATTTGATTTTATTATCACTTTTTTATTGGTTACTTAAAGGCTTTTTACATCTTCACTATATTCAAACAGTCATGTTTGTGGCTTTAGGCATTGACTCTTTGTTTATTTGTTTTGCTTGCCGTTCACTAAAACAGACGATTTTTCAAAAAAAATTCTTTTCCAATAAACTATTACTTCTTTCTTTAGGAATAGGTTTTCTTCTTTTAACTCTGGCTGTTTATTTGCCTTTCTTGCAGACATTTTTGCGCACCCATGCCTTGGGAGTAAGAGAGTGGTTGGTCCTTTTCGCTCTTGGAATTTTTAATCTGGTGGCGATTGAAGCTACCAAATGGGTTTTTATCGTTCGCCACAAGAAGAAAAAATGATTGTGATAGAATTGAAACAATGATTTTTGTTTATTTGGTCCTAATTTTAATTTTCTCCTTTTTACTGATTAAAGCAACGGACATTTTGGTAGTTAATCTCAAATCTTTGAGCCGGAAAACACGGTTGGGGCAATTTGCGATTACTAGCTTCTTGCTAGCCTTGGCCACAAGCCTGCCCGAGCTTTTTGTTGGTGTAGCCGCTGCCCTTGAAGGTTCACCCAATCTTTCTTTGGGGAATATCATTGGCTCCAATATTGCCAATTTGTCTTTAGTGATTGGCGGAGCCGCCTTGATTAGCGGCACTGTCCACGTTCGCGGGACTTTTCTTCGGCGGGATGTTTTCTATGCCTTTCTGGCTGGAGCAGCACCAATGATTCTTTTGTTTGATAGGAGCCTTTCTCGGGTTGATGGGCTGATTCTGCTGAGTTTGTATGGATTCTACCAAGTAATGGTTTTTGCTGAGCGGAGAAAAATGGTGGTTGATGAGGATGAGGAGGGTTTTGCTCATCGGCTGTTACGCCGGCTCAATTATCGGGGAACAAAGCGAGAGTTTGGCTGGATTTTTTTAGGAGTAGCTTTGCTTCTTTTCAGCGCTGATATGTTGGTCCGGGTAGCTAAGGAAATAGCGATTATTTTAAATATTCCTATTTTATTAGTTGGCCTTTTGTTGATTGCCGTTGGCACTTCTTTGCCAGAACTGGCTTTTTCTTTAAAAGCGATTAAAAAACATCAACCGTCAATGGTTTTTGGCAATTTACTTGGTTCGATTGTGGCTAACGGGACTTTGATTATTGGGATTACCAGTTTGATTTCGCCCATCAGAATCAGGGCTTTCGACGAATACCTTTTGGCCACTTTGGCTTTTGTGTTTGTCTTTGGCGCTTTTTACTTTTTTACCCGTACCAAACACAAGCTTGAACGTTGGGAAGGTGCCTTTTTGCTGGGGTTTTATCTGGCATTTGTTTTGTCTGCCTTTGTTCACCCATGAAAGTTGTTGCCGATTTGCATCTTCATTCCAAATACTCACGCGCCGTCTCTCAGCAGATGGTCATTCCCGAAATTGCTAAGTGGGCCAAGAAAAAAGGAATCGATTTGATAGGGACGGCTGATTGGACGCACCCCTTATGGCTGCGGGAATTAAAAGAAAATTTAATTGAGGCAGGCGAGGGAATTTTTGCCGCCAGAGATGATGCTGAAGGCCCCAAATTTCTTTTAGCGACGGAAATTTCCAGTATTTATTCGCAAGGCGGCAGAGGCCGGCGAATTCACAATTTGGTTTTAGCGCCTTCTTTTGAGGCGGTGGAAAAAATTAATACTGCCTTAAGAAACAGGGGGGCCAATCTTTTAAGCGACGGTCGGCCGATTATTGGTTTATCTGCCAGGGATTTGGTGGAATTGGTGTTGGGGGTTGATAAAGATTGTTTAATAATCCCGGCACATGTTTGGACCCCATGGTTTGCCCTTTATGGTTCAAAGTCGGGTTTTGATTCTATTAAAGAGTGTTTTGGTGAATTTGCAAGTAGCATTTATGCTATTGAGACTGGTTTATCCAGTAGCCCAGGGATGAACTGGCGCGTTGAGGAGCTGGACAGTAAAAGCATTGTTTCTTTCAGTGATGCTCATTCGCCGGCAAAATTGGGGCGAGAGGCGACGATTTTCGAGTTGGCCGAGTCACCAAGTTACCGAGCAATTAAAGATGCCATTGTTAAACAGCAAGTAACCAACACCATTGAGTTTTATCCGGAAGAGGGGAAGTATCATTATACTGGCCACCGTAACTGCCAGGTGCGCCAGTCGCCGCAACAAACCAAAAAATTAGGAACAACTTGCCCAGTTTGTGGTCGCCACTTGACTGTTGGCGTAATGCATCGAGTGGAAGAATTGGCTACCCGACCGGTTAATTTCCGGCCAGAAAATCGCCCTGATTACCAAATGTCAGTGCCATTAATGGAAATTTTAGCTGAGGCTTTAGAATCTGGTGTTTCCACCCAAAAAGTAATAAACGAGTATAATTATTTAACAGATAATTTTAGCTCGGAATTTGCCGTTTTACTTAAAATCCCAATTGAAGAAATTGTCAAAACCGCTGGTGAGAAAGTAGCGGAAGGAATCAAAAAAGTAAGAAGTGGTGATATTGTGGTTGAACCGGGTTATGATGGCGTTTTTGGGACGGTTAAAATTTGGGGGGAGAAAAAAGAGGAAGAAAAAAAACAAATGACTTTATTCTGAAGGGTTGACAAAGGTGGTTGATTTGTGAAAGGATTGATTAAAGAGAGGGGGTGAAGAATAATATATGGTCGAAGCAAAAACAGAAAAAAAGGGAACAGGCTTACCCAAAAACACGGCCGCGGCTTTGTCTTATGTTTTAGGTTGGTTAACAGGGATTGTTTTTCTTTTGATTGAGAAAGAACCTTTTGTCCGTTTCCACGCGATGCAATCAGTGATTACTTTTGGCGCTTTAACTGTCATTGCCATTATTCCGGTGATTGGCTGGGTACTTTCACCTTTAGTGATGATTCTCGGTTTTGTTTTGTGGTTGGTTTTAATTTTTAAAGCTTATCAAGGTGAAGAATTTAAGTTGCCCGTCATTGGTGATTTTGCCAAAAAACAACTGGGCAAAATGAAATAAAATTTCTAATTTATAATTGACCTAAAGTTGGTCATTGGTTGTTTAGAGCTTCTTTGTTATACTTCCAAATAGATGACTTTTCAAGATCGAAACGAGGCTGGTCAGCTTTTAGCCAAAAAGCTTAAGGCATTAAGGCTTCCAAAAAATTTAATTGTTTTAGCCATTCCCCGGGGTGGAGTAGTGGTCGGTAAAAAATTAGCTGAGGTTTTGGATTGTTCTTTAGACGTGATTGTTACCAAAAAAATCGGTGCACCGGCAAATCCAGAATTAGCAGTGGGAGCAGTAGGGCCGATAGGTGAACCGGTGGTAAACGAAGAGTTGGCAACCCAAGTTGGTGCAGATGAAAAATATCTTAAATCTCAAATTTTAAGACTTAAAACTGAAATTAAAAGAAAGGAAAAAGAGTTTCGGGGTGGCAAACCACCACTTAATCTAAAAGACAAGCAGGTAATCATTACTGATGACGGCGTGGCCACCGGGGCGACAATGGTTGCGGCCGTGGAGATTGTCAGGCAACAAGAACCAAAAAGGATTATTGTAGCGGTGCCGGTGATTGCTTACGATACTTTAGTCAAAATCGAAAATCTGGCTGATGAAGTAATTTATCTTCAGGCACCAAGACTTTTTTTTGCGGTCGGCCAGTTTTATCAGGATTTTAAACAGGTAAGTGATGAGGAGGTTATTCGGCTTCTAAAAGAAAGATGAAACTGATTGTTGGTTTAGGTAATCCGGGTGAAAAGTACGCCAAAACTCGTCACAACTTGGGTTTTATGGTGGTAGACAAGTTTTTACGAAAATTAACCCCCTCTCAAAAGACAGTTTGGCAAGAAAGTAAGAAGTTTAATAGTTTAGTGGCAAAAGTAGGGGATGTGCTTTTGGTTAAACCCCAAACTATGATGAATGCTTCTGGGTTTGCAGTGGCCAAAATAGCTGATTTTTATAAAATTAAACCAGAAGATATTTGGATTATTCATGATGATGTTGATTTGCCTTTGGGAGAGCTGAAAATCAGGTCGGGTGGAGCGGCCGCTGGTCATCATGGTGTGGAATCGATTATTAAGCATTTGGGCACGGATAAGTTTGTTCGGTTTCGTTTGGGAATTGGTCATCCTGGCCGGGGTGCTGATGGTTTGGTAGAAAAGTATGTTTTAAGAGAATTTGGTATTAATGAAAAAGCCAAGGTTAAAAGGATGATTAAAAAAACGGTTAAAGCTCTCAGGCTAGCTGTAGAGGGATGATTAAAGAGAAAAAACTTTTACCTCTTTTTTTGAGTGAGTCTTTACGGTCGGTGGCCGTTTCTTTGCTTTCTTTTTTTTCAGCCATTTTTATTTTCAAAAAAACTCTAGCCATTACCGACAATGAAAAACAGGCTTTTTTGGCTGTTTTCAGCTTTTTTACTATTCTTTATCTTTTTAAGCTGATTAGCACTTCTTTGGCTGAAAACCTGGCTTTAAAATCAGGTTTAAAAACCCAAATCTTTTTAGGTCACTTTTTGACGGCTTTAAGCTTGGTGGCGTTTGCTGGGGCGGAAAAAAATTTTGTTTTTCTTTGGCTGGCGGCTGTTTTTTGGGGCTTAGCGATTGGCTTTTTTTGGTTTGGCCGCCACGGGCTTTTAACCAAAATTGGTGAAAAAGGTAGGTTTGGCCAAGCTATTGGTTGGGCCGGTATTATGAATACCATTCTTCTTTTAGGTGTCCCTTTTTTGGGTGGAGTGTTAGTTAGCCAATTTGGTTACCAGGCATTGTTTTTGGCCGCTTTTGTTTTTGTTTTATTGGCTTTTTTGGCTCTGATTCCGGTGGGTGAGCAAAAAACCCATCGGGATGTGACCTTAAAAGAAATCTTGAAAATTATTCTTAGCCATAAAAGGATGACTTTGGCCTATTTTGCGACGGGAGTGGTGGGGACTTTCTATTCAACAGCCCTGATTTTATATATCTTTCATTTTTTGGAAAAAGAGCTAGCTTTTGGCGGCTTTTTCTCGCTTTCCATGCTTTTAGTGGCTTTGGTGAATTTTGTCGTTGGCCGTTGGGTGGACAAGCGAGGTAAACGTTCTTTGGTGGCTTATGGGTCGGTTTTTACTTCACTAGTTTGGTTAGGTAGGTTTATGGCCAACACCGTTGGTGTTTTTTTGGTTCTTGATGTTTTTGACCGAATTGCCGGTGGTATGCTCGGCATTCCTTTAGCGGTTTTATCCTTTGAGAAAGCTTTAGATGGTCGTTCAACCGGCCGAGCTTTGCTTTTCAGAGAGGCGACGATTACGATTGGTTCAATTTTTGCTTGTCTTTTGTTGATTGGTTTGGTCTTATTAGGTTTGGAATTAAAATTTGCCTTTTTGTTGCCGATGGTTTTCAGCCTTTTGCCGCTCTTGATTGTTAAAAAACAAAGTCTTTACGGAGAGTGATGGCCAAACGAAATGCAACCGGACTGCAGCCAGTAGGAGATATTCTTAAAGATTTTGACTGGGACAAGAAAAAGTATATTACCAGAGAATTTCAGGATTATGGCTACCGCTTGGCTGAAGAATTGGGTGATTTAAAACATAAAGCTTTGTACATTAAACTGGCCAAAGAGTTGCCTCGAAAACTTCTTGAGGAGGCTAGGACTTTTGTCAAAGACGCTTCAAATATTAAAAATCCGGGTAAGTTGTTTATGTGGAAGTTGAAAAAGCTAAAGGAATAGGATAGGAATTTATGCTTAAAAAAGAATTGAGGGGCCATCTTTTAACCACTTTAGTTTGGTTGATGGTAATCAGCCTGGTTCGTTGGGATTGGCTCCGCCAACCGGCGGATTTGCTTTCTTTTTGGTTGGGTGGGCTGATGGGGTTTTTATTGCTTGATGTTGACCACTACCTTTATGCTTTGGTTCTTTATCCCCACCAGTTAACTAGTCTTAGAATTCAGCGTTTGCTCAAACAAAAACGTTTCAGAGAAACGGCCGAGCTGATAGTTGATACTGACCAGGAGAGAGTCAAACTTTCGTTTCACAACGCCTTGTTTCAGCTGGTCTTTTATATCTTTTGTTTTTTCGCTTTGACTTCGACTGATAATTGGTTTGGTAAAGGTTTGGTGATGGCTATGGCCCTTCATTTATTGAAAGATGAGGTGGTTTGTTTGCTAAGAGGCCAAGATGAATTTTTACGAAGATGGCTTTTTAGTCAATTTAATGTGAGAATTTCTTTCAAACACCAACGATTTTTTGTCATCTTGATGATTTTAATCTTTTTGGGCCTCAACCTGTTTTTGATTTAGGTCCTAGCATTTTTGCCAGCGCCACAAGGGCTTGGTTGGCTCGGTGGATTGCTGGCTGGTTTTTTTCCCTCTGGAATCTTATTACCATACCTGCTTCTTTCTCTTGTTTTTGTTGAAGATATAGTTTTGCTTTCTCGTTTTGGCTAGCCAGTATTTTGAATTGTTCAACAACTTGTTTCTCTGTCAGGGCACATATAGTTCTTAAACTAGAATAAGCCACTGGTAAATCTTTAGCCTGCAGGGCAGCCCAACCAAAACCAAAAAGCTGCTTTTTAACCGTTTGATCCTGAATTGGTTGAAGCTGGGTAGAGCCATTTTCTTTTTTAATGCGGACACGATAGGCTCTTGAGTCTCTCTCTGCTTCTTCAATTTTGAATAAGAGCCCTCGAAATCTTTTAAGATAGTCTGAGGGCTGACCAAAACCTTGGCCTGGCCAGTCAAGCCGACGTTCTTGGTTGTCAATAATAAGAGTAGGCGTTACTTGTTCGCCTCGGTTTAAAGTCTGATAATCTTTTCTCCCTTTTTTAAAAGCTGGGCTTTGGAAGGGAGTCTCTGCCGCCGATTCTTGTTGGCATCTTTCTTTCATTTTACTCAAGTTGAATTTTAACCCATAGTGTGTTAAATTTCAATTTATGGATATTGAAAGAAGAAAAGAAACAGATATTTTTAGAAAAATAGATTTTTTGAGAAGTCGTAAATTGCCTGATCGAGCGATAAGGCCACTCGCAAGGGCTGGAGGGAAATGGCTTGATCCTGAATATCTTGCGCGAGCCTCTGATGAAGAAATTCTTGCCTTGCGCAATCTAGGGAAAACGCGACTTAGTGAAATAAGAGAATTTTTAGTTCGGTGGAAAGCGGAGAGTGATTTGGGGGCTGAACAGACTGTCAGCACGGGGCTTAAACCCCCTGCTAATCGTGAGGAGGTTTTAGACCCAGGGGAAAATTTAGTAGCTGGAGGGAAGTGGATTAATCCTGAATATCTTGCGCGAACCTCTGATGAAGAAGCCGGTGAAGAAATTTTTGCTATAAGAAATATAGGCGAAGCAACACTGGCTGAAATAAGAGAATTTTTAGTTCGGTGGAAAGCGGAGAGTGATTTCGAAGCTGAACAAATTGTTGGAGGATTGTTTAAACCTTTTGCCACCTACGAAGTTCTAGGTCTGGAAGAAAATTTTTTAGAGAAAGAATTTGTTCTTAAGGATCTGAGAAGGGGAATAGTAAGTTTTGAAAGATTTCACAGTGTTGAGATAGAACTTTACAAGAGTTATATGAGAAAAAAGGGAAAGAAAGTTGTTGCCCCATACGATTTAGCTTTCTTTACACCTTGCCAACTTGAAGTTTCTCTTTCTTTGTTATCTGAAAGTGATTTGCCTTTTGGTGTTTTGAATTTCCCTTCTCGCCATCAGTGGTTTATTGGCCTTCCTTATGGTGAAGAGGAAGAAGGCAATGTTTGGTACATTTGGTTTGATGTGGAACAAAAGGAATGTACGTTTTTGCTGCCTAACCGAAAAGAAGTGCTTCAAGAACTGACCATCGGCTTTTTCTAAAAAAAGGATTGAAACTTGAGTTGTGATTGGGTAGGATGGGAAGGATGAGGAAAAAAGTAGTTTTACCTCTTTTAATTTTTTCTTTGTTTCTGAATGGTTTTTTCTTTTTAAAAATTATTTGGAGAGAAGAGGGCCAATGTTTTTGTACGGAAAAAGAAGCAAAAGCGGTTGGGTTTAGAAAGTCTGATGGTTGCCCCTGAGAGAAGCCAATGGTGGGGTAAGCTTTGGGAATGTTACCCCTGGGAACGGTTTTTTTGCTCTCCTTTCTTTCAATTCCCCACTTGGAGGAAACCTTCCTCTTCGACAACGATGACGATGTTTGTCCCTGCTCCTAGCCCGGTTTCTTTGTCCCAATCTCCTGTAAGCCTTTCTTGTTGGGCGCAAGGGACACCAAACCTGCCAGCTTGGGCAGGTGCCTTGAGGGTTTCTCCACAGTGCTTGCAGGGGAAGTTTAAGTCGCCTTCGTTCCACCTGGCTACTTGGGTGGGTTTGGGGCATTTTGGACAGGCACCTTCCCCATCAAAGTATCACCACATCTTTGGCACAAACTCTTGACCATGATTTGCCTCCTGTGACCTCCTGTGAAAGAGCAAAAAACCGCCACGCTTGAATTATAACAGAAAAGGGCAAAAATTTGAATTTCAAGCTCAATTGACAAGCTGGTTGGAGAGGTGTTAACTATAATGTGTTATAGTAATAAAAAAAGGAGGCGAGAGATGTTTAGTTTAGAAGGTAAAAAAGCTTTGGTGACCGGTGGGTCACGGGGGATTGGTAAAGGAATTGCTTTGGCTTTAGCAACCCAAGGGGCAGATGTGGCGGTTAATTACCGCTCGAATGTTGAGGAGGCCCAAAAAGTGGTGGAGCAAATTAAACAAATGGGCCGACAAGCCTTTTCTGTTCAAGCTGATGTTTCTCAAAAAAACCAAGTAGCCAAAATGTTTGCCCAGATTAAAGAGAAATGGGGAAAACTGGATATTTTGGTCAACAATGCTGGCATTCTTCAGTTTGCTGCTTTTGAGGAGTTAACCGAAGAACAATGGGACCAAGTTTTGGCAGTTAACCTTAAAGGTCAATTCCTTTGTTCCCAGGAAGCAGTCAAGTTGATGGGCCAGGGCGCCAAAATTATTAATATTGCCTCAATTGCTTCAGGTGGGGTGGGGGTTGGTTTTAGTCAAATTGCCCATTACACTGCTTCCAAGGGCGGGGTGGTGGCTTTGACCGAAAACATGGCTCTTGAACTGGGTGCCAAAGGGATTAATGTCAATGCCATCGGGCCGGGAGTGATTGAAACGGATATGACTAAAGGCATGTTGGCTGATGAGAAACAAAAGGCAGGGATGATGGCCAGAATTCCCAAAAGGAGAGTAGGTAAGCCTGAAGATATTGGTGCCGCCGCCGCCTTTTTGGCTTCTGATGAAGCTGATTATATTACCGGCACCGTCTTGTATGTTGACGGCGGCTGGCTGGCTGCTTGAAAGTAAAAAATGCTTGAAACTGTTTTGAGCGACCAGAATTTTAAAAAAGAAGTGCTTCAATCAAAACTGCCGGTTTTAGTTGATTTTTATGGTGAGTGGTGTCTGCCCTGTAAACTTTTGGCGCCGATTATCAGTCAAGTGGCTAAGGATTTAGATGGCAGAGTTAAAATTGGCAAGCTAGATGTTGACAAAAACCCCCAGACAGCCCAAAAATATGGCGTTATGGGTGTGCCAACAGTAATCTTGTTTAAGGCTGGTAAGGAAGCAAAGAGAATTGTTGGTTTGCGAAGCAAGGAGGATTTGGTGAGGGAATTGGGACTTAAATAATATGTATGATGTTCTTATTATTGGTTCTGGCCCGGCTGGTTTGACCGCTTCAATTTATGCCAGCCGTTACAAGCTTTCTAATTTAGTTATTGGGAGGGTTTTGGGTGGGATGATGACTTCGGCTCATAAAATTGAAAACTACCCTGGGTTTGCCTCTATTTCCGGAGCAGAATTGAGTCAAAAAATGGGGGAACACGTTAAAACCTTAGGGGCAGAAATTTTGGCTGACGGTGTGTCAAAAATTGAAAAAACCGAAACTGGTTTTAAAGTGACGACTGAGAATGGCCAGGACTTTGAAGGTAAGGTGCTGATTGTTGCCACAGGAACTGAGAGAAGGAAACTGGATGTTCCTGGTGAGAAAGAATACTTAGGCCGTGGCGTTTCGTACTGCACAGCCTGCGATATTCCCTTTTTTAAAGACAAAATTGTGGCTTTAATCGGTGGTAGTGATGCGGCCGTCAGCGGCGCTATTCACGCCACCGCTTTTGTAAAAAAGGCTTACATTATTTATCGCCGTGAGAAACTCCGGGCCGAGCCAGTTTGGGTTGAAGAAGTGCTTAAAAATCCAAAAATTGAAGTTATTTACAAAACCAATATCACCGAAATTTTAGGCGATGGTACCAAGGTGACTGGGGTCAAACTTGACAGTCCCCACCAGGGGACAGAAAAGCTTACTTTGGATGGGGTTTTTATTGAAATCGGCGGTGTGCCAGGAACCCAATTGCTTAAACCATTAGGGGTGGAATTGGATGAAGGAGGTTTTGTTAAAGTCAAACCAGATATGTCAACCAATATCACCGGTGTTTTTGCGGCTGGTGATATTGCCAATATTGCCGGCGAATTCCAACAGATTGTTACCGCTGCTTCAGAGGGAGCGATGGCTGCTTTCTCCGCTTTCAAATATCTTAAAGGTGCGGTTGAATTGCCAACTTATTGACAGGCTCCCAAGCGGGTGTTAGAATCAAATCCGTGAAAGTTAAAATTGACAAGCAAAAGTGTATTGGTTGCGGCACTTGTGTTGCCATTGCTCCCCAAAGTTTTAAGTTGACTGATGATGGTAAGGCTGAGCCGATTGATCCGCTAGTTGGCGGAGGAGATTCAGGCGAAAAAATAAAAGACGCGGTCGAAAGCTGTCCGGTGACCGCTATCACGATCACCGAGTAAAAAGCCATGGCTGAAGAAGAAAAAACAAAAACCATTAACCTAACCCTGCCCATTATCGTTATTCTCTTAATGGCGGCTTCTTTTTTGGTGGGTTTGTCTTGGGATAAAATTCGAGAAAAAGAGCCAGAAGAGGAGAAGCAAGTTGCCCAGATAACCCCAACACCAGAAGCACCAGCGGTTTTAGGCGAGCAACTTGAGCCTACTAATATTGGTAGGTTTGTGGAGACCAAAGATGAGATTTGTCAGGAAGATGGCAAACCAGTCGTTTTTATGTTTGGTCAGAGTGGCTGCCCTTACTGTGTTTGGGAGCATCCTATTTTTGAAAAAGCGACGGCCAAGTTTGGTGACTTAATTGTTGTTCATGATAATATGGATAAACAAGGAGCTGATGAGGAAATTTGGCAAAAGTATAGTCAGATTCACCAAGGCGGCGTGCCTTTTATGCTGCTTGGTTGTCGCTATGCCCAAAGAGGCGCTGGTGATAGAAACTTAGGTGAGGCTCAAGAAGAAGAA
>Ga0307379_10008697_pt1 | contig 13647 bp, 9 predicted proteins | sample UN2MG_FD_202237 | JGI IMG/M metagenome (GOLD analysis project Ga0307379, IMG submission 202237) | Soil microbial communities from Risofladan, Vaasa, Finland - UN-2 | ecosystem: Environmental > Terrestrial > Soil > Coastal area > Acid sulfate soil | place: Finland: Risofladan, Vaasa | collected...
GCATCATCGCTCTTAGCGGCCTCAGGCCAAATCCCCAGACTACCTGAATACTGGACCAGCGTCATCAATGCAAATGGGTTTCCAGCCAACAAATTTGGCAGTTCATTGGTAGCATCTATCTCCAATTCGATCGACCAGGAATCCACGCCAGATTCGGCAACGACCGCATTCCACTCCTGACTCTCATATTCGGTTTTCCAATAGAGCCCATCTATGTTGGTGTTAATTCCGGTTCGCGCCATCAGGGTATTATCCCGAACAATCTGGAAGAAACGGTCGGAAGAATCAGGATCGCCGGCATTGTTGGAAGCATCGAAATAAACCCTTAGGGAATCGATCTTTTGGTCAACTGAAGGATCGTTGATTTCATATGCCAAATAAAGTTGATCGGCAACCCAACGGATGTAGCCTTTCACAAGCCGAGTAGGATCTTCATCAGGGGCAAATGTAAAAGCAGGATCGCTTCCCCACTCCGCCTCGGTTACGATGCCATCGAGGACAGGCGCTTCCAGGCTGCAGTCGGCTAGTGGTGTCGGCTGGGCAGTGGACGTCAGCGTGGGTGTGATGGTCGGTGTTTGGGAAGGTGTAGCCGACGGAGTCGATGTTGGTGAACTTGTTATCGTAGGCGTATTGGTCGGCGGGACAGTCGGTGTACTGGAAGGGGTTGAGATCGGCGTCGCCGATGGGATTGCCGTTTCCGTGCTGATGGCTGTTGGGGGTGTCAACACTGGCGTTGGGCTGGCAGGCGGATCGAACGGATTTAACGGATCAGTGCCCGAGGCCACTTCGATGCCATCGGGGATGCCGTCGCCGTCTGTGTCTGGATTGGTCGGACTTGTACCATAAGTACGTACTTCATCCCCATCCAGAAGAATATCGGTATCAGTATCTCTAATAAGCGGTTCCGTACCCCACGTGAGAACCTCCTCACCATCCAACAATCCATCACTGTCGGTGTCAGGGTTATCAGGATCAGTTCCGATTATGCCCTCTTGAGCATCACTCAAGCCATCATTGTCACGATCGCCGATTATCTGGGCCGTTGCCGCGGCGGCAGTTGCCGCATCAGATGTAGCGATTACGGCCGAGGTTGCTGACCCACTGATCGCCGCGGTGGAAGTCATGGCGATGCTTTCGATCTCAGATCCAGTGGCCGGTGGGAGTGTGCCAAGGCGATCACGCTGAAATACGAATAACAAGGCCGCGACAACACACAGGAAAATGGCCAGAAACATAACGATATAGATAAGTGCAGCCGGCAACAAGGATGATATGGTTGCTCGCCCCCTGGCACTTTGATTGGCGCCACTGGCAGTCGTCACATCTACTCGGAAGGGATAAACCTCTGATTTGCCAAACCATGCTCTATGCTTCGCCTCAAGTTCCAGGTCCACAGCGGCTGTTTGGCGAGGTTCCAAGCGTATCCGGCCGCGCTCGCCGCGAAAGTGAATCTCCTCTGCCGGGTCGCTGCCAATCACACTGAATTCAGCGTTCGCATTGCCAGTATTACGAATGGTTACTCGAACCAGAGCAGGCAAAGAAATTTGCTTTGGCTCCATGGCCATTTCAAAGGCTTCGTAACTGCCTAAATTTAGCGTAGCGCCTGCCGCCAGCTCCATCCCTGGGTATTGTTGGGACTTGACTTCTATGCGAAAGCGCTGACGTCCTGCCGGAGTATTCGTTACCCGCGGCGGTCGTATTTGGATTGGAATTGTAACACTCTGACCAGGGTTAACCCGGACAAAACTGTCTGGCCCTTCGACCCATTGGTTGGGCAGACCCACGACGCGCAAACTAACCCGGTCTGCAACATTGCTTCGGTTAACAACATCAACCTTCAATTCGGAATTTCTGCCAGGTTCGACAACGAATGTATCGCGAGCAATATAAATGGAGAGAGGCTGTTCCGCAAACTCGGCCGTCTGCGCTTCGGTTATATTCGCTGCAGACCTAGTTTCGGACTCAGGGCTCTCCAGCCGGCGTGCCACTGTCGCTGCGGCAGCCAGGCTGGCAGAAGCACCATCGTCAGTCAATCGGTTGAGGATAATCTGGTACGGTCCAATCTCCAGCATATCGCCAGTTGTGTAGTCAAGCGAAACACCTGGTCGCAATCGCTGCTCATTAAGCCAGGTGCCGTTTATTCCCCCCAGGTCGGATATCTTCCATCCACTCTCGGTTGCTTCTATACGCGCGTGATAACGAGATACCCCTTCAGCCGGCAAGACGATGACATTGTCCGCATTCCGGCCGATAGTCACCGATCCCCTGGTGAGAGTGGTATGGCTACTATTTTTACCCGGGGTCTCTATCTGCAACCAGTAGCTGCCTGAAATCAGAGCCGAGAGGCTTTGGCGTTGGCTTATTTCTTTTGGCCTTTCCAAGGTTTGGGTCGGCGCGCCTTCCAGGGAAAAGATTGCTGCCTCGAGGGCATCAGCCATCTCTAGGCCGGTAGCGAAGCGTTCATCAGTTGATTTTGCCAGGCAGCGCATTAACAAGGTGTCGACGATGGGTGGCAAGCCTGGGCGAAATTCGGTGGGCCGGGCTGGTAGCTCGCCGCGCATATGTGTACCGACAGCTTCCGAAAGCGATTTGAAGGCAAACGGCAGACGGTTTGTCAACAACTCATAGAGCACAACCCCTAAAGAATAGAGATCGCTCCTTCCATCCATTACCAGCCCTTCGCACTGTTCTGGTGACATGTATGTCGGCGTCCCCAAAGTGGTACCACTCTGGGTCATCGAATCGCCTTCCAGGAGTTTAACCAGGCCAAAATCAGTCAAGACCGCGCGAAAGGGCTGCGACGTCGTATCTTCTGGCCGGTTTAGCCGTTTAAGGATGATGTTACTTGGCTTAACATCCCGGTGGACCACTCCTTGACGATGGGCATAGTCTAAGGCATCGGCGATCTGAACCCCTATTTGAAAACTCTGCTTCAGTGGTAAAAATTGATTCCTACTCTGAAGTCGGTGTAAATGGGCTCGTAAACTTCCGCCGCCAATATATTCCATGGCGATGTACAATCCATCGTTATATTGGCCAAAATCATAAATACCAACAATGGAGGGATGGCCTAACTGGGCAGCCGTTTTTGCTTCTTGGGTCAGGCGGGCGCGAAACTCAGCTCTCCGAGCATAATGGGCATGCATGACCTTTACCGCCACAGTACGCTCCAGGTTCTGATCATGAGCCTTATATACAGTGCCCATGCCCCCTTCGCCAATCAGGGCATCGAGACGGTAATGGGCGATTACCTGACCAAGTAGATCCGTCATTTTCTCCTCCACCCGGCCAGGATGTCCCTTAGCCCAAGTACCAAGCGATCAACATCCTCGGATCCAACCCAGTAATGAGTCACAGCTCGAAATGTGTTTGGGCCGTTTATCCCAATCAGAATTCTTTCTTGTTCCCATAACCTGGCAGCGATCTCACTCGAATTAGGTCCATTGTCAACTTCTATTTGAAAGAAGACAATATTTGTTTTGATTGCCGAAAGATCGATAACAACACCGGGTATATCGGCCACTCCTTCCGCCAGAAGTCGAGCGTTTGAGTGGTCTTCAGATAGCCGGCCGACCATTTCATTCAAAGCGATGAGACCGGGCGCGGCGATAATACCCGCCTGTCGCATGCTGCCACCTAGTGCAAGCCGGGCACGGCGAGCCTGGTGAGTAAATTCTGAGGACCCGCAGATTACTGAACCAACCGGTGCGCAAAGTCCTTTACTTAGACAAAAAGACACGGAATCGACATACTGGGTCAGCTCGTGAGCCTCAATCCCCAGAGCCGTCACGGCATTGAATAGACGTGCGCCATCTAGATGAACAACGAGCCCGTGCCGGTCGGCTATCTCCTTGACATCACCAAAATAGGCTGTTTCAATAGGGTAACCATTTTTTGCCCCGTAGGAATTCTCAAGAAGAATAAGCCTTGACCTGGGGTAATATGGTTCATCAGGGCTAATAGCCTGCTCGATGGCTATAAGATCCATCCGCCCTTCACTATCAGTAGATAGCGGCTGGGGAACAACACCGCCAAAGGCTGATATCCCGCCCGCTTCACTCCTAAATGTGTGTGCATCCAGGCCAACAATCGCCCCTTCACCACGAGATGCATGGGCTAGGATCCCTATAAGATTACCCATGGTTCCACTGGATACAAGAACCGCGGCCTCTTTGCCGGTTAGGTGGGCGGCTAATTCTTCGAGTTCCCTGACCGTTGGATCCTCGCCATAGCCGTCATCGCCCACGGCCGCCTCAGCCATCGCTTTCCGCATAGCGACCGTTGGCCAAGTTACTGTGTCTGAACGAAAGTCGATATGGTCCACAAAACGTAGTTTATGTAAAAATGATACTCTTAGCAAGCGGATATGCATAAGCTTGCCAGAACAAACGAGCGGGTGAAGTTCTTCACCCATCAGCCACTTGGGCCAGCTCCCTAACAAAGCACGCTAATTGAAAATTGGCGCGGCTTGTCTATAAGGAATAATGACCTAGCTCTACGAAGAATTGATGCTAATCCACCGCCATCAGCCATCAAATGGCTCAGCCTGGCCCTGGAACAAATCAATTGGGGCAGTGCTCGGAACCAAAAGGCGAAGAGCTCCTGGGGCAAGACGGCAGCGTAAAGGCGTTTGGCCGACGGGATCACCGTCGTGATGGACCGGACTTGGATTGTTGGTATTGACTTCAATCTGCCTGCCTCTGGTAGCCGTTATTCGAGGGTTACATATATGAGTTCCCTGCGCTAGCTCCAGCAGGTAGCCGGCAACATCGCTCCTTGTACTTCCTTTGGACATGCACACCTCAAAATAGCCATCGTCAAGAACGCTGTTGGGGCTGAGGACAATTCGCCCTCCAGCATAACGCCGGATGTTACTGATTGTAACCATGACGTAGCGGCCCTCGTACATTTCAGCATCAATTGAGACTATCGCCTCTATTCCAAGAAAGTCGACCAAGGCCGGTAATCCCAGGGCAATATAGCCCACACTCCCCATGCGTCGCGTCCTACGATTTCGAGGTTCTATTCGCACCACTATATAGGCGTCAATACCAATCCCACTACACTGAAGCCAGTGACTGTTTTCGTTGCAGACATCGATATCGATTGACCTGACCTCCCCGGTTGAAAGCGCATCACACGCTCTTATCAGATTACACTTCCCGAGAAGATCTCGATGTGGCAGCGCCAGCTCTTTAGCAAACGAGTTTCCTGTGCCACTTGGAAGAGGAGCCAAGAGGCATCTGCTCTAAGCTAAACCTCCCACCACCTCGCCAAGCGGCCCATCTCCGCCGGCAGCCAGGATCATTGTGTGGCCTGCTGAAACGGCCCTGAGGCTCGAGCCTTTGCATGACTAGCGCACCGCGTTGCTCTGACTTCAAAATGCCAGCCACGATCCTGCCAGTAATCTACGATGGCCGATATCGTGGGATATACATCTAGCATTCCGGCGAATGGATTATAAATTAACATGGCAAGACGGTCGTCGGCAGATTTCACATGTGTATACCATTCTATTCCCAGTTATCGACAACCTTGTTTTGACTGATAACCGGTTGGGCTGACATCTGCTTGGCCTCCGAAGAGCACGCGCCACTTTCCTGCGTTCTGAATCGATAATACTAAGGAGCTGTGTCTTCAGCAAACCATGTCCTTGTCAATTTCTTGTCCTTATTAATCAAAATGAAGAAATTGGCGTGACCAGACTTGCTAAGATATAATGCTGAGTTGCTCAGGGGTTTGACGCTATCGGCGCGGCGGCTCACGGGCGATATCAAATAATATGGAGATTGTGACTATGCCGTTAACACTGGCGGAAAAGACCGAAATTATTGAAGAATTTGCTATTCACCCTGGTGATACAGGATCACCTGAGGTGCAAATTGCGTTATTCGACAAACGGATAAAGCAGTTACAGGAGCATCTATCGACAAACAAACATGACGAAAGTTCGCGAAGAGGCTTGCTAATGCTGGTCGGTAAACGCCGCCGCTTATTGGCTTACTTGCGAAAGACGCATCCAGAACGGTACCGGGTTATTCTGGGCCGCCTTGGCTTGCGGCGTTAAGCTTTGTGGAAATATGCAGGCTCAGTTACACTAAGTCTGCTTTTTTTATTACCGCATATTGGGGTATGGAGTGTGCATTTAGGAATTGGGAAATGTCCCGCAATATCAGCTAGACTATTAGCGAGTGCGTGCCAGTTCCCAGTCCCTAAATCCTCCGCCCCTCCTATGATAGAAGAAAGATACGTGTCCGTAGCGCCTGATGCTTTCATATAACGTTATTAGGTTGCCCTCCCCTGGGTACCTATTTACGTCGATATGGCCAGCATCCATGGCCATCTGATGGCGACTTTTCTATCTACCAATAATCAATGGAGGAACTTTGATTATGTCAACAGAAAGTATTTTTAGAACGACCGTCGGTGGGCACGAATACATACTATCCACCGGCAAACTGGCCGAACAGGCCGGTGGCGCTGTAACCCTCCGGGTTGGCGACAGCATGCTGTTGGCGACAGCTACCATGTCCAAGACAGTCCGTGAGGGGCTCGATTTTTTCCCTCTCAGCGTAGACTATGAAGAAAAGATGTATGCGGCCGGTCGCATTCCGGGTAGCTTCTTCCGTCGTGAAGGACGACCAAGCACGGAAGCGATCTTGATTTGCCGATTAACAGATCGTCCCCTTAGGCCGCTATTTCCCAAAGGAATGCGTAATGAAGTCCAGGTAATCATCACAACCCTATCTTCAGATAGCCTCTTTCACCTCGATACGATGGCCGTAAACGCGGCCAGCTGCGCGCTCACGATTTCGGATATCCCTTGGAATGGTCCAATTGGCGCGGTGCGCATCGCCCACATTGATGGCGAATTGATCGTCAATCCCACCATCGAACAGATGGCTGGTAGCACTCTCGATTTGCGCATGGCGGGTTCGCGAGAAGCGATTATCATGGTCGAAGCGGGCGGAGACGAGGTGCCTGAGGAGCTGTTAATTGAGGCGCTGGAGTTTGGTCACAAATCACTCCAGCCCTTTATCGATATGCAAATTGAAATGCGCGAAGCAGTGGGTAAAGAAAAATTGGAAGTCCAAATCGCCGCATCAGATCCAGCGCTTGATGAACAGGTTCGCGCCCGACTGGGCGATCGCATCAAGAATATCATCGCCGAACAAACCGACCGCGGGGCTCGCAACGAACATATGGACCAACTGCGCGATGAAGTCGTCGACGGCTTTGTCGAAGGGGATAGCAAGATCGAGCCTAAAGATGTACGGGAGATAATTAGCACCGTTCTGAAAGAAGAGATTCGTAACCGTATCTTGTACGAGGGCATTCGCCCTGATGGTCGCGGTTACTCTGATATCCGGGAGCTAAGCTCAGAAATTGAGATTAGCCCTCGAGCCCACGGTTCTGGACTTTTTCGCCGTGGAGAAACCCAGGTTCTATCGCTTGTCGCCTTAGGAACGCTTAGGGAAGCTCAAAAACTTGACGGTCTATATCCAGAGGATACTCGCCGCTTTATCCATCATTACAATTTCCCACCTTTCTCAACCGGAGAAACCTGGTTCCTTAGAGGGCCAAAACGTCGAGAAATCGGACATGGGGCATTGGTGGAGAATGCTCTGCGGCCGATGGTCCCGAGTGAAGAAGATTTTCCCTACACGATTCGGGTTGTTTCCGAAGTGTTATCTTCAAATGGCAGCACCAGTCAAGCCAGTGTATGCGCGACAAGTCTGGCTCTGATGGATTGTGGTGTGCCGCTCATTCGTCCTGTTGCCGGTATCGCGATGGGTCTGGTTTCCGACGGTAACAAACACGCCGTGCTAACTGATATTCAAGGCTTAGAGGACCATCTCGGCGACATGGATTTTAAGGTGGCGGGAACAGTAAATGGGACTACCGCGCTCCAGATGGACATCAAGATTTCAGGTCTTTCACGCGAGGTGATGGCCCAGGCATTAGAGCAAGCTCGGATCGCTCGCCTGGCCATTCTGGAGAGTATGGGCCAAACGATGCCAGAACCCCGTGCAGAACTTAGCAAATGGGCGCCAAGGATGGTGAGCATTAAGATCGATCCTGATAAGATCGGCGCTATCATTGGAAAAGGTGGTAGCACCATTCGCAGCCTGGAAGAAGAGTTTGAAGTATCTGTCGATATCCAAGATGATGGGACAGTCTATGTTGCCGGTGTTGATGGTGAACAAACCGATCTGGCATTGAAGAAGATTGGCTACCTGACAAGATCACCTGAATTGGGTCAGATATTCACTGGCAAAGTTGTCAGGACCACAGACTTCGGCGCCTTCGTGGAATTTACCCCTGGGGTTGACGGCATGGTCCACATTTCACAGCTATCGTCAGATCGTCTTGATCGCGTGGAAGACGCAGCGGTTGTTGGAGATGAGATTATGGTTATGATCACCGATATTGACAAAGTGACCGGAAAGATCCGGCTTTCCCGGCAGGCCGTGTTGGAGGGCTGGACACTAGAAGAAGCCCAGGCAAGTGACTCGGTTCGTAGTTCCAGTGGCCGGGGCGACCGCCGCGGTGGCGGCAGCGGTGGTGGAAGACGCGGATCGCGTCGCTAATCTTTTGCTTTATCATATCAAGCCCTGATCTTCACCGGTCAGGGCTTTTTTTTTGCTTTTAAACCCGACCATTCACCGCTATAATGGCTGGATACTGCAAGTTGTATCGGCATATATCAGCGGTGTTGGATTTCGGTCGAATGGCAATTGGACAGGGTTAACAATGCTACTCCAGATTCGAGCCACCTGTTAAAGTTGAGGAGAAAGGAATGGCAGAACAAGATACAAGTGAAACGCTGGCAGAAACAGAGAATCTTATCGCTTGGCGGAGCAAAGAGGAAAAAGGGTACGTCTATCATCTTGAACTCGGCCCGAGCTTCAGTCTTCACCTGATGGCTGATGAATGGGAGGAATTGTTAATTCTCTTGGAGGATGCTGCTCGCAGCCGGTTACCGTGACAACCCACCTTATATCTCTTTAGGTGATCAAATGAACTCAAATGAGCCGAAACCAGAATATATTCACATGATCAGGGATATGGCTGAAGGGGACCGGCCACGCGAAAGGATGTACCAAGCGGGAGAACGGGCTCTGTCCACTGTCGAGCTGCTGGCTATCACTTTACGCACCGGTGTTGGCGGTGAAAGTGTCATACGCCTGTCCGAGCGGCTACTTAATCAACTCAACGGCCTGCCCGGTCTGGCCAAGGCATCGATGAATGAACTCCAAGGTGTCAAGGGCATCGGACCGGCCAAAGCAGCAGAAGTAAAAGCAGCTCTCGAACTGGGAAGACGTCTCATGGCCAGCGCCCCGGAACAAAAGAGCCGCATTGCATCACCGGCCGATGCCGCTAATCTCCTGATGTCAGACATGGCTTTCTTGGAACAGGAACATTTGCGTCTGGTGTTGTTGGATACACGAAATCAAGTGATATCAACGCCAACTGTTTATATCGGCAGTCTCAATACATCGGTAATTCGGGTTGGTGAATTATTCCGCTTTGCCATCAAGGACAATGCAGCCGCCCTGATAGTGGCCCATAATCATCCGTCGGGAGATCCATCCCCATCTCCTGAAGATGTTCATGTCACCCGCCTGATAGTCAAAGCAGGCAAGCTCTTGGACATCGAGGTCCTTGATCACTTGATAATCTGCCGTCAACGATTTGTTTCTTTAAAAGAGCGGGGATTAGGGTTCGAGTGACAGAGATATGATCTATTGCCTGGGATTATTCCCTGGCCATTAAGGCAATATCAACAACCCGCGTGTCAAAAGTATGTCCGGAAGCAATTAAGGTCAGTGATTTGATTTGTTGAGGCTGTGCGTTAAGAAGCCGGAGCTTCTCCATCAAGTTATCTGATTCATAAAAAACCAATTGCTTGTATGGTACCCTTTGATGTTCATTAAGCGGTGGGGGGCAAGCTACACAGACATCGGGTGTCGTACTGCCAATTTCCCCAACAGCAAAAAAACCTTGCTGCCATATTTGGTCGACACCATTCATATCGACGTATTCTATCCTTAGAATCAAAGGACATTCGCTACCCTGCTGTCCACAGACGCCCAAGCTTTGCTCCGCAACCTCCATGCTAATGGCCACACTTAGGCTAGAGTAATCGGTGACATCCTCGCCAATTATCTGACGCATCCCGGCATCCGCATGCCCCAATCCGACGCGACGGAAAATCAATATTGGCTCGTTGCCATCCATTTGAACGTCGACTTCGACTTCAGACTGGTCTGCAATCTCTACGTTCGGAGCAAGCCCCACCCACTCACTTAATCCATCGGCAAATCCGCCGTTAGTCACTAAATTGCGCTCGGCGCCAAACGGTCCAGATATAGAACCGTCAGATAATAAGGCTACCCGCTGATCGGAAATCAAACTTATTTCAGCCTCGGCCGAAGTTACGGTAGCTTCTCCATCCAAGACGGCCACCAATGTTTCCGTATTAGAGCTTGAGATAGAATATTGTCCCTCTTGATTGAAGGAGATGACTCCCTGGGGAGTGGACATGCGAACAGAAATATCTCTTTCCCCGATTTCAGGGACGCCAACAAACAATCGACCACCATTTAGCGTTAATGCGATATCGTGATTAGATGAGCTCGCCGAAAATCGTGGGGCCATCGCTCTATCTACGGAAACGTGAGTATTACCATAGATTTGAACCCGCATAGCCTGTGATTGATTGTCAGGGGTATTAACCAACAAGAATGCTTGATCCGCGGCATTGGTCAAAACGGTGCTACCAGCATTTATTTCATACGCAGGATCACCGGTGAATAATGCGACAGTTTCTCCATCGCTTCGGAGAACACCAACTGTTCCTTGGTTGGCCTGGACCATTATATTTAGCGAACGTGTCGCCTCTTGAATAGTCCAGTTGACGGCGATAGGTATGGAAACCAGCATGCCCAGGAAGGCAATAAAACCGGCCAGGAGCAGGATCCAAGCCAGTCGTTGACGACGATCAATCATATTGCACGAATCTCAAATTTTTTATACCTTCTACTAGATTCGGACCAGCTGATTTCAACCTTTTCCACACGGGCGGAATCTGGTCCCTGGTGAAGGAAATCAATCAAAGAGGATAAATGCTCCTTTGAACCTTCCGCCACAACCAACACTGAACCATCAGGCTCATTTCTTACCCATCCGTTTAATCCGAGACTTCGGGCTTGCTTTTGCGTGTAATAGCGGAATGCGACGCCTTGTACACGACCGTGAACATAAGCTGTAAGCTTATGCATATTTCAATATTGCCTCAGGGCTAGAGCAACTGCTGTCCGCAGCTTGCCAGCCAAGTACGGATGTTCCATCTGCTGGAGAATTATACCCGGTATAGAGGGGCAACAAAATGGAGAAATACCAGGCTTCACAAGGCACGCATTGTACGACCAGCTACAGCCAGTCCTTGATAAATCAATCCAGTGCTTAGCTGGACCAACAAAACCCCAGCTGCCAACTTTTGCCGTGTATCCATTGCCGAAAATACGCCGCCAACACCAATAACCGATTTTTGACCCTGTTCGGAATGGCCTATATAAGCAATCATATCGTTGCTTTTTTGGTCTGAATGAGTTCCCTTGAAGCCCCCGACCTCACTATAATGTTGGCTCGATAATCCATTGCTGACTAAAGTTTTATAGATAGCCACAATATCGTCAATGTCTTGGCTGAGGGTGCTATCCAGGATCTGCTCGATCTCATGAAAAGAGGGACAAAGCGCAATTTTGACGTGCAGGGCTTTATTTCGCATCTCAAAGTGGTTAGAGCCAGCGAGAATTCACAAGAATGCACTGCCAACTACACATCTTTGGAGTACCTTCAGCAATTGTAATGACCCTTTATGGGCTTTTTCTTCATCGTCCCGCTTTAGGACGAGGTAGATGAGTTGCTGATACATGTTGTTAAATCAAGTTGATGCTCAATTTAGTTATCATCAAGTCTTAGAACCGCCATGAATGCCTCCTGAGGAACCTCGACGTTGCCAATCATTTTCATCCGCTTCTTGCCCTTTTTTTGCTTCTCCAACAGTTTACGCTTCCGGCTAACGTCACCACCGTAACATTTTGCGAGGACATCCTTCCGTAGGGCCTTAACATTAGCTCTACTCAATACCTTATTCCCAACAGAAGCTTGAATCGGCACTTCGAACATTTGGCGAGGTATCAATTTCCTCAAGGCTGTAACCATCTTTTGCCCCCGATGATAAGCATCGTCTTGGTGCACAATCATTGCCAGGGCATCAACCTGTTGGTGGTTCACCAGGATATCCAGCTTAACAAGATCAGCTGGACGATAACCCACAAACTCATAATCCATTGAGGCGTAGCCGCGGGTGGCACTCTTCAACTTATCGTAAAAATCTATTACAATCTCTGCCAAGGGAATGGCAAATTGCAGGATAATTCGGCCGGGTGTGGGAAATTCCTGACCGATAATTTCCCCTCTCCGCTTCATCACGAGATCCATAACAATGCCATAGTATTCATCTGGCGTAAAGATATGAACATCCATCCAGGGCTCGCGAACCTCTTCAATTTGACTTGGATCAGGTAATTCTGCCGGGCTTTCAATTACTTTCACCTGAGCGGTGTGCTCGTACACGACCTCATAGCGTACACTCGGCGCAGTCGCCACTAAATCAATATCGTATTCACGCTCTAATCGCTCCTGGATAATCTCCATATGAAACAAGCCCAGGAATCCACACCGAAAGCCGAAATTCAAAGCGGTCGATATTTCTGGCTCATAGACCAGCGCGGCGTCATTAAGCTGCAACTTTTCTAGTGCTTCTTTGAGCAGTTGATAATCTTCACCTTCGGTTGGATAGAATCCTGCAAAAACCATCGGTTTTGCAGGCCGGTAGCCCGCCAATGGCACCTCGGACGGATTATGGACCGTAGTTATTGTCGCCCCAACACTGCATTCACGTACTGATTTTAGACCCGTGGCAATATACCCAACTTCGCCGGCGCTTAACTGGCTAACACGCTCCATTCCAGGGCTGAAAATGCCTATTTCAGCCGGTTCAGCTTCGACGTGATTAGACATAACCCGGATGATATCCCCATCGGCAATTTTGCCATCAAATACCCGAACGTAGGCAATCACTCCCTTGTAAGAATCATAATGGGAGTCGAAAACAAGGGCGCGCAATGGTTTTTCCGGATCACCAGCAGGTGGTGGAATCCGCTGCACGACCGCCTCGAGGACCTGATCAACATTTGCCCCTGTTTTTGCACTGATATGGAGGATCTCTTCAGCAGGGACCCCGATTAGATTCTCCAGATCCTCGGCTACTTCTTCAGGCATCGCGGCCGGTAAATCAATTTTGTTTATGACCGGAACAATCTCAAGATCGGCTTCCAAGGCCAGGTACAAGTTGGCCAATGTTTGCGCCTCTATACCCTGGGTGGCATCGACAACTAGAATAGCACCCTCGCAACTATTTAACGCCCGGCTAACCTCATAGGCGAAATCCACATGTCCGGGTGTATCGATCAGATTCAACTCATAGTCAACGCCATCCGAGGCAGTATAAGATATTCGCACCGATGACGCCTTTATGGTTACGCCTCTTTCGCGCTCCAACTCCATATTGTCCAA
>Ga0307379_10008699_pt1 | contig 13647 bp, 13 predicted proteins | sample UN2MG_FD_202237 | JGI IMG/M metagenome (GOLD analysis project Ga0307379, IMG submission 202237) | Soil microbial communities from Risofladan, Vaasa, Finland - UN-2 | ecosystem: Environmental > Terrestrial > Soil > Coastal area > Acid sulfate soil | place: Finland: Risofladan, Vaasa | collected...
TAAGCGGCTCATCAAGGAGTAGCACTTCAGGTTTGATACTCAGTGCCCTGGCTAGAGCCACCTTCTGCTGCTCACCACCACTCAAGGTATCAGGCTTTCGGCTGAGAAGGTGAGATATGCCCAATAACCCGGCTATCCAGTCTAGGGCTGCCTCAGCCTCTTGTCTGGTCTGTTTACGAAGCTTCAAGCCAAAGACAATGTTATCCTTCACCGAAAGGTGAGGAAACAGGACATGGTCTTGGTAGACGATGCTGATACCCCTCTTTTCTGGCTCAAGTCGTGTTACCTCCTTTCCTCTGAGCCATATCTCCCCGCTCTTAATCGGATATAGACCGGCAATAGATTCAAGCAGCACTGTCTTGCCAGCACCGGTAGGACCTAGGACGATGAAATACTCACCCTCGCCTACCGTTAGATTAATATCTTGAAGTCGGAAATCCTTTAGGTCGACATAAAGATTCTTTATCTGTATCATACCTTCTCACCCCGGTGGACTATAGTTCTAAGGCCAACGAATATCAGTAGACAGATTATGATGAGGAGCACAGCTACTGGCCGTGAGTAGGTTAAGCCATAGGTTTCAAAGCGCTCAAAGATTAGAGTAGAGGCTATCATAGGGTGATATGCCAGGATAACCACGGCACCGAATTCGCTTATTCCCCTGGCCCACATCATTATGCTGCCGGACAGGATACTCCGCCAGGCTAAGGGGAGGGAAATCCTGAAGAAGGCTTGCCACGGTGAGGCACCAAGGGTGCGAGATACCTTCTCCAGCCTGACATCTACTTTTTTAAACCCCTCTTTAGCTGAATCTATTAAGAAAGGAATGCTGACGAATAGCATAGCAATAACAATACCAGCCGTGGAGTCGACGAAGTCGATCCCTAGAAGATGAAAGGCTTTCCCCGCCCAGAAATTACGACCAAAGACGAAAAGCAGGGCGATACCAGCCGCAGTGTGGGGAATTACAATGGGCACATCGATGAGCCCCTCAAGTAATGTCTTACCCGGAAATTCAGTGCGGGCTAGTAGGTAGGCTAAGGGAACACCGAGGACAAAGCCCACAATAGTGGCTATAATAGCGGCGTACAGACTAAGCCAGATAGCACCTCTAACCTGTGGGTCAAGCAGGGTATCAAGCAGTATAGCCGGGTCAGAGGCAGCTATCATCTTAATTAGAGGCACAATGATAAACAAAAAAATAACCAACCCCAGTAAAATAAAGGTAAATGTCATCCTATTAGTAGCCAGCCATTTCTTGCTCAAAAGTTACCTCCTGCTAATACTATTTAGGTATAAAAAAGGCACCTCGAAAGGAGGTGCCTTGAAAATAGCCACATAAGCGCCGGTAGGCAAACTCTCCTTTTCAAACACGGGAGGCACTACCGTTTCCAGTAATACCCTATCGGCCTATCTCCATAGGTTCACCTTTAGGGGAATAGGCTCGGAGAGATATATTCAATTTTTAACTGAGCAAGTACTATATCATGTCTTCTACATAACTGTCAACTCTATTCTACCTTGACGGTAACAAAAGCCCCTGTTAGAATTTATGTGTTGGAGCCTAATTGAGCAGGGTATGGATAGTAAGGGTTTAAGTTCTTAGTTAAGGAGGCTAATTATGGCTGTTGACTATGAGAAGGAAGGTAGGATTGCTATCTTTACCATTAATCGGCCTAGGGCTTTTAATGCGGTGAATGTACAGGTTTTCCGGGAGTTACATAAACGAATGGTAGAGTTCCGGGACGACCCTGAGCTATGGGTTGGCATCATTACTGGAGCTAGGACAAGAGCTTTTTCTGCTGGTGCCGATATAAAAGATATGCTATCCTTTGCCAGAGAGCATCGTGATAGCCCCGGGGCATTGCCGTCTAGCATAATGCGTGGGTTAGATATGTGGAAACCGCTTATTGCAGCGGTTAATGGGTTGGCACTGGGCGGCGGGCTAGAAATTGTTCTGGCTTGCGATATAAGGATAGCCTCAGAGAAGGCCCGCTTTGGCACACCGGAGGTAACTTTAGGCCTGATACCTGGTTGGGGAGGCACTCAGAGGTTACCCCGGATGCTTCCCTGGTGTAAGGCAGCTGAGCTATTACTTATGGGAAGACCTATAGATGCCCAGGAGGCATATCGCATAGGATTAGTAAACAAGGTTGTTCCACAGGAGCAGGTTATGCCTACGGCTAAGGAGTGGGCTGAGGCTATCTGCCAGGCAGGTCCGCTGGCGGTGAGGGCGGCTAAAGAGGCTATGATTAGAGGGAGCAGCATGCCCCTGGAAGATGGCTTAAAGCTGGAAAGTTCATTGTTTAACCGTATTATGGACACCGAGGACTATGCTGAAGGGATTGCGGCTTTCAACGAAAAGAGAAAGCCGGTCTACAAAGCGAAATAAGCTTAATAAAAATCAGTAAAAAGGTCTGGATTAGTATGGAAATCAAAAAAATCGGAGTAGTTGGTTGTGGATTGATGGGTTCAGGTATCAGTCAAGTTTGTGCTCAGTCAGGCTACCAAGTAGTAGTCTCAGAAATAAACGATGAACTTTTGAATAAGGGGCTCGCTTCAATTAGCTTATTTTTAACCAGAAATGTAAAGAAGGGCAGGGTTTCTCAGGCGGAGAAGGAGGCTACCCTAGCTCGCATCAAGGGCACTACCAGTCTTAAAGACTTTAGTGATTGTGACCTAATAATAGAAGCCGCTATTGAGAATATGGATGTGAAGAAGAAGATATTTGCTGAGCTGGATAAAATCTGCTCTGAGGATGCTATTCTAGCCACCAATACCTCATGCCTGTCTATTATTGATATGGCCACAGTAACTACTAGGCCGGAGAAGGTGCTGGGGATACACTTTTTTAATCCGGTGCCAAGCATGAAGCTACTGGAGATAGTCAAGACTATTGCTACCAGTGATGAAACCCTTAAAGTTGGCAAGGAATTTGGCAAATCTATAGGGAAGACCACTATTATTGCCCCGGATACTCCGGGCTTTATTGTGAATCGCTTGCTGCTACCCTTTATGCTTGGTGCTTGTCGTATGTTAGAAACTGGCCTTGCCACCAAGGAAGACATTGATGCTGGTGTGAGATTGGGCTTGGGTCACCCTATGGGCCCGTTAGCTCTAGCTGATATTGTTGGTATGGATACTATATTATATATAGCTAATGCTATATATGAAGAACTTAAAGACCCGCTATATGCTCCCCCTGTCATTTTGAAAAAGATGGTTGCTGCCGGTTGGCTTGGGCGTAAGACAGGAAGGGGATTCTACGAATATAAGAAGTAAGCTAGATTAAATGGAACTAGTGGAGCATTAAATGGTTGAAGACAATCAAGTAAAGAGAAGACAATTAGCTGAGCTGGAGGAACGCCGAGCAAAAGTAAAGGAGATGGGTGGAAGGGAGCGTGTGGAAAGGCAGAAAAAGCAAGGTAAACTGACGGCGCGAGAGCGAATAGATATGCTGTTGGATAAGGGGACATTTCGTGAGATTGGAATGTTTGCTAAAAGCAGAAGTACAGCTTATAGAGAAGTCTCGGCAGACGGGGTAGTTACTGGCTATGGAGAAATCGACGGAAGAAAAGTGTATATCTTCTCTCAGGATTTTACCAGCATGGGGGGAACCTTGTCAGAAATTCATGGGAAGAAGATTTGTAGCATTCTGGATAGTGCCATTAGAGCCGGGTGCCCCATTATAGGGATAAACGATTCTGGGGGAGCCAGAATTCAGGATGGCGTGGATGCTCTATCTCTTTGTGGAGGTATGTTTTTCAGAAATACAATGGCTTCAGGGGTAATCCCTCAGATATGTGCTATCCTAGGGCCAACTGCCGGGGCAGCAGTATACTCTCCGGCACTAATGGACTTTATATTTATGGTTCAGGGGATAAGTCATGCCTTCATCACTGGGCCAAGGGTAGTTAAGGCGGTGATGGGACAAGAGGTTAGTGAAGAGGAGCTTGGTGGGGCTACTGTTGTGCAGAGAAAAGCCGGGGTTGCTTGTCGCTCTGAAAATAGTGAAGAGGAGTGTTTTCAAGCTATAAAGGAGCTGTTAGGTTATCTGCCGTCAAGTAACAGGGAGAGATCAAAAAGAATTGATTGGGGAGATAATCCAGACCGTATAGATTCATCTCTAGTTGATATTGTTCCGGCCAACCCGAGCCAGGTATACGATATACATAAGATAATTGAGAGGATATTTGACCAGAGGCAGGATGGGAAGAAAAATTACTTTGAGCTATTTCCAATATTTGCTACCAACATAATTACCTGTTTTTCTAGGTTGAATGGATGGTCGGTAGGCATAATAGCCAATCAACCGATGTCGAAGGCAGGGTGTTTAGATATAGATGCCTGTGATAAAGCATCCAGGTTCATTAGATTCTGTGATGCCTTCAATATCCCGATTATCAATTTGGTTGACGTGCCTGGGTACCTGCCAGGAACAAACCAGGAGTGGGGTGGAATAATCAGGCACGGAGCCAAAATGCTTTATGCCTATTCAGAGGCAACCGTACCCAAACTAACCCTCACTATTAGAAAAGCGTATGGCGGTTCATATCTTGGAATGTGTAGCAAGGATTTGGGAGCTGATGTCGTGTTTTGTTGGCCTAGCACTGAGCTGGCAGTAATGGGAGCCGAGGGAGCAGCGCCAATAATATTTAGAAAAGAACTGGAGGAAGCAGAAAATCCAGACGAATTGCTAAAGCAGAAGACAAGAGAATATAGAGAGGAATTTGCTAATCCTTATAGGGCGGCGGCAAACTTACATGTTGATGATGTAATTGACCCGGCAGAAACAAGGCCTAGACTGATAGAAGCTTTGGAGGTGATAATAAACAAAGTAGAGCCTAGATTACAGAAGAAGCACGGCGTTATGCCTACGTAATAGGTGTAAGACTGTCTTAAAACATCAGCTTCTCGTCTATAATTATGAGGCAGGCAGTTAATATTATTTGCCTCGTTTTTCATACTCAGAGCACCAGGTAGCGTTGGGACGGGCTGAATTGTGGCATGCCCCACGCCAGTTCCACTTGCAGCTATCACAGAGGAATGTATTTATTCCCAGTGCCTTCTTAATCCTGAGGATAATCCTGCTTTTCCACGAGGGTTTTGTGGGCTTCATTTTTAACCTAGCCAGATTTGAGTAAGATAACATTTCTAGTTTATCAGGTTAGATGCCATCTAGCAAGAAATGTGATAAAATAGTATGTAGGCTTCGTGTTGTGGTAGATAGGCAAGGTATTTGAGCAATGGCTATAGATTTCAATCTGCTTCATTCTCATTTGGAGCAGGAACGGGAATGCTTAACTGAAGAGTTAGAGCATCTGGAAGCTAGTAACTGCCCTACAGGTGATAGAGGAGGCAGTTGGTTCGGCAAGAGGGATGAACAGGCTAATGAAGCAGCTGAGTTAAGGAAGCAGCAATCTTCAAAGGGGCGCCTGAAGGACCTTTTGGCTAAGGTAGAGTACGCTTTACACAAATTTGACGAAGGAAGCTATGGCTTATGTGATAATTGCGGGCGGTCTATAGAGCCTGCACGATTAGAGGCACTGCCCCATGCTAACCTATGTTTGAATTGCAAGGCTCTCCAAGAAGGGCAAAGCCGCTATGGTAGCAGCATCTCCCCAGTAATGTAGTGAGCCGCTTTAGCTCTGGTTATATCACAAGTTTTTCAGTACGGCTACAGATGAGATTTGCCCCTAAATGGAGTTTCTATAGCTTCAGGTGTTTCATCTATATTTACAATTGTGATAAAATAAACCTGGGCTTTTCATAAAGATTTGTGGTAATAATCCAGTCATGTTGAAAGGATAGTTTGCTATGACCACCTCTCAAGTTGGAAAAGAAGAACAACTAAATTTGGAGTTGCTCACCTGGGGTAACCTAACCTGGGTTAACATCGAGGGTCCGACAGAACAGGAGACAGAATATCTGGCTCAAAACTACCACTTCCATCCATTAGATTTAGATGACTGTCTCAGTCGAATACAGCGACCTAAGATAGATGAATATAAGGACTATCTATTTTTAGTCTTCCACTTCCCTGTATTTAATCAGGAGGCACGCGTAACTACACCCAGTCAGCTATCTGTGTTTATTGGCGAAAACTACCTGATTACTTTGCATAAAGGGGAGCTTAAGCCACTGGTTAAACTGTTCAGGGAATGCCAAATTGATGAAGAATCACAGCAAGAGTATTTCAGTCAAGGCCCTGGTTATCTCCTCTACCGCTTAATTGATAGGCTGGTTGACTACTGCCTGCCGATACTAAGTAAGGTTGGTGACAATATTGAAGATGCTGAAGACAATGTCTTCTCCGACAGGATGCGCGGCACAATAAGGGAAATCTCCATTATCCGGCATGATATTATCTCCTTTCGCCGCATCATCTGGCCGATGAGAGCCGTTATTGGCAGTTTAGAACCTAAAATTCGCCGTTTTAGCACGATGAACATGGCAGTTTACTTCGGGGATATGGTTGACCATGTGGATAAGATTTGGGACGCCTTAGATGAGTATAAAGAGGTAATTGAAGGGCTAAAGGATACTCATGATTCACTGGCTACTAATCGCACCAACGAGGTTGTGCGAATACTGACTGTCATTGCTACTATTCTCCTACCTATTACTGTAGTCTCAAGTGTCTGGGGGATGAACATCACGTTGCCTTTCGAACGTTCAGGCCTCGCCCTTCTATATGTGGTTCTTATCATGCTAGCCATCATTGGCGGTATGCTCTACTTTTTCCGCCGTCAGCACTGGATTTAATAATGGTAAGAAGGGCAATCTGGCTGGGCTGAAAAAGGGCGTATGATTCTAGTAGTATTAGCTACATTATTTGCTACCTGTTTACTTGTAGCCAACATCATAGCCGTGAAACTCGTTTCTATTGGTGGATGGATTGTCCCAGCCGGGGTAATTGCTTATCCATTAACCTTCTTATTTACAGATGTGATTGCTGAGCTTTACGGTAGAAAAATAGCTTCCAGGGTTATTTGGGTAGGTTTTGGTGTCAGTGTACTCATGGCAATTCTGGTCTTTGGTGGTAGGTTGCTACCACCAGCATCATTCTGGGAAGGTCAGTCAGCCTATGAGTCCATCTTAGGTATGATCCCCAGGATTACCTTGGCATCAATGATTGCTTACCTAGTAAGTCAGCATCATGATGTCTTCGCCTTCCACTTTTGGCGGCAGAAGACGAAGGGTAGGTTCCTGTGGCTACGCAATAATGCATCAACAATGGTATCACAGGCACTGGATACCGGTATATTTATAACAATAGCTTTCTGGGGAACTGTGCCTACAGGAACTCTGACAAACATGCTGCTTAGTCAATATGTAATTAAGCTTGTTATAGCCGCCTGTGACACCCCTTTCTGTTATATGTTGGTTGGTTTATTAAGAAAGAGGGTTAAGCAGTCGCCGCCTGTAGGCGCTCAAGCTTGGGTTTAGAGATTGCTGGCCTTAACCAGATACAGGTTAAATCTTTCTGGAAGGAGGGTTATCAAGAAGATAATGAATATAAAGTTCCTGGGAGCACACAACTGCGAATCGCAAAACACAAGGTTCATCAGCCTGCTAATTGATGATGTCATAATTATAGATGCCGGCGGGCTTACCTCCAGCCTATCCTTCCAGGCCCAACAAAAAATTAAGGCAATTCTGCTTACTCATCAACACTACGACCATATTAAGGATGTCCCGGCTATTGCCATGAATTTTCACCTTTGTGGTACTACTATCAATATCTACTCTACGCAACCGGTATATAATGCTCTTACTACTTGCCTCCTGGATGGTAAGCTTTATCCTAAATTTCTGGAACAGCCTCAGGGGAAGCCAACAATCAGGTTTACCATGATAGAATCATATCAGACTGAGCAAATTGAAGGTTATAGCGTCTTGGCTGTCAAAGTAAATCATTCTGTCCCTACCGTTGGCTATCAGATTACCTCTCCCGATGGTAAGGTAGTGTTCTATACTGGGGATACCGGGCCAGGCCTGGCTGACTGCTGGGGGCGTATAGCTCCCCAACTGCTCATTATTGAGGCTAGCGCACCAGACAGGTTTGAAGAACTTTACAAAAGGAAAGGTCATCTTACTCCTAGTCTGCTCAGGCAGGAGCTAACCAGCTTCCGGGAGCTTAAGGGCTACTTACCACAGGTGGTTGTAGTTCATATGAATCCTGGATTAGAGGAAGAGACAAAAGCTGAAATAGCAGCCGTAGCTGAGGACTTAAATCATCCGATTAGTGTGGGCTATGAAGGTATGCAACTTCGCTTATAAAAATAACCTGCTCATAAGTAGAAGGCTATAAGGGATGCTTAAAGGGGGTGAGGTTAATAAACGCTCCTAAATTTATAGTTGACACCAATGTGGGAAAGCTGGTCAAGTGGCTAAGGATAATGGGGTATGATACCCTGTTCTTTAACGGCAGTAATGACTCCCATATGATAGCTACCGCTCTAGCTGAGGGGAGGGTGATACTAACCAGAGATACACAGATTATGAAAAGACGGGTGGTAGCCAGTGGACGACTCAGGGTTGTCTTTATCCGGGATGATGAGCCTGAGCTACAAATGCAACAGGTAATAAATACCCTGGATTTGGATTGCCAGTTTAGACCGTTCGCTATCTGCCTGGAGTGTAACCAACCCTTGCTGGAGAGGAGTAAACAGCAGGTGAAAGATCTGGTGCCACCTTATGTTTTCCAAACACAGAGCCGGTATATGGAGTGTCCTGCTTGCCACCGAATCTACTGGAGAGGAACACACTGGCAGGCAATGACCAGGAAACTAGAGCAATATATGAGAGGTTGACCATGGTCTAGGTTATTGTTACACTTCGGACAGAAACAACTTAAGCCGGGCTAAAAATGAAAGACGGAGGTGATAAAGATGTCCAAAGGATTAGTGGTCTATGATTCGAAGACAGGTAATACGGAAAAGATGGCAATGGCTATCAGCCAAGGAATGGAAAGGGGAGGGCTAGCGGTTAAGGTTAAAAGAGTAGAAGATGTCTCTCTAAGTGACCTCACTGACGCCGATGCCATAGTTTTGGGTTCGCCAACCTACTCCGCCAACATGTCAGGCAATATGAAGAAATTTGTTGATAAGACTAACGAGCTTTATCCTGATAAACTGAATGATAAGGTTGGAGCTGCCTTTACCTCCTACGCAGGTCAAGGGGATTATATGACCTTATCTTCTCTCATCATAGCTATGCTCTTCCACCAGATGATAATCGTCGGGCATCAGTCAGGAGTGATCGGAGCAACTTCAGTGGGAGAGCCTGATGATAAATGTATAGTGGAATGCCATGTTTTTGGTGAGAGGATAGCAGATTTCGCTAAAGCTATAGCTAAGAAGTAGTAAAGGTAACAAGAAGCAGCTACGATAGCGGCAGCCATAAGGTTTACCTCTGAGATGTTACCGTGAAAATTTTGACTGTAACTCAGATGCGTCAAGTAGAAGAGGAGTGTGCCAAGATTGGCTTACCTCCGAGTGTACTTATGGAAAACGCTGGAAAAGCCGTGGCTGAAGAGACCAGGGAAATCCTGGGCACTATTAACCAGCAACGCATCCTAATCCTAATCGGACCAGGTAATAATGGTGGGGATGGATTAGTCGCTGCTCGCTATCTTCACGACTGGGGAGCAGAGGTCAGCCTCTACCTTTTTAGTCAGAGACCGCCGGATGACCCAAACCTTAAGCTGGTTCAGAAACGCGACATGACTTGTATTGAAGCAGCTCAAGATGAAAACCTGGGCAGGCTTGATGAGTTACTGGCATCAGCTAACGCCGTTATTGATGCTATATTTGGTACTGGTAAAAGTCGCCCGCTCCGTGGCATCTTCCGACAAGCATTGGATAGAGTGGGTAAAGCTAAGAAGAGGCAGCCGGGTCTTCGTATTATCGCTCTGGATTTACCATCGGGGCTTAATGCCGATAGTGGTGCTGTAGACCCTGCCTGCCTTTATGTTGATAATACTATTACCCTTGGCTTTCCCAAGCCAGGCTTGTTTAACTCTTCTGGGGCAGAAAGAGTGGGCAAAATAACGGTAGCTGATATTGGTATACCCCCCTATCTGGTTGAATCGGTAACTGAGGAACTTATCACTAATGAGTGGGCTAAATCAGTTCTGCCTGAGCGTCCGCTTCAAGCTAATAAAGGAAGCTTTGGTAGGGTTCTTGTTGTTGCTGGTTCAATCAACTACATTGGTGCTGCTTATCTGGCTTGTAGTGGAGCCATACGAGTTGGGGCAGGATTGGTAACTCTGGCGACAGCTACCAGCCTACAGCCTATTCTGGCATCAAAACTAACTGAGGTAACCTATCTCCCCTTGCCTGAATCGCATCCTGGCATTATCTCCCCCGAAGCAGCCAGCCTCATACATCAAGAATTAGACCACTACAATGTCTTGCTTATAGGTTGTGGACTGGGACAGAGTCAGTCAGCCATAAGATTCGTTAGGTCTACACTTTTTAAGTCAGAGTCAGCACTGCCATCGCTAGTTCTTGATGCTGATGCTCTTAACACCCTGGCTAAAATCCCGGACTGGTGTCAGCAGCTAGCTAGCGATGCTATACTTACCCCACACCCCGGCGAAATGGCAAGACTGGTTGGGGTATCGGTGGATGAGGTGCATTCAGATAGAGTAGGCATTGCTAAGAAGGTAGCTTTAGAGTGGCATAAAACGATTGTCCTGAAGGGAGCCTATACCGTTATTGCCTCCCCAGATGGACAATCCAGAATTAGCTCCATAGCCAATCCGGGGTTGGCGTCAGCCGGAACCGGTGATGTTCTAGTCGGTGTTATAGCTGGACTGCTGGCACAGGGTCTATCCCTTTTTGATGCTGCTGCCTGTGGTGTGTTCCTCCATGGTGAAGCTGGTGAGATGGTTAAGGCTAGGCTGGGCAATGCTGGTATGATTGCTAGTGACCTTTTACCAGTGCTGCCACTGGTCATTAAGCAACTAAAAGAAAAAACCTAAGAAGTTAACGAAGTTTTAGAGGTATATTATGCTATTAGCCGTTGATATTGGAAATACTAATACTGCTTTAGGGGTTTTTGAAAATGAGGAGCTTCGGGCTACCTGGCACATGGCTACAGTTATTCACCGTATGGCAGATGAGTATGCTGCCTTACTGCTTAACCTGCTGCATCACCAGGGTCTAGACAAATCTGATGTTAATGAGGTAGCCTTGTGTAGTGTTGTTCCACCGCTCACAGCTACTTTTGAGGAGCTATTTCAGCGGTATTTTCACATCTCGTCACTGGTGGTAGGGGCTGGGGTTAAGACCGGGGTGCGTATCCGTATGGATAACCCTAGAGAGGTTGGCGCTGACCGCATTGTAAATGCTGCCGCTGCTCATCACCTCTACCGTGGTCCGATAATTATCGTTGACCTGGGGACAGCCACTACCTTTGATACTGTATCTAAAGAAGGCGACTATTTGGGAGGGGCTATTGCCCCCGGTATAAATACTGCCGCTGAGGCTCTTTTTACGCAGGCAGCAATGTTACCCCGAGTGGAATTAGTCCATCCCAAACAGGCTATTGGTACCAATACTATTACTGCCATGCAGTCAGGGATTGTCTTTGGCTATGTCGGACTTGTTGAAGGGGTGGTAGCTCGTATCCAACAGGAATTAGGAGAAAAAGCTAAGGTGGTGGCTACCGGAGGCTACGCTGGACTCATAGCCAAGGAAACTCCGGTAATTGATGAGGTAAACCCTGATTTGACACTGGTTGGATTGAGGCTCATCTACCTGATGAACAAAGTCTGATAAGGAGGCAATAATGCTAGCCAACAAAACTATAGTATTAGGCATAACTGGAGGTATAGCCGCCTACAAGGCAGCCGACATCGCCAGTAAGTTAACCCAGGCTGGAGCCAGAGTTGAGATAGTTATGACCGAATCAGCTACCAGGTTCATAGCGCCGCTAACCCTGCGCAGCCTTACCGGCCGGCCGGTAGTAACCAGCATGTGGGAGCTTAATTCTGAGTTCAGCATTGAGCATGTAGCCCTGGCTGAGGCGGCTGATATAGTGGCTATCGTCCCGGCTACAGCCAATATTATCGCCAAGCTAGCCACCGGTATCTCCGATGATATGCTTACCTGCACTGTGCTGGCGACTAAGGCACCGGTTATTGTGGCACCAGCCATGAATGTTAATATGTTTGAGAACCCGGTTACTCAGGATAACCTGGCCAAACTTAAAGCCAGGGGCTTCACTATTGTTGACCCTGCCTATGGTCGTCTAGCCTCGGGTAAAATAGGTCTGGGGCGTCTGGCTGAGACTGAGACTATCATTGGCACCATTAAGCAGGTATTGGGCAGCAGTGGTGACCTGGCCGGTAAGCGTATCGTGGTTACTGCCGGTGGTACCCAGGAACCCATTGACCCTGTCCGGCATATTGGCAATCGCTCCTTGGGCAAGATGGGTTATGCCGTGGCTGAGGCAGCCCGTGATAGAGGAGCTGAAGTTAAACTAATTACCGCTCCTACCTCCTTACCAGAGCCAGCGGGCATTGAGGTTGTCCACATCAGGACTGCCACCGAGATGAAGGAGGCAGTAGCTAAGGCTACCGCTCAGACTGATGCCCTGATTATGACCGCCGCAGTAGCTGACTATCAGCCTAAGAGTGTAGCCAGAGAAAAGATTAAGAAAGAGGCTGCTGGCGCTGGCCTAACTCTGGAGCTAATCAGAACGCCAGATATTTTAACCGAAGTGAAAGGCAACTTCCTCAAGGTTGGCTTTGCTGCTGAGAGTGAGGATGTAGTAGCCAATGCCCGACAAAAGCTTGAGAAGAAGCAACTTGACATAATCATAGCCAATGATATTACCGATGCCTCAAGTGGTTTCGGTGTTGATACCAATAAAGTAACCTTAATTAGCCGGGATGGTAAAGTAGAAAGCCTGCCCCTGCTCACCAAAATAGAGGTAGCTGATAAGATACTGGATAGGGTGGTGGAGCTTTTGGGTGGGAAAGCCGAGGAGTAGAAAGATGTTACTAATAGACGGTGTGAAGTACGAGGAATGGGTGCCACCATCCGAGGATGAATTTGAGCAGGTGGTAAAAGAACATGCTAAAGATATCTTTGGTGAACAATCTGTATATTTTGATAGGAAGCAAAAGCTAAAGTCTTTGTCAGGAGTTGGCTCAATACCTGATGGCTACGTTATTACTCTCGGGGACTCACCTCAGTGGCACATCGTTGAAGTGGAATTATCATCTCATCCATTGCATGACCATATAGTTTCACAAGTCGGTAGGTTCATTGGTGGCATAAATAATCCTCGTGTTCGGACGGAAATAATCGGGGCAATATATGGGGAAATAAACAGGGACGAATTCCTCAAGCTGAAGATAAAGCAAGTAATTGGGCAAGCCGAAATTTACAAATTCCTGTCAGACCTCATCTTAAAGCCACCTGTATTGATAATCATCATAGAGAAAGCTACTCTGGAACTGAGAGAAGCCATAAGCATACTTGTCCATCCTGACATAAAGGTCGTAGAGTTCCAGACTTTTACTAGAGAAGGAGTAGGATTAGCAGTTCATACCCACTTATTTGAGCCAATGTTTCAACGAACTGGTAGCCTTGGTAACCAGAAAATCACAAGTACCAAAGAGTCTGAACG
>Ga0307379_10008700_pt1 | contig 13646 bp, 9 predicted proteins | sample UN2MG_FD_202237 | JGI IMG/M metagenome (GOLD analysis project Ga0307379, IMG submission 202237) | Soil microbial communities from Risofladan, Vaasa, Finland - UN-2 | ecosystem: Environmental > Terrestrial > Soil > Coastal area > Acid sulfate soil | place: Finland: Risofladan, Vaasa | collected...
TGGCACCGCGCATTCTCTATGTCGTCACCGAGGATTGGTATTTCCTCTCGCACCGTCTGCCCATGGCCCGGGCCGCCAAGGCGGCGGGCTTCGAGGTTCATGTCGCCGCCCGCATCAAGGACGGGCGTGCGGGCATCGAGAAGGAAGGCTTCGTGGCCCATCCCCTCGCCTGGAGCCGCGGCAGCCTCTCTCTGCGCGACAGTCTCGCCGCCGTCCGCGAACTGAGGCGGCTGTTCCGGAGCCTAAAACCCGCCATCGTCCACAACGTCGCCTTGAAGCCGGTCCTGCTCGGCACGATGGCAAGCCTGCGCTTGCGCGGCACCGCGGTGGTCAACAGCCTGACCGGCCTCGGCGCGCTGTTCGTCGACGGCGGCGGCTCGAGCAAGCTGACCCGCTGGGTGGTGGAGTTTGCGCTCCGTCATCTCCTCAGGCGCGCGCGGAGCTGCACCATCGTGCAGAATCCCGACGACCGAAGCTTTCTCATCGGTCTCGGCGTGCCGGCGGACACGATCGCGATCATTCCCGGCTCCGGCGTCGACATCGGCCAATATCAAGCTCTCCCCGAACCGCCGCCGCCCGTCACGGCCGCCTTTGTCGGACGCATGCTGCGCCACAAGGGCGTCATGACACTGATCGAGGCTTATCGGCGCGCGACCGGCCGCGGCGTGAAGTTTCGCCTGCTCTTGGCCGGCGATTGCGATCCGGAAAACCCGGGGTCGCTTGCGCCCGAGCAACTGCGCGAATTCGCATCCGCCTACGGCATCGTCTGGCTCGGCCATGTCGCCGACATCGGCGAAGTCTGGCGCCAGGCGCATTTTGCCGTTCAACCGTCGCGCGGCGGCGAAGGCTTGCCCAAGAGCCTGCTCGAGGCGGCGGCTTGCGGCCGCTCCATGGTGGCGACCGACGTGCCGGGCTGCCGCGAGATTGCGATTGAAGGGGAGACGGGAATCCTCGTGCCGGTCGACGATGCGGACGCGCTCGCCGAGGCCATGGTGCGCATGGTGGAGGATGCGGACATGCGCGAGCGCTTCGGCAAGGCGGCCCGCCGTCTGGTCGAGACGGATTTCTCCGCCGAGGTCATCGGGCGGCAGACCGTTTCCGTGTACGACCGTCTGCTCGGGCGCTAGGCCGTGCCGCCGTTCTCGGCGCGCATCATCCGGACGAGACCGCCGCGCGTTTCGACGGCCGGCTTCCAGCCCGTCGCCATCAGCTTCGACACGTCGACCACGAACGCGCCTGCTACGCGCTCCCAATCGGCCTCCCGGCCGAACGACTTCATCAGGCGTTTGACCGCGGCCGGCGGCACGCTGACGAGGTGAGGGGGGCGTCCAAGTCCCTCGCGCATGGCGCTGACCATCTCGGCGACGCTGATCGGCGCCGCGTCCGCCACGAGATAAGTCTCGCTCGCCGCTTGCGGCGCATCGAGCACATGCGCCACCGCCGACACGAGATTGTCGAGCGCCAAGAGGGAACGTTTGTTGTCGAGCCCGCCGAACGGAAGCGGCATCGGCGTCTTGGCGATGGTCGCAAGCGAGGCGATGTTGCCCTTCACGCCCTTGCCGTAGACCACGGCAGGACGCAGCACCGTGTAGCCCACGCCGCTCGCCGCCAGCAGGCGCTCCGCCTCGAGCTTGGAGCGGCCATAGGTGTCGGTGGGCTGAGGCGGATCCCTCTCGGTGATGGCATGCTCCGCCGAGAGCCCAGTTTGGGCGCGGACCGAGGACATGAGCACGACCCGCTCGACCTTGCCTTTCGCCTGCTCGCCAAGCTCGCCCACGGCTTCCGCATTGACGCGGGTGTAGACGTCGTCGGGCAGGGTGCCCGGCGCATGCGCGATGCCGGCCAGATGAACCACATGGCTCACGCCGTCCAGCAGCGGCGACCAGTCGGCGCGTTTAGCGAGATCGGGCAGCGCCACGCGCTCCACCTCGCTCGCGGCGATAAGCGTCGCGGGATCGCGCGCGGCGGCGCGCACCGCGAAGCCCTGCTTGGCAAGCGCCGCGACGAGCTGTTTGCCGATGAAGCCGGTCGCTCCGGTGATCAGGACACGCCGCGTCATTAGCGCCCCCGCTTGAAGTTGAACAGCACGACCGCAGTGGCCGTAGTGCCCAGCCCGAGGGCTGCGAAATCGACCATGAGCGAGCGGGCCAGCGCCGCGGCAATGGCGAGGCCCGTCAGCACCAGTGAGAGCGCGAAGACCCGGGCCGTCACTTGCGGTACGCGCAAGCCTTGGCCGACCGCACGCTGATAGAAATGGGACTTGTGCGCGGACAACACGCGCTCCCCGTTGATGAGGCGGCGCCCAAGCGTGATCGTGGCTTCGGCCAGCGTGTAAAGCGCAAGCAGAAGGCCCGACACGAGATGCGCCTCCGCCACATAGATCAGCATAGTGGCCAGTACGAGCCCGATCGGCAGGCTGCCCGCGTCGCCGAGAAAGATCTGGGCCGGATGTTTGTTGAACACAGCGAAGCCGAGCGTGGCACCGAGCAGCGCCAGCGCCAAGAGTCCGATGTTTGCGGGCACCACGCCGAGCCCGTGCAGGATCGCCACGCCGAGCGTCATCGGCACCACTTGCGCCACTGTCATCCAGTCGAGCCCGTCGAGGAAGTTGATGGCGTTCACGAACCCGACCACGCCAAGCACCATCAGCCCCCGCTCCACACCAAGGGGCAGGAGATCGGGCAGCAGGCGGATGTCCGGCGGAAGCAGGAGCACGACCAGGACCGCCGCGGCCGTCTGCCCGGCGAACCGCCACGACACCGCGAGCGCGTGGGCATCGTCGAGCCCGCCGATAAGGGTCAGGAAAGCGGCGGCCACCAGCACCGGGATAAGGCTCGGCGGCGGGGCGGCGACTTTGAGCAGAAGGGCTGCGGCGCACACCACGATCAGTGCTGCCATGACGGCAAGGCCCGCGCCTTGAGGCGTCGCCGTGGCGTGCGACGAGCGCGCGTTGGGATGGGCGAGCAGGTGGCGGACGAGGATCGGCTTCAGCACTAGGATCAGCGCGGCGCTGAGGCCGGCGCTGGCGGCCACCACGGCGGCCCAGGAAACGAACGCGGGCGGAAGCATCGGCTTTAGTGCAGCGCGCGCGAGATCGGCTGCCACTCGTCCTTGGTCGAGACTGTGTGGACCGCGCTCGCCGGGACGTAGCCTTCGACGGTGGTCATGAGCATCTCGTGGAGCTCGGCCACGTCGACCCTTTGGATAGCGTCCTCAAGGTGTTCGAGGGCCGCGATCAAGTCTGCGTAAGACATGATCGGCTCCGAGGTCTTGAAGATGCGCGGGTGGTTGGTCCCGGTCGCATTCTCGCCGATCAGGAGTTCCTCGTAGAGCTTCTCGCCGCGCCGCAAGCCCACATACTCGATGGCGACGTCGCCCTCGGGATGAGCCTCGTCGCGGACTTCGAGCCCCGACAGGCGGACCATGGTCCGGGCGAGATCGTCGATCTTCAACGGCGTTCCCATCTCCAGAACGAACACCTCGCCGCCGGTCGCCATGGCTCCGGCTTGGATCACGAGCTGGGCGGCCTCCGGGATCGACATGAAGTAGCGGATCACTTCCGGGTGGGTGACGGTCACCGGCCCACCGGCCTTGATCTGGTTGCGGAACAACCGCACCACCGAGCCGGACGAATCGAGCACGTTGCCGAAGCGCACCATGGTGAAAATCGTGGGCGTCCCGTCTTGCGCGAGCGCTTGCAGGATCAGTTCGGCGAGGCGCTTGCTGGCGCCCATGATATTGGTCGGCCGCACCGCCTTGTCGCTCGACACCAGCACGAAGCGCTCCACGCCGAGTTCCTTGGCGGCCTCGGCGACCACCAGCGTGCCGAACGTGTTGTTCTGGAGCCCGGAGAACGGGTTCACCTCGACGATCGGCACATGCTTGTAGGCGGCGGCGTGATAGATCACCTCGACGCCTTGCTCCTCGATGGTGCGCGAGACGAGCTTGCGATCGAGCACGGAGCCGAGAATTTGCACGACGGTGGTCTTGTCCGGGCCGTCCTCGGACTCAGTCCGAAGCCGCCGTTGCGCCTCCTCGATCTCCAGCGAGATCTCGTACAGGGCGGCTTCCGAGACGTCGAACAGAACCAGCGACTTCGGCCCGAGCAGCAACAGTTGGCGGGTCAGCTCCGAGCCGATGGACCCGCCGGCGCCGGTGATCATCACCGCCTTGCCATGAACTTGGGCGGTCAACAGCTCGAGATCGGGGGCGACCGGATCGCGTCCCAGGAGGTCTTCCACGTCGATCGGCCGGAGATCGGTCACCTCCACGCGGCCCGAGGCGATCTCCTCGAGCGCAGGCAAAGTCTTCACCAAGACCGGGAAGGCTTCGAGCGCCTTGAGCGCCACACGGCGCTCGCCGCGCAGCGCCGACGGCGTGGCGAGCAGCACCTCCTTCACATTCTCCTCGGAGATCACCCTGCCGATCTTCTCCGGCCGGGCGACCTTGACGCCGTGCACCACCTGGCCGGCGAGCGAGGGGTTGGAGTCGATGAAGGCGACGGTCCGGTAATTGCCCGTCTCGTTCAGCGCGCGCAGGAGCTGGATGCCGACTGGCCCCGCGCCGTAGATGATGACGTTCTTCCGCTCGTCGAAACTGACGGGCTTGAATTGCGGGGCCGACCTGAGAAGCATGGCGCCCGCCCACTGCCGGCTGAGCCGGATCAGGCCCGCGGCGATCAGGGCGTAGATCACCACCACCGAACGCGGTTGCCCTTGGATGCCGCTCATCAGGACGATGAGGGCCCAGGAGACGGCGGCGATGACCACCGCCGTGTAGATGCGGGTCGTGCCTTCCGGACCGATAAAGCGGGTGACGAGCTTGTAGAGCCCACGCCAATAAAAGACGAGGACGCCGACCGCGGGCGCCGCCAGCATCAGCAGGAAGACCTGAAGGGTCTCCGGCATGTAGAGTACGCTGAGGCGCAAGGAATAGGCGCCCCACAACGCGACGCTGAGCATCGCGAAGTCGTTCAAGATCAGAAACACCCGCTTGAACCAGCGCGGGCGCTCGATCAGCCAAACGGCGAGAGTCATGACGGCCGACCCCGTACCGGACCTAAGCCCAGTCTAAGAACATCATGCACATAGGGAAAGTGCGCTGAACCATAGCCGAAGCCTCCGGCAAACGGAAGCAAGGGGATAGGGCATCTCCTTAAGCGCGGTTCCGCACGGGCTTGAGGTCTCCAGGCCTTCCGGTCAAGCTCCCGCCGGGATTCCGGGGCAGCAGCGAGACGAGGGAAATGGTCAATCCGACGGCAAGAGGGGCGCGGACCTTAAGAGGGGGGAGGGCCTTGGCGATCGCCGCTGCCGTCCTCGCGGGCTTCCCTTCGAGCCTGGCCGCCGGGGAGACGGTCACCCTGGTCACGCCGATGGTCTATGGCACACACCTGCCCGGTCTGGGCAAGCCGGCGCTCACGCTGGCCAGAACCCTGAAGGAGCGTTCGGGCGGTGCGCTCTTCCTCGACCTCAAGGAGCCGGGCGACGGCACCGTGCCGCACGAGATCCTCGACAAGGTCTCGGACGGGAAGGTCGATGCGGGGTTCGCCACGGCCGGCTTCTGGGCCGCGAAAGTCCCCGCGGCGACGCTGTTCGGCGGCTTCCCCTTCGGCCCGGACGCCGAGGGCTATCTCGCCTGGTTCGATCAGGGCAACGGCCGCAAGCTCTATCAGGAGGTCTACGATCAGGCGGGCCTCAAGGTCCATGTGATCCCATGTGCATTCGGGGGCGCCGAGGCGGGCGGCTGGTTCGCCAAGGAGATCCACACCAAAAAGGACATCGAGGGCTTGCGCATGCGCATCTTCGGGCTCGGCGCGCGCGTCATGTCGCGGCTCGGCGCCGTGCCCGTCCTGGTCCCCGGCGGCGATCTGCCCAAGGCCTTCGACAAGGGCCAGATCGACGCCGCCGAGCTCTACACGCCCGCGGTCGATCGCGAGCAAGCCCTGCAGGACAAGGTCAAGATCGTCTACGTGCCCGGTTGGCACCAGCCTGAGACTGTGCTCGAGCTTCTCATCAACAAGGACCGCTGGAATGCGCTTGGGCCGGAACGCCAAGACCTCATCGAGACGGGGTGCCACGCGCTCCTAAAGTCGTCGCTTGCCGAAAGCGCGAGCCTGCAAGCCGCAGCTCTCGCCAGCCTCTCCGCCAAGGACGGCGTGCGCGTCCTTCCCTGGCCTGAAGACGTGCTCGTAGCCTTGCGCGAGGCTTGGGGCGAGATCGCGAGAGAAGAGGGCACCCGCGACTATATCTTCAAGGAGGTGCTTGCAGACCTCGAAACCTTCGAGGCCAAGGTGGCGGGGAAGGCAGCGGGGAAGGCGGCGGGCGAAACGGAACAGGCCGCTTCGCCCGCGCCCAGTAAAGCGCCGTAGCCGCTCGCGTCTATTGCGTCTTCAGATAGGCCATGATGTTCGCGCGCTCCGTGGCATCGGGGATCCCTTGGAAAGCGAGCGCCATGGGGGAGGTGGGGAGCAACGCCTTGGGATCGGCGATCCACTTGTCGAGGTTCTCCTCGGTCCAGACATAGCCCTCGTCGCCGAGCTTCTTCATGCCCGGTGAGTAAGGATACCCCTCTACGCTCGCCGCCTTGCGTCCGACGATGCCGTTGAGTTCGGGACCGACAAGCGTCTGGGCGTTCGGTCCGACTTGGTGACAGATGCCGCATTTGGCGAAAGCCGCCTGGCCGGCATCCGCGTCTCCCGCGGCCAAAGCCGGCGCCGTCATGGCAACAACAATTGCAGCACTAAGACCAACGAGACGAAGCTTCCTCATTCCGACCTCTCCTTGTTAGAGTGCCCAAAAAGAGCGACTGGCTCTGTTCGAGCTCTGCCCAGCGTTTCCGCGTGGATTTTACCAGAGGCGCATGGCGCAGCCAAAAGCGATTACCTGCGGCATCGTAACTCGTGAGCCCGCGGAGAGGTTGCATTTGAGCCATTTCGGGGCTCGGCGCGGGGGCGTATTGCCCGCGCCCCGCGCCCATGCGAAAGACTGAAGGACGGTCGTTCCTGCCTAAGCCACTCGGACGATCCCGGAGCCCTAGATGTCGACATTGATCCTTCCCGACCCTGACCGCGGGGTCTTGGCCCGCCGGAACGACATCGCCAGACAGCTCAAGCGGCTGGTCCCCGGGGCGACCGTGATCTCCGATCAGGAGGGCTGCCGCACCTTCGAATGCGACGCCCTGACTGCCTATCGCTGCCTGCCGCTCGCCGTGGTGCTGCCCGTCAGCACGGAGGAGGTGGCGGCCGTCTTGCGCTTCTGCCACGACAATCACGTCAAGGTCGTGCCGCGCGGCGCCGGCACTTCGCTGGCAGGCGGCGCGTTGCCGCTCGAGGACGCGGTAGTACTCTGCCTGTCGCGCATGACCAAGGTGCTCGAGGTCGACACGTCAAATCGCGTGGCGCGTGTCGAAGCCGGGGTTACCAACATCGCGGTCACCGAGGCCGCCGCCAAGGACGGCTTCTTCTACGCGCCCGATCCTTCGAGCCAGATCGCCTGCACCGTCGGCGGCAACATCGCCACCAACTCCGGCGGCGCGCATTGTCTGAAATACGGCGTCACCGTGAACAACCTGCTTGGGCTGCGCATGGTGATGATGGACGGCGAGATCATCGACCTCGGCGGCTCCCATCTCGATGCCCCGGGCTACGACTTCTTGCCCTTGATCACCGGCTCGGAGGGCCAGCTCGGCGTCGTCACCGAGGCCACCGTGCGCCTGCTCAAAGCGCCGGAAGGCTCGCGCCCCATGTTGATCGGCTTCGACTCCACCGAGTCCGCCGCGTCCTGCGTGGCCGCCATCATCGCCGCCGGCATCATCCCCGTGGCCATCGAGTTCATGGACCGCCCCGCCATCCATGTCTGCGAGCATTTCGTCACCGCCGGCTATCCGCTCGATGCGGAGGCGGCCCTCATCGTCGAGGTGGAAGGCTCCGAGGACGAGATCGAGTATCTTCTGGAGAAGGTCGAGGACATCGCGCGCGACTTCCTGCCGACCAGCATGCGCCGGAGTCAGAGCCCGGAGGAGACCGCGCTCATCTGGAAGGGCCGCAGAGCGGCATTCGGCGCCATCGGCCAACTCTCCGACTATTACTGCATGGACGGCGTCATCCCGCTGTCGAAGCTGCCCAAGGCGCTCGACGAGATTGGCTGGATCTGCCGGAAGTACCGTTTCGACGTCGCCAATGTCTTCCATGCCGGCGATGGCAACCTGCATCCACTCATTCTCTATAACGCCAACGATTCCGTTCAGCTCGAACGCGTCGAGCTGTGCGGCGCGGAGATCTTGAAGCTCTGCATCGAGCTTGGCGGCTGCCTCACCGGCGAGCACGGTGTCGGCATCGAGAAGCGCGAGTTGATGTACGAGCAATACACCGATGAGGACATCGATCAGCAGGTCCGCATCAAGGAGGCGCTCGACCCCTCATGGCTGCTCAATCCCGGCAAGGTGTTCCCCATCGAGGGCCGCGACGCCCAGAAGATGCGCGGGATCGAGCTGCAGAATCTTGGTCCGGAGCCTGAGCCCGAGATCGAATCCGAGATCGAGGCCGAGCTGGTGGAAGGACACGACGCCCCGTGACCGGTCACATGCGCCTCGGCTTCCACGCTCCCGAGACGGAAGAGGAGCTCGCTCACCTCGTCGCCGAGGCGGTCGATACGCGCACGCCGTTGGAGATCATGGGACGCGGCACCAAGCGCGACGTGGGACATCCCGTGGGGGCGGGCGCCGTGGTCTCGACCGAGGCCATGGTCGGCCTGCAGCTTTACGAGCCGACCGAGCTCGTGCTGGTGGCAAAGGCGGGTACGCCGCTCGCCGCGATCGAGGCGAAACTGGCCGAGAACGATCAGGAGCTTCCCTTCGAGCCCGTGGATCTCGGTCCGGTGCTCGGCTATGGGCCAGGCCAGGCCACGATCGGCGGCGTGATCGGCGCCAACCTCTCCGGCAGCCGCCGTATTCTCAAAGGCGCCGCCCGCGACCATGTGCTCGGCGTGCGCGCCGTCAATGGACGCGGCGAGGTGTTTAAGGCGGGCGGCCGGGTGATGAAGAATGTCACCGGCTACGATCTCGGCCGCACGCTCGCCGGCTCTTGGGGCACGCTCGCCATCATGAGCGAGATCGCGCTGAAAGTGCTGCCCGCCCAGCGCGAGGCCCGCACGATCCTCTTTTTCGGCCTGACCGATCAGACCGCGATCGAGGCTCTGTGCATTGCCATGGGCACGCCCTACGAGGTCTCCGGCACGCTGCATCTGCATGCCGAGCTGGCCGCGCGCTTCACCGATGAGGACATCGCCGGCGCCGAAGTCGCCGTGACCGCGATCCGGGTGGAGAATTTCCCCGCATCGGCGCGCTACCGGGCAAACAGCCTCAGGCAGGTGCTTCTCGCCTATAGCCCGGCACTCGAGCTCGACGGGGAGCGGAGCAAGAAGTTCTGGGGCGAGGTCCGCACGCTGAAGATGTTCCAGGACAAGCCGAATCCGCTGTGGCGGGTCTCCACCACGCCCTCTAATGCGGCCAAGCTGATTGGCAGTCTGTCCCGCAAGATCGACGTGCGCGCCGCCTACGATTGGTCGGGCGGCCTGATCTGGATCGAGACACCGCCCTTGACCGACGGCGGCGCGGTCGATATCCGCCGTACACTTGCCGAACTCGGCGGCTATGCCACCTTGATCCGCGCCGAGGACGCGACGCGCGCCGGCATCGACGTGTTCCAGCCGCTCGAACCGGAGCTCGCGGCCCTGTCGGCCAAGCTGAAGCACGCGTTCGATCCGCTCGGCATCTTCAATCCGGGCCGCATGTATCGGGGAATGTAGGCGAGAGCGATGCAGACCAATTTCAACGCCCTCCAGCTCGGTGATCCCGCGATCGCGCGCGCCGACGAGATCCTGCGCCGCTGCGTCCATTGCGGTCTGTGCACGGCCACCTGCCCGACCTACGTGCTGACCGGCGACGAGCGCGACAGCCCGCGCGGGCGCATCTACCTCATGAAGCAGATGTTCGAGAACCGCGACGTGACCAACTCGACGGTTCATCACATCGACCGCTGCCTGTCCTGTCTCGGCTGCATGACGACCTGCCCGAGCGGCGTCGACTACATGCATCTCGTCGACCTGGCGCGCACGCGCATCGAGCAGCGCGGGCACCGGTCCGCCACCCAGCGCACCGCCCGCTGGTTCTTGAGCCGCGTGCTGCCGAAGCCGAACCGGTTCAAGGCCATGCTGGTGCTCGGCTGGTTCGCCAAGCCGTTCCGCAACACCTTGGCCAAGATGGGCTTCCGCCGCACCGCCGCCGCCCTGGCGCTCGTGCCGCCCAATGCGCTGAAGCTGAAGATCCTGAAGCCGAAATCCGCGATCAATCCCAAGGCGCCTCAAGCCAAGCGCGTGGCGATCATGCTCGGCTGCGTGCAAGAGGTGCTGGCCCCGCAGATCAATCATGCCGCGATCCGGCTGCTTCGGCGCCACGGCATCGACGTCATCGTGGTGAAGGACGAGACCTGCTGCGGCGCGCTCGTCCATCATCTCGGCCGGGAGGAGGAGGCGCGGGCCTATGCGCGCCACAACATCGATGCCTGGACCGGCGTGATGCGCGAGCGGCTGCTCGACGCCATCATCGTCACCGCTGGCGGCTGCGGCACCATGCTCAAGGACTACGGCAATCTGCTTGCCCGCGACCGCGGCTATGCCGAGCGTGCGGAATATGTCTCAGGCCTCGCCCGCGACATCACCGAGTTCCTGGACGACATCGGCCTCAATCCACCCGTCATGTGGACCGGCCTCAAAGTGGCCTATCACTCCGCCTGCTCGCTCCAGCACGGCCAGCGCCTCGATGCGCTGCCGCGCGCGCTGCTGGACCAGGCGGGTTACACCCTGACCGACATTCCGGAAGGGCATCTCTGTTGCGGCTCGGCCGGCACCTACAACATCCTCGAGCCCGAATTGTCCGGCCAGCTCCGCGACCGCAAGCTGAAGAACATCGAAAGCATCGCCCCTGACGTCATCGTCACCGGCAATATCGGCTGCATGGCCCAGCTCAAGCAAGGCACCGACGTGCCCTTCGTGCACACCGTGGAACTGCTCGACTGGGCCACCGGCGGCCCTTGTCCGCCGGCCTTGATCAAAATGAAGGACGCGGCCCATCCCATCGAGGCCCTGGTGGAGATGGCCAAGGCCACCGCCAAGGAGCGGGCGCTCGCCGACTAGGCCCGGGTTTGCTTGCTGGCCGGGGATCGATGGGCTAGAACGCGGCGGCTGGAGCCCCTTTAGAATCAGCCGAATCCTCCCATGACCAAGAATAATGAAAGCCCTCGCCCAGAGGCCCGCCTGCCGAAGGGCTTGCAGGACACATCCGCGCCGGAAATCCGCGCCACGGAAGCGATGCTCGGCACCATCAAGGGCGTGTTCGAGGCCTATGGCTTCGAGCCCTTGGATACTCCGGCCATCGAATATACCGACGCGCTCGGCAAGTTCCTGCCCGACCAGGACCGGCCCAACGAGGGCGTGTTTTCCTTCCAGGACGATGACGAGCAGTGGCTGTCGCTCCGCTACGACCTGACGGCGCCGCTCGCCCGCTATGTGGCGGAGAATTACCAGACCCTGCCCAAGCCGTTGCGCCGCTACCAGGTGGGGCCGGTATGGCGGAACGAGAAGCCGGGGCCTGGCCGCTTCCGCCAGTTCATGCAGTTCGACGCCGACACGGTGGGCGCGGCGTCCATCGCCGCCGACGCCGAGCTCTGCATGCTCGCCGCCGATGTGCTGGAGGCGCTCGGCGTCCTGCGCGGGGACTACGTGGTGAAGATAGGGAGTCGCAAGATTCTCGACGGTGTGCTGGAGCGCGCAGGCGTCACGGCGGCGGACAAGGCGAAACATCTCACGGTCCTGCGTGCCATCGACAAGCTCGATCGTCTCGGCATCGAAGGTGTGCGCTTGCTCCTCGGCGAAGGCCGCAAGGACGAATCCGGCGACTTCACCAAAGGTGCAGGCCTCGCAGCGAAGCAGATCGATGCGATCATCGGTTTCGTGAAAGCATCAGGCGGCGACCGCGATCAGACGCTCGCAGCTTTGAGAGCCTTGGTCGATGGCTCAGCGATTGGCGAAGAAGGCGTCGGCGAGATCGCCGCCATGCATGACCTGTTGGCCGCTGCGAGCTTCGGCTCAGACCGCATCGTCATCGATCCCTCCGTCGTTCGAGGGCTGGAATATTACACCGGCCCCGTCTTCGAGGCCGAACTGACCGCGCCCATCAAGGACAAGCGCGGGCAGGAAATCCGGCTGGGCTCGGTCGTGAGCGGCGGGCGTTATGACGGCCTGGTCGAGCGCTTCACCGGCGAGAAAGTCCCGGCGACGGGCGTCTCGGTCGGCGTGTCGCGACTCCTGTTCGGCCTCCAGTTGCTCGGCAAGTTCAAGGGCGACGCGGTCCAAGGTCCCGTCGTCGTGCTGGTGTTCGACAAGGACCGCATGGGCGACTACCAGAAGATGGCGCAAGAGCTTCGCGCCGCCGGCATTCGCGCCGAGCTTTATCTCGGCTCGTCCGGCATGAAGGCCCAGATGAAATATGCCGACAAGCGCGGCGCCCCATGCGCCGTCATCCAGGGCGGCGATGAGAAGGCCAAGGGTGAGGTGCAGATCAAGGATCTCGTGCTTGGCGCCACACTGACGTCCATCGAGGACCGCGAGGAATATCTGAAGCAGCAGGCGCAAGCGCAATTCGCCGTGCCCGAAGCCGATCTCGTCAAAGCGGTCCGGCAAGTCCTCGACCGTCACAAGGCTTAAACGCCATGGCCGCCGAGTCCGCACAGAAATTCGAGGCTCTCGAAGCCCAAGCGCGCGCTCTGCTCGACCTGTTCGCGCGCGCGGGCTACGAGCCGGTTGCGCCTTCCATCATCCAGCCGGCCGGCGTGTTTCTCGATCAGATCGGTGAGCAGGTGCGAGGCCGCACCTATGTGTTCACCGACCTTGCCGGCGAGGAGCTGTGCCTCAGGCCCGATCTCACCGTGCCGGTGTCGCGGCTCTATTTGGAGCGCCACCCGAAGGCCGACCGGTCCGCGCGCTATTGCTATAATGGCCCCGCCTTCCGCTTCCAGCCGCTGGGGCCGAGCCGCACCCACCCGCGCGAGTTCCGCCAGGCGGGGATCGAGTGCTTCGGCGCCACCGACCGCGAGAGCGCCGACATCGAGGTCGTGCTGCTGGCGGTGGAAGCGGTGCGGAGCGCCGGCTTGCGCGAATATTGGCTCCGCTTCGGCGACATCGCGCTCTTCTATGCGCTGATCGATGCACTTCAACTGCCTGAGCGCTGGCGCCTCAAGCTCCGCCACTATTTCTGGCGGCCGCCCGTGTTCCACGCGCTGCTCACCCGCCTGGCGAAGGGCGAGCGCCCGGATGCGAACGGCCTTGCCACGGCGCTTGCCGGCAAGCTTGCGGGCGAAAGCCAAGAGCGTGCGGAGGAGCTGGTCGCCGCCTATCTCGACGAACAGGCTATCCCGCTCGCCGGCAACCGCTCTTTGCGCGAGATCGCCGAACGGCTTCGCGATCATGCCGCTGATTTGCGTGCCGACCCGCTGCCGAAAGAGGTGGCGACGGTCATCGACTATTTCCTTGCCGTCGCCGCGCCGCCGCGCGAGGCCGCGGACAAGGTCGCCATGATCGCGAAGGGTGCGGGGC
>Ga0307379_10008701_pt1 | contig 13646 bp, 10 predicted proteins | sample UN2MG_FD_202237 | JGI IMG/M metagenome (GOLD analysis project Ga0307379, IMG submission 202237) | Soil microbial communities from Risofladan, Vaasa, Finland - UN-2 | ecosystem: Environmental > Terrestrial > Soil > Coastal area > Acid sulfate soil | place: Finland: Risofladan, Vaasa | collected...
TCCTCCTGTTCCGCTTGAACCTGATGAACCCGATGTTCCTGATGATCCTGAACTACCAGACGTTCCACTAGATCCAGATGAACCTGAACTACCAGATGTTCCTGAACTTCCACTTGATCCGGAGCTTCCGCCAGTTCCACTTGAGCCTGAACTTCCAGATGACCCGCTTGATCCTGAACTACCAGATGTCCCTGAGCTACCAGACGAACCTGAAGTTCCACCAGTTCCGCTTGAACCAGATGAACCAGATGACCCACTTGAACCTGAACTACCAGACGTTCCACTAGATCCAGATGAACCTGAACTTCCGCTTGATCCTGATGAACCAGATGTTCCGCTAGATCCAGATGTTCCTGAGCTTCCACTTGAACCAGATGTTCCTGAACTTCCACTTGATCCAGAGCTTCCACTTGAACCAGATGTTCCTGAACTTCCACTTGATCCGGAGCTTCCACCAGTTCCAGACGAACCAGAACTACCAGATGAACCTGAGCTTCCACCAGTTCCGCTTGAACCTGAACTACCTGAACTACCAGATGAACCTGAGCTACCACCAGTTCCAGACGAACCAGACGAACCAGACGAACCTGAGCTACCACCAGTTCCGCTTGAACCAGATGACCCAGATGTTCCACTTGATCCAGATGAGCCTGAGCTTCCACTTGAACCTGAGCTACCAGATGTTCCACCAGTTCCACTTGATCCTGAACTACCAGATGTTCCACTTGATCCAGACGAACCAGAACTCCCAGATGAACCTGAAGTTCCACTAGAACCAGATGATCCTGATGAACCAGATGAACCTGATGTTCCACTAGAACCTGATGAACCAGATGAACCTGATGTTCCTGAACTACCAGATGAACCTGAAGTTCCACTTGAACCAGATGAACCTGAGCTTCCGCCAGTTCCACTTGAACCAGATGATCCTGATGAACCAGATGTTCCTGAACTACCTGATGTTCCGGATGAACCTGAAGTTCCACTTGAACCAGATGAACCTGAGCTTCCGCCAGTTCCACTTGAACCAGATGAACCTGAAGTTCCACTTGAACCTGATGAACCTGAAGTTCCACTTGAACCTGATGAGCCAGAGCTACCTGATGTTCCGGATGAACCTGAGCTTCCAGATGAACCTGATGTTCCACTTGAACCGGATGAACCTGAACTACCTGAAGTTCCACTTGAACCTGAGCTTCCGCCAGTTCCACTTGAACCAGATGACCCTGATGTTCCTGAACTTCCAGATGAACCTGAACTTCCACTAGAACCTGAACTACCCGAACTTCCACTAGAACCAGATGTTCCTGAACTACCTGAACTACCTGAACTACCAGATGTTCCTGACGAACCACCTGTACCAGATGATCCTGAACTTCCTGAAGAACCTGATGTTCCACTTGATCCTGAACTTCCAGATGAACCACTTGTACCAGATGATCCAGAGCTACCTGATGATCCAGAGCTACCCGAAGATCCGCTAGATCCAGATGTACCACTTGTACCTGAAAAAGCTCCTAATGGTGTTACAACATAAGAAGCATGTTCACTTCCTTCGTATATCCAGTGAACGTGTCTTCCACCAACTGTACATTTAACATAAACTTTAACAATAATTCTATCTGTTACGTCCATAGCAATAGGTGCAGAAACATTATACTGTTTTGTATATAAGGTTGGAACTAAAGCATTTATTTCAACAGATTCAGTTTCAAATAGAAATGTTTCATTACCAGTTGTATCTCTTAAATATACTTTATAGACTGCTCTTGAATCACCAGCAGTTACACCAACATAGTGATGCATGTTGAACGACCAAACACCAACTGGAAATGATGAAATACCTGGAACTCCAGCTATAGTTGCATATGCATCTACAAGATATTCTGTATTGGCAATTGTGCATATTGTATCTTCATCTGCTTCTGGATGTGTTACTCCTTCTGAAAGTAATTCTTCGTATCCACCTATATCAGATGCTTCATTATGGAACCAGAAATTTGCTCCTTTACTAAATCCAGATGTACCAGATGAACCTGAGCTACCTGAAGAACCTGAACTTCCAGACGAACCAGATGAACCACTTGACCCTGATGTTCCACTAGATCCAGATGAACCTGAAGATCCACTTGAACCAGATGTGCCTGAGCTTCCGCTAGATCCTGATGTTCCTGAACTACCTGAAGTTCCTGTTGTTCCACTAGTACCGGATGTACCTGAACTACCTGAAGTTCCACTTGACCCAGAACTACCAGATGAGCCACTAGTTCCTGTTGTTCCAGATGACCCGGAAGTACCTGATGAACCAGAACTTCCACTTGTACCAGATGTTCCACCAGTTCCACTTGATCCTGATGTACCAGATGAACCTGAGCTACCCGAACTTCCACTAGTTCCACTTGAACCTGATGAACCTGATGAACCTGAGCTTCCACCAGTTCCACTAGATCCAGATGAACCTGATGTACCAGATGAACCTGAAGTTCCACTTGACCCAGAACTACCTGAAGTTCCACTTGACCCGGAACTACCAGATGAGCCACTTGTTCCACTACTTCCGCTTGATCCTGAACTACCTGAAGAGCCTGAAGTCCCACTAGAACCAGATGTTCCTGAACTACCTGAAGAGCCACTAGAGCCTGAACTACCAGATGTTCCACTAGTACCAGATGTACCTGAACTACCTGATGTTCCGCTTGATCCAGAACTACCAGATGAACCACTTGACCCAGATGTTCCAGATGAACCACTTGTTCCACTACTTCCGCTTGATCCTGAGCTACCAGATGTACCTGATGATCCAGATTCACCCTGAGGTCCTTGAGATCCAGTTGCTCCAGCTAAGTTTATATTCCATTGATTGTAAGTTCCAGTTCCTGTCGATACATCCCTATCAGTAATCATATCTCCAGTAATCGGATTATATGAAATTACAGTTCCTTCTATAAAATTATTAGAATCATATGCAATGATAATTGTTTGAGCAGCTGTATATGCTAGCCCTGTGTTAATTGTTAATGAAATATTACCTGTTGCATCTAATGATATTGTCGATGTTGAATCAGTTGCATATTTATCTCCAGAAGATCCGCTAGATCCAGATGATCCTGAGCTACCAGATGATCCTGAGCTACCAGATGATCCTGAGCTACCAGATGAACCAGATGTACCTGAACTGCCTGATGAACCACTTGATCCTGATGAACCAGATGTACCACTTGTACCACTTGTACCACTTGATCCTGATGTTCCAGATGAACCTGATGAACCACTTGATCCTGATGATCCTGATGTACCAGATGAACCTGATGAACCTGAACTTCCAGATGACCCTGAACTTCCAGATGTGCCTGAACTACCAGATGTTCCACTAGAACCTGATGAACCTGAGCTTCCACTAGAACCAGATGAACCTGAAGTTCCAGATGAACCTGAAGTTCCTGATGATCCTGAAGTTCCTGATGATCCTGAACTACCACTTATACCGGATGAACCTGATGTTCCTGAACTACCAGACGAACCTGAACTTCCAGATGAGCCACTAGTTCCTGAGGTTCCTGAGGTTCCGGATGTTCCACTTGAACCTGATGTACCTGATGAGCCACTTGAGCCTGAAGTTCCAGATGTTCCACTTGAACCTGATGTACCTGATGAGCCGCTTGAACCTGATGAACCTGATACACCTGAAGTTCCTGATGAACCTGATGTGCCAGATGTACCAATAACAACAGCATTATCAACATAAGTTTTAATTGCTTTTTCCGTAGGAATGGCATCATCTGAATTTCCATTTAATGTGGTATCAGTTGAAAACTCATTAACAGAAGTCCCTTTATTGAGGCTGACTTTAACACCTTCTTCAATATGTAAACCAACATTTCCAGTTGAGTCTGACAAAGTCAAACCATCAATACCTTGACTTCTTATCTCATCAAGTATAATCTTTCGTTTGTCGCCGACATCCCAATCATCAGTCAGGGTATTACTTCCGTCTCGTTTTACAACTTCATCACCTTTTATCCATTCTGGATTGAATGACATCTATTATAACCTCTTTTATTAAAATACATAGAAGTTTGTACCGAGAGTGTAATCGAGTAATTGATATTATCTGTGGTAGTTATCAGAATTGGATTTAACATTATATTCTATTCCAATCTCTTTTTGACTATCTAAAAACATAGTCCGCTTTTAATTCTAGCCATTTTATTATATTTAGTTTTGAAATATTATCTCGTTATTGTCCAATCAAGTGTATAATTTACCGACTCTATAAAAGCTGAGAAGGAAACATTAAAACCATCAACTGTTTTATTATATACAATAAGTGAGTAAGTTGATGGCGGAAAATCTACATTATTTACAAGTATAGCACTAATTCTATAGTTGATGTCAGGTTCAGCAATTCCGAATATAATTGAAGCGATCGAAACTCCAATACCAAGAGATATACTACCCCCTATTGCTGAAGTTCCACTTGTTCCTGAACTGCCTGAACTGCCTGAACTACCTGAAGTTCCTGAACTACCTGAAGTTCCTGAACTACCTGAACTACTTGAAGATCCTGAACTACCACTAGTTCCGCTAGTACCTGATTTTCCAGATGAACCTGATGTTCCGGTTCTACCTGAACTGCCTGAAGTTCCGCTAGTACCAGATGTTCCACTACTTCCAGATGTTCCGGTTCTACCTGATGTTCCTGATTTTCCGCTAGTGCCAGATGTTCCGCTAGATCCTGATGTTCCACTTGATCCCGAACTTCCAGATAATCCCGAACTTCCAGATGAACCTGATGTTCCTGATAAACCTGATGAACCTGAACTTCCACCAGTTCCACTGGATCCAGATGACCCTGAACTTCCAGATGACCCTGAAGTTCCACTTGATCCTGAACTACCTGAGCTTCCAGATACACCACTTGATCCTGATGTACCACTTGATCCTGATGTACCAGCAATAGCATCAACATAAGATTTAATCGCTTTTTCCGTAAGAATCACACTATCTGAATTTTTTGATAAGGTTCCATCATTTGAAAATTCGTTTACCCCAATCCCATACTTTAAAGATAGTTTTCCTTTGTCATTATCTATGTGAAGAACAGTATTTCCTGTAGTATCTAAAATATTCAAACCGTCGGAATCTTGTATTCCTAATTCATCTAATATAATTTTTCGTTTACCATCAATATCCCCAGTCAGGATATCACTTCCATCTTGTTCTACGACTTCATCTTGTTTTGTCCATTTAGGATTATATGACATCTATGATAACCTCTTTATTAGAATACTCGATCTAATACCTCCCACTTTGGATCATAAGGCGTATGGAGACTTTTACACTCCACTCATTTTAACCATTATAGTATGAAGAAATTCATATTATCACTTACAACTGTAAGCGATTGATATGGTGTGTCAAGTGTAATTGATGCTTGTCCATCAATTAAACCAGGAGAAGTAAAAACAATTACATCACCACCGGTAGTTATTCTCTTAATAACAATTGTACCATCAAAAGATTCAATCAATTCAATATTTACATTTCCGGCTGTTGTATCTACTAGCAGTACATCACCAGTCATTGCGGTTGTATCTAAATATACATATTTTATATTGACTAGAGAGTTAATTTTTGTATCTGTGTAAGTATTTGCAGCGGTCAATGTTGATGTACCAACACCATCAGCATATGACTCTGCTGAACTCAATGTTGATGTACCAATACCATCAGCATATGACTTAACTGCTTTTTCAGTTGGTATAGCAGTATCTGAATTTCCTAATAAAGTTCCGTCAATTGAAAATTCATTAATAGTTGCTCCAGATTGTAGAGTAATACCATTTTCACCAATTGTTACAGCCTGAACACTATTGGCAGTAATAGCAATTGAACTAGCAGTTTGGTCGATATTAATAAACGTATCTCCTGCTGTATCGAATCTATACTCTGTAGTATTCCACCAAGAAACATTATTTGATATTGGGGCATCTTCTCTTGTAGAAACAGCTTGAAGATTTCCAATTTCACCAATTCTAAATGTATCTGTATTTTCATAGAATAAGAATTGATAATTTGTTAACGTTCCACGATCTACTTCAAAACCAGCAAACCCAGATGTAACACCAGGTCCAACTTCACCATAGTTCATTACAATCAGGTTGTCTGATGTAGTTACTTCTTGGTTATGAACAACCCAAGCTGTACCATCAACGAATAAATCTCCAGTCACAATCAAGTCTTTATAGATTGAGACGCCTGTGGTTTCAACTAAGATCTGAGTTTCATTACCAGCTGTAATTGTTATTTGATCCGCAGTTTGATCAAGAATAATTATGCTATCTCCAGCAATACCAATTTGTTGTAAAGTAGATGTTAAGTTTAATAGTTTTGCTGCTGCTGCATCTTGAACATAAGCTGCTGCATCTTGACTTACAAAGCTGAAACCTCCAGTTGCTTTACCAAGACGCTGTGATGTTGCTTGAGCATCATAATAGCCAACCTGAACTCCATCTGTAACGATTTCAACATAACCAGCTGCAGTTCCATCATCAATGACTTGCACATAAGAATTGCCTTGGCTTATTATATAACTTCCCGCTAAGACTGTTACATCAACATAAGTTTTTACTGCTTTTTCAGTCGGTACAGCATCATCTGAATTTCCAGCTAATGTTCCATCAATTGAAAACTCGTTTATAGATGTGCCATTTTCAAGTTTAAAACCATCAGAATCAAATCTAGCTCTTTCAACTGAACCCGGAACTAAAATTGTACCCTGATATGTAACTCTTATTTCAATTTTACTAAAAAAGACAATATCGCCCGGTTCTCTACATTGAGCTCTAATTTCAGCATCCATAGAGTTAACATCTACCCAAGTCCAAGTAACAGGAGCGTTAGTATCATCTGTAACATCAACCCAATTACTCCAACTAGGTGTCGTAAATGGTACCTGAGGATTAGCCACTGCCCAACTTCCATCTCCCCCAGAAAATTTTGGTCTAACCGCCCCGTTTTGACCTAGCGAAGAATGATAAGTATATCCTCTTACTTCTACTTTAGTAATAGTTTCTGTCCTAGTCGATGGAACATTATTAGTATTATTTACCTGGTAAAAAAGTGCCATATTAGTTTCTGCACTAGCATATGTTGCTATATTTCCATCGACCATGTTTCCCGGATCATTCCAATCTGATGTAGAGTAACCAGTGTAATAGAAAATTTCAGTTGTAGTATCACCTGGTGCTTCAACTAGTCCTTCTGTTTTTATTACTACTGTGTCAAGAGAAATAGTATCAAAACATTCTACACTAGAATATCCTTCATAAATTTTAGAGTGATCTAAAGCTGCAATTTCAATATCAGTATATGCATTGGCAGATACTAATGTAGCTGCATCCCCGGAATCTACATATGTTTTAATAGCATATTCTGTAACTAATGATGAAGTTGAATCATCTGCAAGTGTAATATTAGTTGATATCTCATTAACTGATACACCACTTTCAAGTTTTAAACCATCAGAATCAATTCTAGATCTTTCAACTCCTTCTGTTTTTATTATTACTGTGGTTTCAGATGTAGTATCAAAACATTCTACGCTTGTATAACCTTCATAAATTTTAGAGCGATCTATACTTATTATTTGTGTATCTATATATGTCTTAACTGCTTTTTCAGTTGGTATAGCATCATCTGAATCTCCAGCTAATGTTTCGTCAATTGAAAACTCGTTTATAGATGTACCGTTTTCCAATGTAATTCCTGAAGAATCAACTGTTAACTTAGCAATTGCCCCAGAAAGAAATATGATAGTATTAGCTGTTTGGTCAAGACTAATTAACTCTCCACCAGAAATACCCAAACTCTGATTATCGGCTTGAAGATTAAGAATCTGTGCTGAAGAAATAAATGCTGATATTGTTGTATCTGAAATTGTAAATTTTCCTGATCCAGAAGCTTTACCTATTCTTATACTTGAAGATTCAGCATCAAAATATGCTACCTGAACTCCATCAGTTACAATCTCAACATAGCCGGTAGTAGTACCATCATCAACGACTTGTACATAAGAATCATCTTGACTTATTATATAACTCCCGGCTAAGACTGTTGCATCAACATATGTCTTAACTGCTTTTTCAGTGGGAACTGCCATATCAGAGTCATCAGCAAATGTTCCATCAATTGAAAACTCGTTTATAGATGTGCCATACATCAGCTCTAGTATTGTGAAAGTGCCTGTGTTTGCATTATCAGAGCCGATTGCTTGCGGACTGGCGAATAAATATGTAGGAGTAATACGTTTTGTCGTTCCGGTGTCAGCCATTGAAAGATCTGAAACATCTACAATCGGAATCCAATCATCAAACGCAGCCCGTACTAATATACCTAATGCTGTTATTCTTTTATCTTCTCCCATCTTTATACTCTACCTTTTACCTCTGATATTTATTTTATTACTCATCCAAAAGTGTTGATGAACTACCGCCATATAGATCATTTAACTTTGTACCCATAAGGATGTGATCTGTTGCTTTATACTTTCTTAAAGCGGCTTCTAAAAGGTTGAGTTTTTCGATGAATTGATAAGAAACATTCACTATCTCTATTTCAATATACTCCGGATCATGTTTGTCTTCTAGTTCATTAATTAGAATCGAAAGCGAACCAAGAGCACTTTTCAGAGATTCCGAGTTTAACTCATTAAGAAAGTTAATAACCGGATTAAATCTTGACATATTTAATATTACTCCCTTTTAGTTGGTATTAATTTTCAGTGACTCTAAAGTGAAAATTTTGATTTATCATATCCTTACCAAGTAACTTTATTCTAATTCTCTTTTTGATTGTTGGGGCGCTATTACTTTCATAACGGTTCTTTTTAAATTATCTATATCTGCTGGTTGATGCATCCGTAAATCAACCATAGTTTTTAAAGCTGTGATATTCTTCATATCTCCAACTTCTTGTTGCATCATGTAAGTTCTATTATGCATTGCTTCAAGATTGTCAGCAATAATATTAATTGCACAATCTTCAAAGGACATTGGATCAATTCCAGGTTTTTCAGAATATCTTATTCCTTTTCTATAAAATACACATTCAACATTACATGGGTCAAACATCATAAATGGGCACTTTCCTCGTTCACTATTCTTAATCATTGTCATAATTCATATTCCTTTCTTATATTCTTTCTTGTCTTGTAAAATTTATACCAGTTGGTCTCCAAGTATTTGCAGTTGCACCGCCAACTGTTGCACCTCCATGTGCATGATCTCCATCTGAACTTGTACCACCAGTTCCAGCATATCCAGTGTTACCATGACTATGTGAAGCTCCACCGCCAGTATTACCTGTAACACCATCCGTTTGAGTTACTCCTCCAAAAGGTTGACCATATGCCAAACCAGTCTGATTTTTTGCTGTATGATTATGCGCCGGTATTTCATTTATAGTCAAAGTATGACCTGCGGTACTATGAATATGATTTGGTCCTGTGTGTGCATGATCTCCAGATGTAGTTATTGTATGGGCATGATTTGGTTGAGTCCAAGTCCCACCAGCTTTTGTATAACCAGCAGCTTCTCCTCCAGCAGCTGATCCTTTCGTAACATAAATAAGCATGTCATCATGGGTAGTCAATAAAGTGTATCCAGCAATAGCAATATTAGATTCAAATAATATAGTTGTTCCAGATGGAACATCTATATATTGTGGATGAGTGTGAACGGTTGGAGCAAATCCTGTATGACCGCTAGCTGCGTAACCAAGACTGGTTAATAATGAATGGTCGGTTACACCACTTCCGCCTCCTCCTCCGCCACCACCAACACCTCCACCACCTCCAGCAGCAGAGATAAGATAGTTGATTACAGAAGTACTATCTGGCATATAGACTCTTATATAAGTACCTTCAGATATAATTTGAACATTAGATGGTCTTACTTCATAGTCGGTTGAGTCATTAAACCAATGACAATCAAAAGCGTTAGTTCCATCTAATGATGAAACATCAATATTTGCAAAATAATCGCCATTGCCATCGGGACCTAACCAACTTGTGATTTGACCCTCAATGCTTTGAGATAATACAAGTTTTGGAGAGAATATCATATCAATAGGAGTAGTTGAACTACCTTGTGAAAGAGCACGACCAACAACTTGATAAAATGGAGTTGTCTTTACATTTGTAACTGTTCCGGCCTCTGTATCTGACAAGTATAATAAATCTCCAATATTAATTAAAATTCCGGTTGAAACTGGAACATCCTCAGCGAATCCTGCTACACTACATCTCCCTTCTCCCGAAACAGATGTACCAACAGATAAAACAATAATATCAGCACCTGTTCCTGTAGATGTAGCAATGGCAAGAGCAGCATCTCTGTTATCGTCAACGTAGCAAAGACTTCCAACAATTACACCTGTTGAATCTGTATTAATGTCTATGGAAATGCCTCCGGCAGATAACTCACGCCATCCATCATCATATCCAAAATAATATTTATTTCGAATTGACTCATATACCATACGTCCTTGATCTCTAACTTGATCATGTATTGGTAAATTAACCGTACCACTTGCATAATATTTTAAATATTGACGTTCATTGGATTCGTACCCGACTTCGGGGTCATAGTCATAAAGAGCAACGATATTATGAGGGGAAGAAGTGCTAGTTTTTACAACCTTTAAAAGAAGATAAGTAGAGGTGCCACCTATAAGACTTCTTTCACCTGGTTGAAGAATTTTTATATTTGCTTGAGGTGCTGGTCTTTGTTTTAGGTATTGATAATCTAAAACTACATAACAGTTTCCACCTGGGAATAAAATGCCAGGTGGGGTCACCCATTGGTCATCATCTGTAAAGTCGACTGTGTGTTCTGCGGTAATTTTAATAAGAACGTCATCTTTAACTGCATATCCAGGTTGGACAATAACTATAGTATTGGGGGATGTTGAGTCTTGGACTACTTGCATCGAATTAACGGTCAACATTCCTTCAGTACCTTGTGTAGATATCTCAGTTATTCTATTTACCACATTACTATTATAGGAGGCAAACGGATCGACCACCCTCTCCTGACTAGGAATTGTGCTTGCCATTAGCTAATTTCTCCTTACTATTTATATGCTCTATTTTGGTATAAAAATTGCTGTAGGATCATCACCGGATGATTTATATTATGTTCTAAAATTTTATTATTGTTAGATAGTTACCCGAAAACAATTTGGGTAAACAGTTGGTGTCTATATATATAAATAACCGAAGGGATACTTTGGTTAATGTTTTTGAGGATATTAGATAAGGATGTGGGGCACTCCTACATTTAGAAGCACCCCATAACATTTTCATTAACTTACCATAAATAATTAGTTGGTAATTTTTCATAATTTTGTTCTAAAAATTATAGGATGTTAGTTATAAACTTTGTATATAAGAAGTTATCTCTTTAAAAGATGGACTCATTGAGTTAATCTCTATGACCTTCCAACCAGCTTGTCTCAACTTATTATTTTTATTTGGATCAACAGCCATCTCTTGATTATGCCAGAATGTTTTTGGAAACTGAATAATAATTTTTAACACAGGGTCACAGAAGTCGGTAATAAAGTGAAATCTTAAAATATTATCAACTGTACGATGCTGAACGGTATAATCTTTTTGAATATTAGTAAAATATATTCTTAAGTGATCAAGTATTTTATTTTTACCCTTTGCCATTATATTTTGGTTTTCGTCTTCTCTTTTTAATAGCACAGACAAATCAATTTCATCTTCAATCTCTGGTTCATCATCATTTATAATTTCTTCAATTTCTTCATCTGGCAATTCAGCTTCTTCTTCAAACTTGCTCATTTCTTTTTCAACGAAAAGAATTTTTTCTTTTCCATATTTAGAAGAAGCATTAAATTCTTCAGAAGATAACGGTGCACCCGGAAAACGAAGTTTATACTCACTATATTTGATGTTATGAGTTTCCAGATGACGAGGTGATATTACGAGATATGGTTTCCCACAGATTTGACAGATTACTTTTCCATGTTCATTAAACATAGGATATGAATATTCGCTCATTGAAATTCTCCTTAATTATAATTAACCTATTTATATTTTGTTCTTAATTTGGAGGTATGATACATTGTATGATTTAAGGATAGACCCAAAATTGCCATATCACTATTTAATTTCAGTAGGCGTAAGAACTATGAAATCAAGTACGCCCGGAAAAATATTTTTAAAGCACGGACCCTTGAAATTTACAAACGATGATGTTGAAAGGCTTCAAGATGCGTGTTTAATGATCAAGGATAAATTATTTCCAACAACAACCAAAGAAGCAAATAAAATGTTTAATGTAACAGATGTAGTTCATGAAATATGGTCTATGCGTATGGCGGCTGCAGCAAATGATTGTACAGTTCATCATTTTTCTTCAGAGTCACCATTTCCTGATGATTTTTGGGAAGGGTTTGTTGAGCAAGCAAATACAAACAAATTTGAAATGGAGAAATTAAATGACTCAAAAATTAGATCAGGTGGATTCGTTTAAAGACGATTATGAAAAATTCAGTAATTTCTATCCAGTAGTCATACACTTTGAAGGTATAAACTTCCCAAGTGTTGAGCATGCATTTGTGGCAGCAAAATCAAAAGATATCTTCTTCAGGCAGAAAATTGCAGGGCTGCCAGCCGATCAAGCCTGGAAAGCAAAACGCATGGGTAGAAAGATTCGTCTTCGATCTGATTGGGATATGATTAAAATTGCTTATATGAAAAGATTCTTATATCAAAAATTCGCCTATGATGAATTTAGAAATCTTTTGTTATCAACAGGTGATGTACAAATCATCGAAGGAAATTATTGGCATGATAATTATTGGGGTGATTGCTATTGCACAAAAAAGTGTAAGGATATTAAAGGAAAAAATAACCTCGGCAAATTATTGATGAAGATTAGAAGGGAGATAATTAAGTGAAAAAAATTTTAATAACAGGTGATATTCACAACGACTTCGATAAGTTAAATGTCTTAATAAACAAACAGAAGCCAGATATAACATTCTGTTGTGGTGACTTTGGATATTGGCCTGGAAAGAAAGGTTCAAGACCTCTATCAGATATAAAATTACAAACTTCTGAAAAACTTTTATTTTGTGATGGAAACCACGAAGACCATTGGGCGTTAAGGGATAGAATTACAGATGAGCTTGAACCCGGAATTATTTATATGCCAAGAGGAGCAACTTATACACTTCCGGATGGGCGAGTCGTGTTATTTATGGGGGGAGGTTATTCTATAGATAAAAACTGGAGAAAATTAGGATACGATTGGTTTCCAGACGAAATCATTACTCAAAAAGATCTGATGAATCTGCCGGATGTTGAAGTTGATATATTTATAACTCATACGTGCCCAAATGAATTAGTATTAGATCTTAAAAAGAACTATCCAGAAAAGGGGTATGAACCATCGAATGAGGCCTTAAGCGCATTATGGAAAATCTACAAACCAAAGTTATGGTTTTTCGGTCATTGGCACAGTTATTTGACTGGAGTAATGATGGGAACTAGATGGTATTGTTTATCTTATCCTGGACAGGGAGACAGATGGTGGATGTGGCTACCTGAAAGG
>Ga0307379_10008705_pt1 | contig 13641 bp, 14 predicted proteins | sample UN2MG_FD_202237 | JGI IMG/M metagenome (GOLD analysis project Ga0307379, IMG submission 202237) | Soil microbial communities from Risofladan, Vaasa, Finland - UN-2 | ecosystem: Environmental > Terrestrial > Soil > Coastal area > Acid sulfate soil | place: Finland: Risofladan, Vaasa | collected...
GATCCGCGCCCGCCAGACATGCTTCTGGGCGGCGTTGCGGTCCCTGACCATGGCCTGAAGGTGCCGGCGGTCAGCCGGCGAGATGGTGATGGAAATCCCCGTGCGCATGCGCCAGACTCGCACGCCACACACCGGCCGGGAATCCCCCTCGGGATTCCAGCGTTAGATTTTATCCACTAGCTGAAAGCTGACTTGCTCGAGGAATTGGCGAATAACGAGGTGATATTTCTCCCGCTGGGTACTAAACGCTAGACCGGGGGTTGAGTGAAGGTTCTACACGTCTGTCCCTATATGCATCCTTCGGCGGGAGGCCCCCCCGTCGTTGTCGAAAGACTGTGTTCGCTCATGCCATCGCACGGATGGGACGCCGCCGTCGTAACGACATCCCTATACTGCGACGACGACGGGAAAGATCTTCAGGACTCGCTTCGTCAGCGCATTGACGCGAAGGTTCTTCCTATACGTGGACCCCGCATTCTGAAACATGCGTACCGCGCTGCTGACGTGATCGACGACGCGGTCCGGTCGGCTGACGTCATTCACCTCCACACCCTCTGGCATCCCTTAAACTCGGTTGCGAGAAAGGCCTGCGAGCGCCGGGGTCGCAAGTATGCTTTGATGCCGCACGGAATGCTTGACCCATATTCCCTGCGCCAGAAACGCTGGCTAAAAAAAATCTACCTAGCGACTGTTGAACGCAGAAATATTCAAAGGGCCTCTCGGCTCATATTTACGACAGTCCATGAGCAGAACGCGGCGCAGCAGAGCCTTCCATGGCTGGCGCCTGGTGAGGTCATTGCGCTCGGTGCCGATTGTCCCACCGATGACTCGCGTGCGGACTGCATCGCGGCATTTACCAGTCTGTTTCCACAAGTCTCAAACCGTCGATGTCTTTTGTTCTTGGGGCGTATCCACCAGAAGAAAGGCATTGAGCGGCTCCTGAGGATATTGCCTCAGGTGACCCGCAAGCATCCGAGCAGTCTGCTGGTGATTGCTGGGAGTGGTGACCCCCGCTATGTTGAACATATTAAGCAGTTGGTCCATGCGGGAAATCTCGAACAGCATGTTCTCTTTACCGGCATGCTAGCAGGTCAGGCAAAGTTTGGGGCCTTCGCCTGTGCCGAAATGTTTCTTTTGCCGTCGAGTCAAGAGAATTTTGCCATCTCGATGGCCGAAGCCATGCATATGGCGGTTCCGGTAATCGTTAGTGACAAGGTCAACACTTGGCCGTTTGTTACAGCGGCAAATGCGGGATTTGTCGTTGAAGAAAAGCAGATAGAATTGGGTTTCTCGCAAAGAATAAATGAAATCCTGTGCGATACCGATATGGCTCATCGACTCGGAAAGTCCGGCAAGAATTTCGCACTAGAGAAACTTACATGGCAAAGAGCGGCACGAAACATGGCATCATTGTATCATGAGATGCTGCTAGGATAGAAGTTATCTTTCCTCGCCTCCGACGTCGAGATGGCTCTATGGGTGATCAGGCGGACCAGGATTACCGTAAATACGCCAGCGAAAATCCCGACTGCGCAATGCTGCTCCGCATGTACGACAATGCGTCGTTCGACCGGGGGAGACGCAAGCTTGTCGAGTTCTTTTGGCTCGTTCTGGACATCATCTTCGTAAGATCGAGGGTTCCCGGCTCTCTCCATCGACGCTTGATTCTTCGCGCCTTTGGCGCGCGAATAGGAGAGCGAGTCCTGATCAAACCTGGCGCTCGCATTAAGTTTCCATGGCGCCTCGAGATTGGCGACGATAGTTGGATCGGCGAAGAGGTATGGATCGACAATCTAGCGTCCGTCAAAATTGGTGCCAACTGCTGCATCTCTCAGGGCGTCTATATCTGCACTGGCAGTCACGACTGGGGCAAAGTGACCTTCGATCTGCTGGTTAATCCCGTGACGATCGAGGACGGCGCGTGGATAGCCGCACAATCTGCCATCGGGCCCGGCGTACAGGTGGGCGAGGGAGCGGTTCTTTCTTTGGGCAGCGTTGCAACTTCGGATCTGGTCGCCTGGGGCATCTACCAGGGCAGCCCTGCCAGCTTTGTGAGGCAACGCCAGATACGGTAGCGACAACGGCTTTCGACCAAGTGAGAGAGCAATCATCGTACTTGCGTTGGAGACAGCGTGTCTCTCTGAGGACGGACAACACGCCGACCGCAGGCTTTATATCGAGGGCTAAATGCTTTGATGCGCACCACCGAGTTCGTATCCCGTCTCCCAAAATAGCACATGGGGACACGCATTCACCGCATGCTTAGAGTTGCTGACTACCTCCGCTGCTTTGTTGATCGCAATAGCGTACATCCTGCGATCCGACATAAGTCTGTCGACACGGTCGGGCGCCTGCATGATCTGGCGAGGATGGAGAAGAATCGCTACCTCTGCGAGAAATTTGGGGTGCTTCGGTCGGCTCATTCCTGGCGTCGAGGAATGCAGGAGCTTGGATGGGCTATTTTCAGTTTTTTCAACGCCTTTCACCAGTTCTTCCTCCCAGAGTGCTGCGCAAACCGGCGGGCTTGGCATGCCTTCGTCGACATTCCGCGCATGTTCTGGATTGCGCTGCGCTACAATTTGTCGGCGGTTCATTTCTATCTCTATGAACTCCACCGCACTCCGCTCGACTCGGATCACATGCAGCGCTTCCTCACTGGTTGGGAGTCTCATTTCCTTGCCCGCTATTTCAGCCGAGTCCGGGGCCACGATGTCGGGGCGCTTGATAACAAAGTCCGGTTCGCCCTCTTCTGTCTCAAGCACGATCTCCCGACCATTCCACTTTTGGATCTGCGGGATGCGGGTGTCCGGAGCCATCTTGAGCCGCGAGATTTGTTTGTCAAAGGCAGCTTGGGGTCGTCGGGGAAGGAATGCATGGTCCTGAGGCACGATCCTGCTCATCAATGCTGGACTCTACCAAGCGGCCAGTCCTGCAGAGCTGAAGGGCTTGCAGCTACACTCGACGCCTATTTTCGGTGTGACCGCTATGTGGTCCAATACCGGGTTCAGAATCACCCACGGATTCAATGGCTCAGTGACTCAGTGCTCACCACGATCCGGGCGGTCACGGCGTGGAAGGCAAACGGCGAGCCTGGTCTGTTGCGCTGCACGATTCGCCTTCCGAGCGACTCAGAAGCCTTTTTGGATAATACCAATCAAGGCGGGCTCGCTGCGCCGGTTGACCCGCAAAGAGGAATTATTGAGGGGCCGGCTATCGCGTTTAATGAGGCCTATTCGACCGAGTTTCCCCTTGGGCAGGCGCGATCTCTTATTGGGTTCGAGCTCCCCCTTTGGGATGACGTCAAGCGGTGCCTCCATCGGGCCCATCGCGCGGCCGGCAACTATAATTTCCTTGGTTGGGATGTTGCACTCACGACCGATGGGGTAGCCCTGGTCGAGTGTAATGTCTGGTCCGACACTGAGTTGGTTCAGGTCCCGCAGCGGCAACCCTTGCTGGCGGGAGAGTGGCTCGACTGCTTACAGGTCGAACTCGGCCTCTGCGAGGCCTTGCAGGCGCGCGCTACTCACTTGGCCTCTGCTCGTCTTTCTGGCAGATTACCCGAACCGTTGTAGGCGTTGGGGGCGGAGTGTCGCTAGAATGTTTTGTGGGGAATGGGCGCCGCAATACGCTCACTGGCAGGTCATCGCCGGCGTGTGCTCCCGCTTGGCGACAGCTTGGGCCGCTCCGTCGAACCGATAGGCGTCGGTTCGCGGGATGGCAAGCTCCAGCCTGGGAACAGCCGTGTTCCGGATGACCCGCGATAGCCATCGACAAGGCGCGAAAGCTTCTGTTTTTAGCCGTCGCCAACAACGCCGCGTCTGATGCTTCAGAGGTTTGCCGATCTAGGAGACAAGGGCGGCATGCGTCTTTATGGGGGCGCTCGAGCTCGCTGGCTATTGGCAACGGTGCCATGGGACCTGAAAACCACCGCGGCCTTCGAGTTGACCGCTTCCGTCTAGTCGCTTACTCGCCTTGCTGAAACCGGTCCGCTCGATGTTAAACGCAGGCCAAGCTGAGTCGTGAGATTTCGAGTCCTCATGCGTCTGAAACGACTGGCAATCACCCCTGGACATCTTCTGGATGGCACACGCAAATTGCTGCGGTGCGGCCAGAAAGCGCTCAAGGGTATCCGTGCACAAGATATCGTTGAGCCGATTAGGCTGACGATACAAGGCGCTCTGGCGTGGACGTTGCCCGAGAGGGCGTGGTGGCCGGTCGCACGCGTGTTGGGACGACTCGACGTCGTTTTACACCCGGCGCGAACACGAAAAGAAACGGCACAAGTTGCAGCCCTGATCACCGGGACGCAGGTGGAGCACAGTCCAGCCCGCGTTGTAATTGAAAACTGGGGCAATGAATATGGCGAGCGGTTCCAGTATTTACGAGCGTGGCGTCCAGGGGGCTGGTCGCCCGAAATCGATATCATAGGCAGAACTCATGTATCCGCGGCCTTGGATCGCGGGTGCGGAATCGTTTTCTGGAGCGGTCTTTTCAGCTTCAACAACCTTGTGCCCAAGATGGCGATGCATCGCCTTGGGGTTGGCCCCATCGGGTTTTCCGTTCCACTCCACGGCGTTTCCAAGACAGTCTTTGGTGAACGTTATCTCAACCGAATCTACCGGGACATTGAAAGTCTTTACCTTGGAGAACGTCTGATGGTGGCGAGAGCTGAGTTCGCTGCCGCTTGGCAGCACATGCGTGATTGCCTCAAAGAAAACGGCACGGTCCATTTCGCGGTGGGCGGACGCGGGCGCCGGACGGCCCCTGCGCGATTTCTCGCAGGCCGAATCATAGTGGCAACCGGCCCCCTCGCCATGGCTCACACGATGGGGGCGGCCATGCTGCCCTTATACACACGTCGCGTCGGACCTCGCCGGTATGAAGTCACCATCGGCCCCCCTATCAAAATCCCCAAGGGCGCAGACGGCAATCCCGACTACGCCGCCGCCGTCCAAGCCTATGCCGATGCGCTCGCCCCATTTGTCCTTCGCGATCCAGGCCAATGGCGCGGCTGGCGTCTCATCGGCACTCGTTGTCCGTGGTAGGTGCTCGCTCTTAACCTGCAGGCGAAGTCGAAATCGCCCGTCGTCGGTTAAAAAATGGAATCAGGACACTCAAGAAGGCTCTGCCGTCCTCTCACAGTTCGCGTAATAATCATTGCTGTAGTCTGCGGGATCGCTGCCGTGATCCTGGTCGCGCCATTGGCCGGCGACTCTGCCTGCTGGGATCGTCCCGGGCAGCGAGCGGCGACCGAAATATTTGAGGGAATTACTTACGGTTGCGAGCAGCTGGAGCCGAGCGAGGAGGGTAGCGGTTTCGTCCATTGGGTGCGCATCGATCTAACAGCGCCGGGCATTGAACTTTATGTCACGCCGATGGATACCACGGCTGTCAGTCAGGGTTGGCAATACCGTCTGCGCCGGGTCGGAGACGTGGTGGATAGGGACCACCTTGCGGTCGGCATAAACGGGAGCCTGTTCACGTCGAAATCCAGTTGGCGGCCGCGGTTGTCCGGCGACTTTGCCAACGGCGTGGAAACTGTGGTGGCGGACCACGTCGTCAGTCATGAGTGGGAGCATACCTATTTGCTGTGGTTCGACGACCAGTTGACGCCGCACCTGCGGCCGTCGAAGCCGCCAAAAGCGGTTGAGCTCGCACTGGCAAAGTGGGGCATCGGCGGACAAGGCGTGGGACTCTGGGATGGTAAGGTTTCGCCCGGGAACAGCCGTAGCCCCGACTCCCGGACTGCGGTAGGCATTGATCAGTCGCGCAAGCTTCTGTTCTTGGCCATTGGCAACAACATCTCGCCGCGTCTGATGCTGCAGAAACTTGCCGATCTGGGGGCCAAGGACGGGATGCTTCTTGATGGCGGTGACTCAAGCTCGATGGCGATTGGCAAGGGCGCCAGAGGAGTTTCAGCTGGGACTGTCTATGGCGGTTGGCGGCCTGTTGCAACGCACTTCGGAGTCAGGGCACGACGCCTTGGCGCTGGCTGACGCCTTATGGGGGTGCCTTGGGTCGAAGATCGTTGACGGACTGGTTCCAATCGGGTAGCCGAGGGGGACTCGCGCTCTCACTTGAGAACGTCCATCAGTAACCGACGCCCACGGCACACACTCCTCACGTCGTGATGTCGCGCCCCGACCGTCCCAATCCTACGATGGAGCCGGTCTTGGCCCGCAGTCCATCGATCGGCCGCTGGAACGATTCTTTCCTCGACCATCTGGAACACGACGTAGCGGACTTCGGTTGATCATATATGTGGGTCATTGAGGTCGGAGAACTCGAATGTGCTGGGCGGACGTGGTCTGCTAGAGTGCAGGCTAAACTGAAGTTTGTTTTGCTTGACCGTTTCTACGAGTCAATGCGCCAACGAGGCTCACAGGGACCAGCGATCGGGGTGGGTAGCGAGCACCAAACGGCCGAATTATTGGGTTACCCTAACCGCCTAACTGATTGGCTTACCACTATCGGTACTGAGCGATGGCTATGTCGCTTCCAAAAGATGCGGAGATGAGCACTAGGGCCACGCATACTTACACCCTCTGTGGCTGGCGGACACTTTCCGACATCCCGCTCACCAGCATACCTAGCTCCGTGCGAGGCGACACTATCGATGTTCGTATCCGGATCGCTGATGGCGTTTCGCGTTGCGGACCATACGCGGATCTGGTTGTTTTCGAACATTCAAGACACTGCTCAGTTGTGGGCATAAGGGATGTTGCGGACTTCGAAGTCCGCGAGGGCCGCGAAATCCTCGTTTGGCCAGCGCATGGCGCAGCGCAGAAAGACATCGAGATTGTTTTGTTTGGTTTGGCCTGGGGCACAATGTGTCACCAGCGCGGAATATTACCTCTACATGCCAGTGCGGTTATGAGCCCCGCAGGGATTACAGCCTTTGCGGGACACCGCGGCGCAGGCAAGTCAACGACAGCCGCACTAGTGGGCTCCCTAGGTTTTAACCTGATTGCCGACGACATTCTTCCAGTGAGCTTTGATCAAGATGCCGTGCCGGGCGCTTGGCCGTATCTCCGTCGGCATAAGTTAAGAAGCGATTCTGTAGCCGATCTCGCTTTGACGCCGACGGAAACGGTGGGCGAAACATTGGATCAAGGAAGATGCTTCGTTCGCCCCGAACGCTTTGCAGAGGACAGGTGGAGCAGGATCGACCAGATAATTGCACTAGACATAGATCCAAACATTTCTAACGCACGTATTGATTTAATAAAGGGCGCAGAGGCGGTTCGTACCTTAATCGACCACACCTATCACTTTGCGTATGTTCTGCGTAGCGAGGGCTTTCGCGAACATCTCGCGCTGTGTGCTCAGTTGGCGTCAAAAGTTCCCGTTTATAGGCTGCGCCGCCCACCGTCGTCCGGTATACAAAGTGAGGTGAAAGCTCTGATCTACGCGCAGCTGTAGATGTCCTTTTGGATGCGTCCCGGAGCACGTCAAGGAGCTAACCGGGTCGATAGGGCCTTCCATATGGCCCAACAGGACGCTGAGCCCAAGCGTTTGACAACCGAGTAAGGCTATGGTGCGCGACCGAAAGTTGACTTTGAATTGCACGGTCAAACGAGATCCTGACCTGATCGCCGCCGAGGTGGATAAAGATCTGGTAATGGTAAGTATTTCAAGTGGATTTTATTACGGTGTTACGGATGTAGCTCGAGTAATATGGGATGCTATGGAACATCCAAAGCCAGTCTCAAGCATCGTTTCTGAGTTGATGACGGTGTACGATATTGACAAGCGCACGTGCGAGGAACAGACAATAGATTTTTTGGAGAAACTGTTGGCAGAGAATTTATTGAAGGTAGTAGATGATCGCTATAGCTAAATTCTTGTCGTTACCTAAACAAGAAAAACGCTTCTTCTATGAAGCTCTGCCTCTCTTGATTGTTGCTAAGTTTGGTGTCAAAGTAATTCCATTTAGATATATCTATAGGTTTCTCCATGATCGCTGGAAAGACCTGCCTACAGCGTCACTGGACTACGCTGCCGACATTAGGCTCGTCAAGGCGTCATTATCGCGGGCCGAGCGGCGACTGCCCTGGAACACGTTGTGCTTGCCGAGGTCGATCGCGGCTTTCATCATGCTGCGGCGTCGGGGGATCCCGACGGTCATGTATGTAGGCGTGAAGTATGAAAATTGTTCATTACTTGCGCATGCTTGGGTCCAGATCGGCAGGGAAATGGTTGACGGCAAGCCTGACAGTCCTGGCTTCACAACACTAATGACAATTGGACAGCCTCCTCAATAGCCGGTTGCTTCTTAGCTCGACCAATCCACGGTACCGCACCGCTGTCACGATTGTCGGCCAGAAGGAAGCATTCGCCGTGGCCATGGGCGGAGAGTGAACGTGAGCGGCATCGCAGCCATTTTGAACCTGGAGGGATCCACCGTACCTCAGTCCGAGATCGAGCGGATGGCCAGTGTTCTAAAACTATATGGACCAGATCGGCAAAAGACTCTGACGCGCGGAAATGCGGCTTTTCTGTTCTGTTTGCAGCACCTAACGCCGGAAGATCTTTTTGAGCGCCAGCCGCTGATATTCGCTGAGCGCATTGTCTTGTTATTTGACGGTCGTATCGACAACCGTTCCGAGTTGATTGAAACTCTTGGTATAGCGGCGAACGAACTCGGTTCAATGCCCGACGGCCTGATTGCCCTTCGCTTGTTTGACCGTTGGGGAGAACGAGCGTTCGAGCGAATACTGGGCGATTTCGCGATCATCATTGTGGACCTTTTTGATGGACGAATCATCTGTGCGCGCGACCAAATGGGTCTACGCGTGTTGCACTATCATCGCTCTGACAAGTGGTTTTCCGTGGCCACAGTTCCTGAGGCCCTTCACGCCCTAAGCTGGGTACCAAAAGTCTTGAACAACGATAAGGTTGGAGACACGCTTGTTCAGCGTGGTTTGAATGCCGAGACGACCTACTATCGGGAGATCAGTCGCGTGCCTCCGGGTGGTATCGTCCGGCTGCACGGAACAAGCTTCTCAACGGATCAATTCTGGAACCCCAAAAACATCGCAGACGTGCGGTTCAAAAACGATCGCCAGTATGTCGAAGCGTTTCAAGAGCTCCTTCACAGTGCAGTCAAGTCGAGATTGCGTTGCTATAGGGCGCCATGTGCAACTATAACGGGTGGTCTGGATTCGTCCAGCGTCGCTGTAATCGCGGCCGACATGCTCGCCGCGAAGGGCGAAAAATTGAATACTTTTACAGCTGTGCCCGAAGCTGGGTTTTTTAGAGACGAATTGCCTGGGAACTACTTTGACGAGACGCCATATGTGCGTCAAATAGCTGAAGCCAATCCTAATCTCATCCCTCATTTTCTTGCGCCGAGCATGGGACCCATCCTCGAGCAGATCGCCGAGCAGATTCGGTTAGGGGATTCCCCTTCTGGAGCCATCATGAACGGCCTGTGGGTCATGGACATTTGCGCTGCCGCCCGCTCTGCTGGCCACAACGTCATGCTGGTCGGAGAAATGGGCAACATTACAATGAGCTATCATGGACGGGGGTTGTTTGCGGAGCTTTTGCGTCGAGGCCGGTGGTTGCGGCTATACAGGGAGATTGAAGCTTCGGGCTACCAGCGGAAGAAAATGTTGCGGCATGCATTTTTGCCATTTGTTCCCGCGCCACTTTTTCGGAGATATAAGCAGTGGCGCCGGAGAGGAAGACCACCTTGGCATGGAGCGCTAATTAATTCCGAGTTTGCCGCTAGGAGCGGGATCCTAGACCGAGCGGCTCGTGAAAATGCACCTTTCGACGTGACAGGGGGTAGGGATAGCAAACTCAGTCGAATCCATGACCTCGAGTGTTACTCTGACACAGCTGACTGGTATGTGAAGCTGCGAGCCCACTTCGGAATTGATTGCCGAGCGCCGGCACTTGATAGGCGACTCGTCGAGTTTTGCATCGGGATTCCCACAGATCAATATTTGCACGAGGGTTCTGATCGCTGGTTGATCAGGCGGGCCATGAGGGGGCGGCTACCTGATTGTGTCCTCTACAAAAAGAAATACGGGTTTCAAGCGGCTGACTGGTTCCCGAGGCTGACGCGAGAGCGATATAACATCGCGGAGGAGGTGAAGCGCCTCGCTGCTAACGTCGACGTGGCGTCGATTATTGACATGGAGAGCTTAATCGCGATCTTGGACAATTGGCCGGAATGCGAACCGCCACAGTATAGCAAGGAGCAGGGTCGCTTGAGGATGGTCCCGCAAGCGATTGGGGTGGCTTATTTCATCGAGAAAGCGAATGGTCCAAGATCGTTGCAAATAGGCTACTACGAATGATGCTTGCTGATTCCGTATTTTCTTCGGCTACGCGATGTGGTAACTTAACGATCGACGCATGTTATACGAGGGTGGGCTGATGGTACAGGACATGGGCACAAATATGGAGAAGAACCTAGATAAGGTGGTGATTCGATGCGCTCAGAATAAGTGGCGCCGGCCGGAGTTGCAAAGACTGGCCATTGCTGCGACTGCCAACTGTCAAGGAAGCGACAAAACCGTCGAAGGTGGCAATGAGGGGACTGGGGGTGGTAAGGGCGATTGTGGGGTAATATCTTAGGAGCTGAATCCAAGAAGGCTGTGGTTATAGCGAACTATATTGTTGGTTCACCAGTCTTTAGGCCGCTAAGATGCGCTGCCAAGATGTCAAGAAATCTCGTATAGCCCAAGGGTTTACCCTGCAATCTTTGGTATTCGTCCGCACACCAGTTGACATTGCCCTCAAGAAGCATTGGCCCCTGCTCTGTGAAGGCCACGTCCCACCCAAGAAAGACAAAGTTGGGGCATGCCCGATGCGCAACTTTGGTGTGGCGTAGCACAGTATCCCAGTCCGGCAGCACTTGGGCGTCATGCGAACCGTTATCAAGCGGATGGCAAGATTGGTTAGTGCCAGAAAGCTTGCATGGTGCCGACACTAGTTGGCCGCTCGCCACGTCAATCAGCGCGACTTGCGAGTGCCGGGCCGGTATTTGATCTGTTTCTGCAAAATAGATAAAGCCGACGATTGCGCTTACATCGCCATCGGTCGAAAGTCCCGTGACCAACCTTGCGGTAGCCAGGCTTGCATTCGCATCGAGGTGAAGCTCAGGATGGTTTGACAAAGCCGGTTGGACAAGCAGAGTTCGATTCTCGGTGCGTGCGCGAGTAGCGAGATAGCCATCCAGTTCCTCTATGCATAGACGAACACCACGGTTGCTCTCGAAGGCGACACCTTCCCATCGAAAACGCTCGGCACCCTCACCGCCCGAGCCAGTGCGCGGCTTAACGAAGAGATCACGCGTCGGGGGTTGACCAGACTCAAACTCCATCGACTTGCCGGTTGAAGTGAATACTGCGAGGATTTCAGGGCTAGGAAGCGCATGTGCTTTGCACAAGTCGTAGAATGCTAGCTTGTCGTCAACTGGATTCGGTTCCAATGGGCGGTTGAGCAGTTTGAAGAGTCGCGGGCCCTCCTTTGCGTAGAGGTAATTGTCGATATTCGCTCTGCGATCGGGTAGCCACAAGGCATAGGCATAGTACTCACCCGGCAGAACGTTATGGCGCATGGCGGCCCAGATTGCCCCTGGGACTCGTTGGATTGGCACCGCCTTCGGCCCGCGAGAACGTCGAATTTCCCAAATGTGAACCAGCACGGCGGGCGGCCAAACTATTGTGGCGAGAACTTGCGCGAGCGCGCGATGAACGGGTTGGTGGCCTAGCCCGAAATGCCGGCGCACCATGCGCCGGGCTGCGACCATGGGTGGCAAGCCAGACGGTCGTGCCGGCCAGAACCACGGAAACCCTACTAGACAGCGATTGTGAAAGAAAATCCACCAGCGCGCTTGGAGTCGTCGTAGCCTACTCGTCATTGCTAATTGGGACCACGCAGATGTCTAATGACCTGAGCCCCTTCTTTCATCCAGCGATAAGTAGAGCCCGTTCGTCATTTGAGCCTATCGGGCTCGGTGGTGCAACGGGACGGGGCGCAGAACCCGCAAGTGAGCGCAGCGTCCCGTCCCGTTGCATCGCGGTGACGCTGAGCTTGGCATAGATTGCCGGTGGCAGGTTGCCGATCGCGCTGTGCGGGCGGACGGTGTTGTAATCGTCTTTCCACGCCGCCAGGGCCTCGCGAGCATGGGCGAACGAGGTGAACAAGGTCTCATTCAGGAGCTCGTCGCGCAGACGGCCGTTGAAGCTTTCCACGAAGGCGTTCTGCTGGGGCTTGCCCGGCGCGATGTAGTGCCACTCGACGCGGCTGTCCTGGGACCAGCGCAGGATCGCCATGCTGGTGAGTTCGGTCCCATTGTCGGACACGCACATGGCGGGTCGGCCGCGCTCGGCAATGATCGCGTCGAGTTCGCGCCCGACACGCAACCCAGACAGCGATGTGTCGGCCACCAGACAGAGGCATTCACGGGTAAAGTCGTCCACCACGGCGAAGGATCCTGAACCGCCGGCTATCGGTCAGCGCGTCGCTCACGAAGTCCAGTGACCAGCGCTGGTTCGGTCCTTGCGGGATCGTCATCGGCGCCCTGGTTCCCAGCGCCCGCTTGCGCCCACCGCGCCGGCGGACCTGAAGCCGTTCCTCGGCATAGAGCCGACGCAGCTTCTTGTGGTTCATGTGCACGCCCTCCCGGCGCAGCAGGACATGCAGACGCCGATAGCCAAAGCGCCGGCGGATCGCAGCCAGTTCCCGAAGCCGGGCACGGACCGCGCCATCGTCTGGTCTCAGGCTCCGGTAGCGGACCGAGCTTCGCTCCGCCTCGATGGCCATGCACGCCCGCCGCTGGCTCACCTCATAGATCTGACAGAGACGAGCCACGGCCCCCCGCTTAGCCACGGGCGTCACCATTTTTTTTCCGCCAATATCCTTCAGCATGGCATTGTCCAGCATCGCTTCGGCCAACAGCTTCTTCAGCTTGGCGTTCTCATCCTCGAGTGTCTTCAGCCGGCGAGCATCCGACACATCCAGGCCGCCATACCGCGACTTCCACTTGTAGAAGGTGGCACCGCTGACCCCATGCTTACGACAAACATCCGCCGTCTTCCCACCGGCCTCCTGCTCCCGCAGGATCGCAATAATCTGCTCTTCGTTGAACCGTGATGCCCTCATCGTCCGTCTCCCTCTCGGCGACGGACTCTACCCAAATCCGGAGGAGTTTTAGGGGCTCAGGTCAAACAGCGTGCCCCCTGTCAGGCAGAAACTCCACTTATCGTCCTGTGCAGATTTCCGGGACCGGCTCTGAGCAAGGCAGAATAGCTTGGCAAATGTGATGTGATTACGTAATAGCTGAGTTGGAGTTTTCATTTGGGCGCAGTTGTTTAAACGCACTTGATTTACCAACCACTAATCCGATTATCCCCAAAATCTCGACTTATGAAGATCTCTGCCGGGAGTTGCCGTGCCAAAGATCGACATTTCTTGCGATTCTACCAACCGAGCTCACCTTGGCAATACGCGGTTGCGCCGGTAACCCGTTAAGTCGGGCAATTGTAGCGCATGATAGAGTGCGTCCCTAGAGCCGGTCCCGGAAATCTGCACAGGACGATAAGTGGAGTTTCTGCCTGACAGCGGGCACGCTGTGCCCATCTTATCAGGAGAGACCATGAGCAGACGACCACGCCGGAACCA